>ENA-OPBX01001087-OPBX01001087.1-human-gut-metagenome-genome-assembly--contig:-NODE-1087-length-15454-cov-2.720631_pt1 | contig 15454 bp, 9 predicted proteins | sample MGYA00241075_ERZ501466 | MGnify/ENA primary metagenome ERZ501466 (study PRJEB25962, sample SAMEA2042633) | human gut metagenome | biome: human gut; feature: human-associated habitat; material: faeces...
CTGTATTTGTGCATTGTGATTTGGGAAAGCATATTCTTCCTGCCGGGTGGCACAACTGGAACAAGAAAGAGGCGGAGAAGACAGCCTTTTACGCTGAATATGACAGCTATGGACCGGGAGCCAACCCCAAAGCCCGCGCTGCTTTCTCGCATCAGTTGAAAGATTTGAAAGGTTATGAAATGGAATCCGTACTGTCCGGCAGTGATAACTGGAATCCGGTTGCAAACGGTAATGCATTGGTAAGTATAAAGCGTTAACTGACAAAACTATTTTATATCAGGCACATCGTCCGATAAGTATTCTTTTCCATTTCTCCAGGGATAAGTGGGCTGTTGTTGCAGGCGTTTGTAGAAAGCAAACGCCTAAAATAAGTGTAAAGGTACAAGGTTTTTCAACGAAATATGTATCTTTACACCACAGAACGATTATTATATTATGAAAAATATCCTATACCTGATCATTTCTTTGTTGTACATATTGCCGGTTAAGTCACAGCCGGCCTGTTTTTTTACCCATTATTCATCCGAAGAAGGTCTTTCGCAAAATACGGTTATGAGTATTTTGCAAGACAGGAAAGGAAACATGTGGTTTTCCACATGGGATGGAATCAATAAATTCAACGGCTATGTTTTCAGGACCTATAAAGCCAAGTTTGATAACCGGATTAATTTGACGAACAACCGCGTGGACCACATGTATGAAGACAAATACGGTTTCCTTTGGTTGCAGACATACGATAATCAGGTCTATCGCTTTGACACCCGTTCCGAGAAATTCGAGCACGTACCTGCTACGGAGGAGAAAGGAGGCAGGATTGTCATAACTTCAATAAAAATGTTGCCATGCGGTTCAGTATGGCTGCTTTCGGAAAACGAAGGCGCTATTCGTGTGAAAACGGATCCGGCTACCTATCGCCTTTCTTCGGAGTGGTATTCTGATAAATCGGGGTTGCTTCCGGCAACGCGTGTGTACGATATTTATGAGGATCATGCCGGCAACGAGTGGGTTTTGACCAACAACGGATTGGGAATGCTCGCTGCCGGAAACCGCACAATGGCTTCTTATTTCGTGGAGACAGCAAAACAAGAAAAGGGGAAAGGGCAGTTCTTTTATGTGGCACAGGAATATGGGAATGAGATATTCTTCGGTTCGGATCATGGCAGGATATGGCGTTACCAAAAGCAAGGAGGACAGTTCGAACTATTACAGCTACCCGCCTCCTCACGTATTGTGGAGATAAAAAAGATAAATGAACAGGCAATTCTGATTGTAACGAAGACAGACGGTTTCTTCGTCTATGATGTAGCGTCTAAAGGAATGGAACACTATGAAGCCTCGCGACTTCCTAAGGCACCCGTCCGTTCTGCCTATATGGACAAGTACTCGGAAATATGGTTCGAACAGGAAGTGCCGGGTACTGTGGCCCATTTCAATGCGAAAACAAAAGTCCTGAAAACGGAAGTGATACCGGTGGAGCCTACCAGCACAGACCGTTCGCGTCCGGCTTTTCACGTACACGAAGATATTTACGGGACGGTATGGGTGCATCCTTATGGGGGTGGCTTTTCACGTTTCGATAGAGAAAACAACCGTTTGCAGTCTTTCTACAACGGACTGTCAGATGCAAACTGGCGGTTCTCCAACAAGATCCATTCGGCCTTTTCCGACAGGCAGGGTAATCTGTGGATGTGCACGCATTCCAAAGGGTTGGAGAAAATAACTTTTCAGGCGTCGCCGTTCCGTATGATAACTCCGGAACCTCACCGCTACGAATCTTTGAGCAACGAAGTGCGTGCGCTTTGCGAGGATGCCGAACACAATCTTTGGGTAGGACTGAAAAACGGAAAGTTGCGGGTGTATGGCAACGACCATTCGGAGCGCGGATACTTGACCGAGGCCGGAACCATATCGCATGCAGGCGCTCCTTTGAAGGGAAATGTCTATTTTATATATCAAGACAGTAAGAGCAACCTTTGGATTGCGACAAAGGGAGAGGGACTCGTAAAAGCGGAGCCCCGGAACGGAATGTGTTATAAGCTGACGCGCTACCGGCATCGGAAAGAAGACATATATAGCTTGAGTGATGATAACGTATATTGTGTGTATGAGGACAGCAGAGGGCGCATTTGGGTTGCTACTTTCGGAGGAGGCGTCAATTATTTGACGCACAATCAGGACGGCGAGGAAATATTTGTCAGCCACCGCAACAATCTGAAAGGTTTCCCTATTGACAAATGTCATAAGGTGCGTTTCATCACAGGGGATCATCGGGGGAATATCTGGATTGCCACGACCGTAGGGGCATTGAGGGTGAACGGAGACTTCAAGAACCCTGAAGATGCTGTCTTTCATCATTATCAGCGCATACAGGATGACATGTACAGTTTGAGCAACAACGATGTGCATTGGATTCTGTCTACCGGAGAGAAGGAACTCTATCTGGCCACCTTTGGCGGCGGGCTGAACAAATTGCAGTCCATAGACGAGGACGGTGATGCGGCGTTCAAGTCATATTGTGTAGAGGACGGTTTGCCTTCGGACATATTGCTCTCTATTCGTGAGGACAACAAAGGAAATCTTTGGATGAGTACGGAGAATGGCATCAGCAAGTTTATACCGGAAGAAGAACGGTTTGAGAATTATGCCGACGAACATCTCTCGTTCCGCCTGCGCTTCAGTGAAGCGGCGTCACTTTACACTTCGTGGGGAAACCTTATGTATGGAACGAGTGAGGGCATCTTCCTTTTCAAACCGGACTCGCTCCGGAAAAGTACGTATGTTCCGCCGTTGGTATTCTCCAAGCTGCTGATATCGAATGAAGATGTGACTCCGGGTGAAAATTCGGTATTGCAACGCAGTCTGGATGATACCCGCCGGTTGAAGCTCTCCCACAAAGAGAATATTTTCACCATTCAGTTTGCGGCGCTCGACTATACGGACCCTTCGGAAATCCAATATGCTTATATTTTGGAAGGCTTTGAAAAATCATGGAATTACGTCGGCAAGCAGCGAATGGCTACTTATACCAACTTGCCCAAAGGAGATTATGTGTTTAAGGTACGTTCTACCAATGCCGAGGGGGTGTGGACGGAGAATACGCGCTTGCTCGATATAGAGGTGCTTCCCTCTTTTTGGGAGACTCCTTTCGCCTATTTCCTGTATGTGCTGTTTGTGCTGCTGATTATTGTAACGGCTGTCTACATCTTGTTTACAATCTATCGTTTAAAGCATGAGGTATCCGTAGAGCAGCAAATGACGAACATGAAACTGCGTTTTTTTACGGATATTTCCCATGAGCTGCGCACGCCTTTGACCTTGATTTCCGGTCCGGTGGAGTATGTCTTGAGTAATAAGCGGTTGCCGGCGGATGTTCGTGAGCAATTGCAGGTTGTGGAACGCAATACGAACCGTATGCTGCATCTGATCAATCAGATACTCGATTTCCGGAAGATACAGAACAAGAAGATGAAGATGCAGGTGCAACGTGTTGATGTGGTGGCGTTCACCCGTAAGGTCATGGAAAACTTCGATTCCGTAGCCGAGGAGCACCGGATTGATTTCTTGTTTGAAACGGAGAAGCCCGGACTCTATCTGTGGATAGATGCTGACAAGTACGAAAAGATAATCTTCAACCTGCTTTCCAATGCCTTCAAGTACACTCCGAATGGAAAGATGATTAAGGTGTTTATCCATGAAGACAAAGACACTGTTTCCATTGGCGTGCAGGATCAGGGCATTGGTATTGCCGAGAACAAGAAGAAGTCGATCTTTGTCCGTTTCGAGAATATGGTAGACCGTAACTTGTTCAATCCAAGCACAGGCATCGGTCTGTCATTGGTGAAGGAACTGGTGGAAATGCATAAGGCACTGATCTCGGTAGACAGCAAACTGGGCGAGGGAAGCTGTTTCAAAATCGATTTCCAGAAAGGAAAAGAGCATTATGACGATTCGGTGGAATTCATGCAGGATGATGCAACGGTTTGCCTGGAGGTGCAGCGGCAGCAAACGGAAGAAACGGTCTCCCCGCAATCGGAAACGGAAAGAGAAGCACAGGAGAATGAGGACATGGCAACATCCAAAGGACTGATGCTTCTGGTGGAAGATAATGCCGAGTTGCGCATATTTCTGCGGAGCATTTTCTCGCCCGAATACCGTATTGTAGAAGCTGCTGACGGCATGGAGGGTTGTGATAAGGCTTTGAAGCTCTTGCCGGATATTATTATCAGTGACGTGATGATGCCGGAGAAAGACGGTATTGCCATGACCCGCGAGTTACGTGCGGATATGACAACCAGCCACATCCCTATTGTGCTGCTTACCGCAAAGTCGTCCATTGAAAGCAAGTTGGAAGGTCTGGAGTATGGTGCCGATGATTATATAACCAAACCTTTCAGTGCTACTTATTTGAAAGCGCGTGTGAAGAATTTGCTTGTTCAGCGGCAGAAGTTACAAGTGCTGTACCGTCAGGACTTGATGTCGGCAGGAATGGCTATACCTGTCTCCGATGAACAGACGGAGAAGCGTCTTACCGATAATCCGGAAACGGACAAATCTCCGGTCATGTCTCCCAACGACCGTAAGTTTATGGACCGCCTTGTCGAATTTATGGAGAAGAACATGGATAACGGTGAACTGATAGTGGATGATTTTGTGCACGAGCTGGCCGTCAGCCGTTCTGTCTTCTTCAAGAAACTGAAGACCCTGACCGGTTTGGCGCCTATTGAATTCATCAAGGAAATGCGCATTAATCGTGCAGTACAACTGATAGAAACGGGAGAATATTCCATGACGCAAATATCCTACATGGTAGGTATCAACGATCCGCGTTATTTCAGTAAATGCTTCAAACAGAAAATGGGGATGACACCAACGGAGTATAGGGATAAGGTACTGAAATAGGCTGCTGTTTAGTGCCCGGAATGAACATTAATGTTTTTGATATGTTCTTTTTGAATAATTACAAAACCAAACCGTAACTATGATCGTGTATTTAATTAGTTTGCTTGTTATTGGCTCGGCAATAGCTTGGAGCCTCTGGAAAGCCCCTTCGGACAAAGAGTTATGGGGAGAGGATGAGTTGGAATAAAGTGGCCCAATTCTGCTAGCAGAACTGCAACTGGCACGCATGAAAAAAACTTTCTGTCCTCCTGAGGAAACCTTTATAAGTGATTTTGGGGTTTTTAGTTTTACAGTAAATAAGGAATATAAAAATAGAGACTATTCAACTTTTTTGAATAGCCTCTATTTTGTACATCAATTTGCTTATACTATTGTTTTATTTAAGCCAACGCGGGTCGCCAATTTCATTTCCGACTAATTCTTTATTGCCCACAGTGAAGTTACCATTTTCTGCATCTATAAATTGAGGATTGGCTTCAGTTGCAACCATGGAATAGTCTTTTGCATATTTACTGTTTGTCCATAAATTGGGACTGTCATAATAATAATTGTCTGCATAAGTTTCTGAGGCCTTCATCTTATCGCTCCTGGTCCATGTGCCAACATACTTGTTGTCTCCTAACTTTTCCATTCCAATATTGTAGAATAAGCATTGCTTTACAATTAATTCGCTATTATCCGTTGTTTTATCCATAAGGAACAAACCGTTATTATCTTTGTTGTCAAGATGACATACCTTATAGAAAGTACATTGAGTGAATGAAATCGTTGCAATGGAACTGGAATTATTACGTAGGAATGTGCGAGCAGTGTTGTTGAAAGTACAAGCCGACACTTCTATTGATTTCAATTTACCGCCACGTATGTCTATAACATCTCTGCCTATATTGCTAATAGTGCTGTTCTGAATAGTTATAGAGCCGATATTTACTTTGCTTTCATTATTGATAACACTGTTCTTATAGTCGGATATATCACAGCCGTTTACTTTGAATGTTTCAATTTCAGCAGGGTCTTTTCCCATTATCAATAGCCCGTCTGCTTTCTTTTCTCCATTGAGAATAACATTAGAAAGTTCTAAAGTTTTAACGGAAGAACCAATGGTGATACATCCTTTGATTGTTGGTCTGTTGCTTGAGTAATAACCGGAAATTGTAAGTGATTTATTTAATGTATAAGTTTTTGCATCATCATCTGGTGCGTATATAGTATATTTGGCATTATCCATAATTGCAATGTAGGCGCCTTCTTTTGCATTATCCAAAATTGCAGTTAAGTCATCACCGCTATGCACTTGAATTACTGTTGTAAGGTCTGCTTTTGTAGTAAACGTTCTGATGCCACGTGTCTTTTTATCATTCTTGATTCTGATCTCATAAGCAGTAGAGGGAATCAAATCTGTAAGCACCTTTTGGCCGGCAGCAACTTCTGCTTCACTGATTTTCAGTGTCGCTTTTTGGGCTTTTTTATCCTTATCTATCCAAGAAAGTTGGAGCTCTGTAACGGCTTCTCCGGCAGTCCATTTTATAGTTGCGGTCTTGTCGTTGACGTTTGTATCCTCAATAGTTTTGAGAATTTGCTCTATAACTTCTGTTGTGCGGGAGATGACACTCCATTTGGAGTCGTTTAGTCCCTCAGCTATGGATTTTACCCGGATAGTATATTCTGTTTCACCTTCCAGTCCTTCTTTAGTGAATTCTGTACCTTCTATTGTTTCGGAGAGAACAGGTGTACCTTCGCAATTAGGGTCCTCTTTATAGAATTCAATAATATAGGCTGTGGCATTGTCCATGGCATCCCATGAGTAAAGTAAACATAACAGCATCCCATGATGCTGTTATGTTTACTTTACTGTTTATCTTTCCAATCAGGTTGGTGGGGGACAACAGGCGATTTAATGATAACTCATGTATATCGTCAATGTCTTCACATGCAGTAAATGTTACGCTGCCAATCAGTAGCGTGGCGAGAGCTATTGCTGTGATTATATATTTCTTCATAATGATTTGAGTTTAATAGATTATTTACCATACCAGGAATAATTCTCCAGCGCTGGGTTGGCATCCAGATTGTACTGGAAAATAGGCCAGTACATATATTTATCAGGATCTTGCAGATAAAGGGATTCTATCTTATCATCTTTAAGATTATCTTCTTTGATCCATGTGGTAGTTTTACCTTCGCTGTCAGTATATTCTACATATCCGCTTGGGTCAAGTTTGTTTTCGCCTGGTTGAAGACCATAGAACTGAAGCGCCTTTTTAGAAAGTGTATATTCAACTCCATTGCGTTTCCATTTGAAGTCTATGGGTTTGGTATACAGGTGTCCTGTCAGCCAATCATATTCACCGCTTAACGAACGCAGGTCATACATTTTTGTCTTGGCTTCATCTAGTTTTTTCTTTAACATGTTCCAGCGGATCAAGTCGGCTCGGCGTATCATTTCACCGCAGAATTCAAATGCACGTTCGTCTATAATAGCATTGAACATAGTTTCTTTGCTTACAGAGGCAGCTGCTACATATTGCTCCACTTCTTTAGGCCAGTTTGCTTCGGAAAATGCGCGTTGTCGTATTTTCTTTAGATAAGGTGCGGCAGCCTCAGGGCCGTTCAGCTCGTTTTCTATTTCGGCTCTCATCAAAATAATGTCTGCATAACGCATGTATACTTTGTTGATTCCATCATCATTACCGCTTGCTCTACGGTCCATCCATTCATAACGGAGTTTGCCGAAGTACCAGGTATTTATAGAATTGGCGACTTGCTTTTCCTTATCCCATACATAAGGAACGCATGTGATGTCGCGTCGCTTGTCATTCTCGGAGTAGTCAAAATAGAAAAATGGGGTGGGGCCGGCCTGTCCGCCTTGGGCAGCTCCTGTCATATCATCGGTATTTTTATGTTTCAAACCGAAAGTGTATACCATACGTCCGCGTGCAGTCGGTTCATTAGCATAAGGTATTTCCCATAATGATTCGCTGCCTGCTTTTACTACGTCACGACAGATATCTTCGAAGATGTCTTGGAAGTTTTCTTTTAGTGCTACGGATTTGCCTTCTTGGTCCATAACGTCTTTGCAAGCTTGTAATGCAATGGGGTATAGGACCGATTTATCCAATTCCGGATCTGTGCTTTTGGCGCATGTTCCGTCGGCTGTCAGTGAGTATCCTGCAGCTTGTAGACAGACGCGGGCCAGCATACCTTTTACAAATGCTTTGTTGATACGTTCTACAGTAGAAGTTGTAGCCGTTTCATTAGGCCATGCCACCAGTTTCTCGGCAGTTTGTAGATCTTTGATGAGTTGTTTATAAATGATGTATTTGTCAGTACGCGGGGTGTATACGGTTGCTGTTGATACAGGTTCGAAGCGGGCAGGTACATCGCCCCATGCATTGATCAGGTCTACATATGCCATAGCTCGTAAAGTAAGAGCTTCACCGTATAATTGTTGTATGAAACTGTCTTCCATATCTGCGGAGGTTTCAAGACCTTTGATTGCAAGATTGGCTTTTTCAATACCGCTATAAATATTAGACCATGGTTCTTTACTATCAGCTATATTCATTTCCGTATTGCCAGGTAAAGCGCTGAAAGTAACAACTCCGGCTTTGGCATCTCCTTTGTCTGAAGAGTTATACCACTCAATGTCCGTATTCAGACCATAATAGGGTAAATAGCGGGCGCGATAATTCTGTTCACCGTAATAAGTATAGATATTGTTGATAGCTCCTTCAACCAGACTTTTGTTTGAGAAAATATCCGTATCTTCAATAGATGAGGGAGACTTTGTGTCTAACAAATCTTCGCAGGAAGTAAATACTGTGCACCCAAAGATAGACAGTATTGTAAGTGATGTATAAAATTTGTTCTTCATTGTCGTTTAATTTTAGAAGGTTAAGTTCAAACCGATTACATATTGACGACTCTTGGGATATGCAGAGTAGTCTACCCCTGGAGTTAGAGAGGTTTTAGTGCGTGTAGAAACTTCAGGATCAAAACCGCTGTAACCAGTCAGACAGAAAAGGTTATAGCCGGTAGCATAGAAGCGCAGATTCTGAATTCCTACTTTTTTTGTTAGTGTCTGCGGCAATGTATAACCTATTGATAAGGTAGCCAGACGTAGGAATGAACCGTCTTCAACCGCCCAATCGGACAGTACCATTTTTTGCATCCATGGAGACCACATTGTAGTGTTGACATTCATCGCTGCCAGTTGCTCGGGATCATTACAGATTGTTCCATCGGAATTTAGATTTGTCCAGCGATTTCCGTCTGCCATGATGTCAATCATATTACGATATTTGTATTTGCCCGCAGTGGTGTATTCTATCTTGTTGGCATTGTAAACATCGTTGCCGATACTGTAAGTAAAGTTGGCGGTCAAATCAAAACCATACAAACGTCCATTGACCGTGAAACCACCACTGCACAGTGGGTTGGTATCACCGATTTTGGTAATATCAGAAGTCGTTACTTTATTGTCTTTAGAACCGTCTGTATTTTTCAGTTTCATGGCACCCGGACGAAGGTATTTTTCTCCGATAACTGAAGCGTTGTTTGCAACACCTTCAGCCAACGTCCAATTACCTTTATCATCTACACCAGAGAAATCTGATACTTCATAACGACCGTCGCTTTCATATCCATATATTTCACCTACTGCGTGACCTACCATGACAATGTAGTCGGAAGACAAATCAGAAGATGCCCAGCCGGATGATGCGGGGTACTGAGCGAGGCTACCGAGAGATTTTACTTTATTTTTGTTGAAACCTACATTGGCGCTAAGGCTCAAACCATAGTTCTTTTTATTGATTGGATTCCAATTCAAGGTTACTTCCCAACCTTTATTCTCAGTCTTTCCCAAGTTTCTGTATTGGGTACTATACCCTACGCCGGATACCGGGAAATTAATCAGCAAATCGTCTGTTGTATTCCAATAATATTCCACAGTTCCGTTCAATTTGCCATTGAACATGGTGAAGTCTAGACCGAAGTTACGAGTATAGGTGGTTTCCCATTTCAGATCTGGATTGGTCATTTGCGCTCCAGTGGTCCAGAAATTGTTGATGCCATTAATCCAGCCAATTGCAGGACTTGAACCGGCAGCCCATACGGTACGGGTTTGGTCACTTGGAATGTTGTTATTTCCTGCTGTACCATAGCTGACACGAAGCTTTAAATCATCCAACCAATTCTTGGTGCCTTCCATGAAGTTCTCAGAAGAGATGCGCCATGCAACGGCTGCTGATGGGAAGTATCCCCAACGGTTACCGTCTGCAAATTTGGAAGAACCGTCAGCTCGGAATGTTGCACTTATCAGATATTTACCTTCATAATCATAGTTGGCACGAGCAAAGTATGAAAGTAATATATCATCTGCATTTGTGTATTTGTCAGTAGAAAAAGCTGTGCCCTGACTTGATAAATTGAATGCTTGATGAGAGTTGAAAGAAGCCGGATAGAAGCGGACTTCATCTGTATCTACATTACTTTTTACTTTGATTAATTCTTGGCCTACTAATGCAGAGAGATGATGCTTGTCGTTCTTTAATAATTTCTTGAAATCATAATTCAGTGTGTTGGTATTACGAAATGATTTTCTGTCTTTGCCAGTAAAGATAACAATCGGTTGTTCGTTACCGTTTTCACGTGATTTATAAGTGGTAACACCATAAAAACGGTTGTCCTTGCTGTAATATTGATCTAAACCGAATTCAGTTTTAACTTTTAAATTTTCAATAATTTCCCAAGTAAAACTTCCGTTATAATTGAATGTTTGCCGTTTCTGTATGCGGTCATTGTCTGCAACAGAAATGAGTGGATTGGTTAATTGTAATTCGGGGTCATAACCGTCACTCAAATCTTTAAAATTGAATGGAGTGTAAATCATTACGTCTTTCATGCGAGAGTCTGCACTGGATACTTCATTTTTTGATTCATTAGCCCCACCACCATTTATGGTTGTATTAGAATAACGGACAGAGAAATCCAAACTGATACGTTTATTCGGTTTATGGTTTAATTTTAAACTAAGGTTATCGCGTTTGAAGTTAGAACCTATCATAATTGCTTTATCATCCATGTGTGCGTAGCTGAAAGCATATTTCGTTTTATCGCTACCACCGGTAATGCTTAAATTATGGTTGAATGTATGTCCGGTACGTCCAAAGATCTGATCTTGCCAATTGTTGGCAGGTACATCGTTATACAAGTCCATATCTTCGTAGTTTCCAAAAATCTTAGTGTATTCTTCTGGATTGATAGTGTCGAAATTGCCACTGTTCAATGCAGCTAATTCATATTGCCATTTTGTATAGTCGGCTGAAGACAGTGTATTCAGTTGTTTTGCCATTTTCTTCCATGAATAATATGCGTTGTAATTTACTGAAATTTTGCCTTCTTTACCGCTTTTAGTAGTTACAATAATTACACCGTTTGCACCACGAGATCCATAAATGGCTGTTGAAGATGCATCTTTCAGTACGGTCATGTCTTCAATGTCTGATGCCGGAATATCAGAAATGGATTCGACAGGAAAACCGTCGACAATAAATAGTGGAGTATTGTCGCCTGTAATAGAGCCTCCGCCACGTACGCGTATTTTCATTTCGGCATCGGGAGACCCCTCTGTGGTAGTGATTTGTACACCTGCCATTTTACCGGTTAATGCTTCAGTGGCTGATGCTACGGGTACAACCGTTAATGCCTCAGAATTTACTGTTGCAACAGAACCTGTTAAATCTTTCTTTTTGGCTGTACCGTATCCGATAACCACAACTTCTTCCAGCGCTTGTGCATCGTCTGCCAAAATTACATCGATAGTTTTTTGTCCTTTGACAGCAATTTCTTGTGTAGTCATACCTACGTAAGAAAATATTAAAGTCGAATTGGACGGAACGTTTAGAGAGTAATTACCGTCAATGTCGGTGATTGTACCATTGCCGGTATTTCCTTTTTGTACTACGGAGGCTCCGATAACGGTTTCTCCTGCTTTGTCTTTCACTGTACCTTTTACGGTTACGTTTTGCGCTGATACGCCAAGCGATATCATGGTTACCAATAAGAATAGTAACATTGTGCGCGTGTTCTTCATTTTAGACATTCTTTGCATATTTATGATTTAAAAAGTGTTTCTCATTCAGATGAGTTTCTCTACACATTGTTAACTCCTTTTTGCAAATGTAAATTGATACGAAAAAGTAGATGTGTAATTTTTGTTTTTAGGTTGGTACTTTTTGTTATCTGTGTAGCATAAGGGAGTTAAAACCCTTCAGGAGTATGTTGTAAAGCAGAAATGCAGAAAGAAGTTGCCGGTTTGAACGAAGTCTGGAAAAGAGGACAGGCAGGTGTGAGAATTATTTGCGGCCAGAGATGTGGACTGATAACAGGAAAGGTCTTGTGGAAAAATTGTTTTTGATGATGTGTATTTTTAAGTAAGCATGGAGACAGCCCCTTTGTAATGCTGTTATTCCATTATTATATCAATGATTTCTTCTGCTTTGTCCACAACGTAATCAGGATGGAACTCCTCTAATTCGGTTCGTGGGCGGAATCCCCAAGTCACCCCGCAAGAAGTTACACCGGCGTTGATGGCTGTCTGCATGTCTACTCCGGAGTCGCCGACGTAGAGCACATCTCTTTTATCTGTTTTGGCAATGGTAAGAATGTCTTCCACAATGGTGGGATCGGGCTTTACATTGACCCCTTCCCGCTGTCCGAATACTGCAACGAAATGTATTTTTGGAAAATAGTGTGCTATCAGTTTCTGTGTTGCTGCCTGATATTTGTTGGATGCAACAGCAATCTGTAATCCTTGTGACTGTATTTGTTCCAATAGTTCGGGAATACCGGGATAGGGGTGGCTTTTATCTGCATTGTGTGCGTCGTAATAAGGAATGAATTCTTTGCGGACGCGGAGTACATTCTCTTCATTCTTTGCAGTCTCGGGAAGAGCCCGTTCAAACAGCTTGTTAATGCCGTTACCTACCATGAAGTTATAGGCTGATTCCTCGTGTGTAGGGTAGCCAAGTACATTCAGGGCATGATTGGTGCTTTGTGCCAGATCGGCGATTGTGTTCAACAGTGTACCATCTAAGTCGAATATAACAAGTTTCTTCATTACTCTTCTTTTTAATTTGAGGTGCAAAGATATAATAATCCACCGGGTTGTATAGAAACTTACGGTGGATTTCTATATGAATCTGTTATTTTGTGATTCTGAACCAGTCCACGTCTGTCCAACCGCCATCGTTGGTTACAATGGCCGGACGGGTACAGAACATCCCCACTTTAGCACCGATCCATTTACCTTCTTTTACCTGAAACGGATTACCTAACGACTGGTATTTCTTTCCATCGAGGCTATAACTGAAGTTGCATATTACTAACAGGTCGTGCCCGCCTTCACTTTGGGAAATCCGCTTTCCGTCAGAGGAAAAATTGGCACGAAGGTAAATAGTGTTATCTTTTAAATCGGTTGTGCCGTTCACTGTTTCGGGAGTGCCTTTGTCGGCTTTACGACAGGACACTTGGGACAATACCAGGCCTTTGTCCGTATTCTCCAGAATCAGTCCGGCGTAGTCAAGTCCCATGACGACCAGACCGGTGCGCTCCCCTTTGTATTTTCCCGTAGGTCTGAAGGTCAGCTTCATGGTAGCGGTGAAGTTGGCCGCAGGAGTCTTTTGCAATAATAAGTTGGCTACATCCCATAGATTTTTGTACTCTTTGACAACGGGATAAGAATAAAGCCGCATTATGCTTTGATCCCCTGCATAGTAAGCCCATTTTTCATTGATATTGGCATGCCATTGCCATTGCGGGGAAAGGGTGTAGCCATCAAATTCGTCACTTTCCTGTGGAGTGCAGATAGGGTTTTGCCTACGTCCGGCTTTTTATAAACTGATACCGGTTCACCACAGCCGTCACCGTCTTTGTCTATGCCGATAACAGGCCAATCATTTATCCATTTCATAGGTTGCAGATGTACCAATCGCCCGTAAGCGCCTACATCCTGAAAATGAAGAAACCAGTCCTCGCCCGTAGGGGTGTCTACCCATGCTCCTTGGTGAGGACCGTTGACGGGGCTGTTGCCTTGTGCCAATACTTTCTTCCATTCGTAAGGGCCATATATGTTTTGGGAACGGAGCACAACCTGCCACCCGGTAGGCACGCCGCCTGCAGGATGGAATATATAGTAATAGTCTCCTCTTTTGTAGAGTTTCGGCCCTTCGCATGTCTGATGCGCTTCATGCCCGTCGAAGACGATGCGCGACTGTGTGATGGCTTTGGTGGCATCTGTATTCAGTTCGCAAATGGAAATGATGCTTTTCAATCCGGCACGACTTCCTGCATAGGCGTGTACCATATATACTTTTCCGTCTTCATCCCAAAAAGGGCAAGTGTCTATAATTCCCTTACCCGGCTTAACGAGTACGGGTTCTGTCCATGGGCCTTTCGGATCTTTGGCTTTTACCATGAAGGCGCCCTGGTCGGGATCCCCCCAGAATATGTAGAATTCACCGTTATGATAACGGATAGCAGGGGCCCATACGCGGTTACCATGTTCCGGACGTTCGGGCGTTTCGATAGGAGTCAGGGTATAAGGGATGGCAGCACCGATAATGCTCCAGTTTACGAGGTCCTTGGAATGTAGAATCTGTAAGCCCGGCAGGCAGTTGAAACTGGAGGAGGTCATATAGAAATCATCTCCTACACGGCAAGCGTCCGGATCGGAGTAATCGGCATAGAGTACCGGATTTTTGTATTTGCCGTTTCCGAGATCGGAAACCCATACTTCGGATACATAGTTTTTCTGTGCCACTGCTGTAAAAACAGTCAGCAGGCAGAAAGCTAAAGTCTGTGTCAATCGTTTCATGATATAGGTATAATAGTTTAATGTTTAAAGATTCAATCAGCGTTTCTCCATGGGGCAAAGGTAAAAAAAAGACTCCGCACAAAGGAGTAATAATTGTGCGGAGTCGGTATAAAAACTGGTAAACACTCCGGTATTTGATTGTTTAGTTGTATTTGTACGCTCTGTTTAATGAATATCTTTTATTTTCACCGTTACCGGATGTGCCAGTTCTTCTTTCCATTCACGGAGGTAAGCAAACCATGCTTCCGGTGTTTTATATCCGAAAGTTTCTTTCATAGAAGTGAAAGTGGTGTGATACTGTAAGTATTTGTTTCCCGGAGATGTGATGGTGTAAAGGTAGTTGTCTTTGTCTTTCTCTTCCGATTTTACATATCGTTGGGGAATGCAGGTGCCAAGTCCTACCGTTTCTTTGGCATATTTTACGGTATCGTTTACCGGCCAGTCTGTTCCCCAGCTGCCGACAAGTCCTTTATGATCCGAGTAAGACTCCGCAGTACCGACAATATCCTGAACGCCTGTACAGAACACTTCGTTTTTGATAGGTTCGTCGAAGAATGCCTCAATGCGAAGATCACGGTGTCCGGCATAGAGTGTGTAACGGGTCATCATGTCCAGCTCCGCATTTTGATATTTCCAGCCTGTCACTTCGATTTCTGCAATGACACGCACCGGACCGTA
>ENA-OPBX01001124-OPBX01001124.1-human-gut-metagenome-genome-assembly--contig:-NODE-1124-length-14973-cov-3.336908_pt1 | contig 14973 bp, 10 predicted proteins | sample MGYA00241075_ERZ501466 | MGnify/ENA primary metagenome ERZ501466 (study PRJEB25962, sample SAMEA2042633) | human gut metagenome | biome: human gut; feature: human-associated habitat; material: faeces...
GAGGCCGAGGGCCAGCGTCAGGGAGGCGCTGAGCAGGGCTGTCGGGCGTGCGGGCGCCTTGCACAGACCGATGAGGGCCGCGGCAATCAGAGGAATGAGAACAAGCCAGATAAGCATGGTATGTGATTGGTTGGTTAGGTTAGCAGGAATAGAAGACGGTAAAGTAGATGACCAGGAGCAGGCCAATGCCGAAGAGAGCCGTATAGGCGGCCATGTTGCCGGACTGCAGGCGGCGCAGCAGGGAGCCTATGGCGGCGGTCAACCGCGCCAGTCCGCCAACGATGAGGCCGGAGATGATGAACTGGTCCATAAAGTCGATGATGGCGGCTAGAACGCCCTGGACTCCCCTGACCAGCACTTTATCATAGAACAGATCAATATAAAGGCGGTTGGCGAGAGCCCGGGAAACGGCATTGCCGGAGAGTTTGTCAGAAGCCGGGGAGCCTGCGTAGAAGGCAGCCGCCAGCAGGATTCCGAGCACCAGCGCCCCCATGGAGACGTAGAAGGGCATGCCCATGTGGAAGCTTTCGGAAACGAATCCGTTGAAAGGAACCAGCCTGTCTGCGATGAACCCGTAGCCGGAGATGAGAGCCAGGACAGCCAGAATCAGCAGGGGCACCAGCATGAGGCCGCCAACTTCCGAGGCGTGTTCCGAACTGTGGCTGCGGCTCTTGCCGAAGAAAACCACAAAGATGACACGCATCATATAGAAGGTTGTCAGCAGGGCTACGCCCGCGCCGATCCAGAAGAAGACCGGGTTTTTGCGAAGGGCTGCTTCCAGAATGGCTTCCTTGGAGAAGAAGCCGGACGTGAACGGAATGGCAATCAGCGCCATGGTGGCAATGATGAAGGTGAGGGAGGTCAGCTTCATGCGCTTCATGATGCCGCCCATTTTCCAGATGTCCTGTTCATGGTGGCAGGCGAAGATGATGGCACCGGCGCCCAGGAAGAGCAGAGCCTTGAACCATGCGTGGGTGAAGAGGTGGAACATGGCTGCCTCCCCGGCCAGAAGTCCCAGGGCCATGACCATATAGCCGAGCTGGGAGAGGGTGGAGTAGGCCAGGACGCGTTTGATGTCATTCTGCTGGGTGGCCATGAAGGCGGCGATGACGGCCGTAATGGCTCCGATGCCGGCAATGACATTGCAGGCCAGGGCGGGGAAGGCCTCAATGCCGATGGAGTATTGGACGCGCACCATCATGTAAACGCCGGCGGCTACCATGGTGGCCGCATGGATCAGGGCGGAGACGGGGGTGGGGCCTTCCATGGCGTCCGGAAGCCAGACGTGCAGCGGGAATTGGGCGGATTTGCCCACCGCTCCGCAGAAGAGGCACAGTACCGTAATGTTCAGCAGGTTTTCACTGATTCCTGCGGGTATTTCCATCAGGCTGAAATCCAGCGTGTTGGTCAGCGCCCAGAGAGTCAGAATGCCGATCAGGAAGCCGAAGTCCCCGACGCGGTTGCAGATGAAGGCTTTTTTGGCGGCGTTGGCGGCAGTGTCCCGTGTGTACCAGTGGCCGATAAGCAGATAGGAGGAGAGGCCCACCAATTCCCAGAAGATAAAGGTCATGGCGATGTTGTTCGCCAGGACGATGCCCGTCATGGAGAACATGAAAAGGCTCAGGCATGCGAAGTAGCGTGTTTTGGCCTTGTCGTCCGCCATGTAAGCCAGAGAGAAAACATGGACCAGCAGGCCGATGCCCGTGACCACCAGCATCATACGGGAGGAAAGGGGATCCAGCACGAAACCCAGGTCCACGGAAAAGATGTCGGAAATCGGGAGCCAGGAGAAGGAATCGGATCCGGTCCGGTCCAGCAGGCCCAGGGAAAGGACGAAGGTCGCCAGGCAGGAGAAGGTGGAGGTAAGGGCCGCGACGTCAGGACGTTTGGTCAGCAGGAACCAGTCAAAGGCGGCTACGACCAGCGGCAGGAAGAGCAGAAGCCAGGTGTATTGAATATCAATATTGAACATGTTCGTGGAGTAGTGTGTTGCTCTTAGTCTTTCAGCGTGTTGAGATCTTGCGTGCTGGCCGTGCGCCTGGCCCTGTACAGGGAGACGATGAGGGCCAGGCCGATAGCCACTTCCGCTGCGGCGATGGTCAGGATAAAGATGGAGAGGGCCTGGCCGTCATAGTTGGGCAGGCCCATAGTGCCCTGGGCGCGGGAAAACGCTACCAGGGACAGGTTGGCAGCACTGAGCATCATTTCCAGGCACATGAAGATGACGATGATGTCGCGCCGGACAATCACCCCCATCAGGCCGATGGCGAACAGGACGCCGGAGAGGATCAGATAATGCGTAAGAGGTATCATGGTGATGGCTGTGGTAAGGGGTTCTTTATTTTCCGGAAGGGCGGCGGCTCAGCACGACGACGCCGATGGAAGCCACCAGCAGGGCCAGACCGGCGATGACCAGGCTCCGGTTGTATTTGTCAAACAGGGTACGGCCCAGCAGGGCGGTGTCCGGGAATTCTCCGTTGTCTATCTCCTCACGGATGGTGGTGCCTTCCGGATAGAGGTGGGCGGAACATTGGGGGGAGAGGGGGGGGAAAATGACGGAAGGGGCGCCGTTGTTGCGAAGGCTACAGGCGGGAGTTTCCATTCCGGTTTTGGAGGGGGCTGCGTCCTCCTGCCCGATTTTCAAATCGTTCCAGGCCTGTTCCGCGCTGGCCATCGGGCAGCGGTGCGTTTCTTTGGCGCCGGGCAAAGAATAGATGATGCCAATAAGCTGGCCGAGGAAGAGGCCGGCGATGATGACACCGATAGCGACGGAGAAAGGCCTGCTGAAGGGGGATGTTTCCTGCTTCACATTCAGCAGCATGATGATGAACGCGAAGAGCACCATAATGGCCCCGGCGTATACAAGGATTTGGAGAATGCCCAGGAAGTGGGCTCCCAGCCCGATCATGACGGCGGCGGTGGCTCCAAAGGAAAGAGCCATCATCATGGCGGAGGAGACGGGGTTGCGCATGAAGACGACCATCAGGGACAGGACCACGGCCAGGGCCCCGAAAACGTAAAAAAGTATGTCGCTGGCAAAGATGTTCATAACGTACGGGAAATGGAGTGTTCGGGGGTTATTTGTATTGGTTCCACTTGTTGACCAGCCCCTTGCGGGTGCCGCCCAGTTCGTAGAGCTTGGCCTTGTTGTGGATGGCCTGGGTTTTATCCGTGGGGGTGAACAGGTAGTTATGGCTCATGAAGATGGCCTGTTCCGGGCAGGCTTCCTCGCACATGCCGCAGTAGATGCAGCGCAGCATGTCAATCTGAAATTCCCTGGGGGCTTTTTCCACTTTGCCCCACGGTCCTTCCTGTATGGGGCCGGGGGTGATGGTGATGGCGCGGGCCGGGCAGATGAATTCGCAGAGCTGGCAGGAAACGCAGCGTTCACGGCCGTCTTCGCCTTTCACCAGCACGGGAGCTCCGCGGTAATATTTCGGCAGATGTTTGTCCCATCTGGCTTCCGGATATTGCATCGTAACGCCGATGCCGGAACCGGCCAGTTCTTTTTTGTTGCGGGATTTGCCCAGCAGAGCCAGAACGAGGTGCCTGATAGTGAGCCAAAGACCGCCAAGAATGGATTGCAGATAGAACCGCTCTCCAAGGGAAATCTTCGGACGCTTGATCGTTTTGAAGGCCATAATAGTAATGTTGTCGGAATGAAGAAGGGGGGGATTACTTGACGAAGTACAGGATGGCGGCTGTAAGGAAGATGTTGATGACGGCCAGTTCAAAGAAGACCATCCAGCCGAGCTTCATCACCTGATCATAGCGGAAGCGGGGGAGCGTCCACCGCACCCAGACGAAGAAGAAGGCGAAGAAGAGAAGCTTGAGCACATATGCGATGAGCTGGCAGATGACCGCCACCCAGTTGGCTACGTTTTCATTGAGCCAGCCGTCCAGGCCGAAGCCGATGGACCAGCCCCCCAGGAACAGCGTGATGACAAGGGAGGATCCCACCACCATGGCGGCATATTCCCCCATGAAGAATTGGGCGAATTTCATGGAGGAGTATTCCGTATGGTAGCCGCCCACGAGGTCCGTTTCACATTCGGACATGTCAAACGGCGTACGGTTGGCTTCCGCAAAAATGGAGGTGAGGAATATGATGAAACTGATAGCTACGGGCACCAGCAGTATCCAGCGCTGCCAGCTCAGGCCCTCGCCCCACACGGGAAGCAGGAGCCAGCCGTTGGCGGCCTGGTATTCCACGATGTTGGACAGGTCCAGCGTGCTGTAAATCATCAGCACAGGGATGATGGACAGGCCCATGCTGATTTCATAGGAAATCATCTGGGCTGAGGAGCGCACGCCGCCCAGGAAGGGGAATTTGGAGTTGGATGACCATCCGGCCAGCACCAGTCCGTACACGGAGAGGGAGGAGATGGCGAACATCCAGAGGGGGCCTACGCTGAGGTTGGCCACCGCCATGTTGACGTTTCCGTAAGAGGTTTGAAGGTCTCCGGCGAAGGGAACCACGGCCGCCGTCATCAGCGGTGGCGCAAGCACCAGGATGGGGGCGATCCAGAAGTATACGCGGCGTACGAAGGGGGGCGTGAAATCCTGTTTCAGGAACAGTTTGCCGCCGTCCACCATGGGCTGCACGAGACCGAAGATGGGGATGTCGCGGTCCAGGCGGAAAAAACGGCACAGGTTGGCGATTTTGCCGTCATGGGGCAACCCGAAGTAGTCCAGCGTCTTTTTGAACGGCAGGTCGGATTTCATGCCGAAGCGGCGGAAGATGCTTAACGGAATGCCGGCGCGGTTGGGGCCTACGCGGTCCTGGATCCAGGCGGCCACCCGGCGTTCAATGTATACGCAGACCGGAATGAACAGAATGGTGATGGCAAAGCAGATGACGATTTTGATCAGCAGAGTGATGATATAAAACCACACAGGGTTGCTGAGCACCTCGTCGCAAAAGGTTAGAATCGAATCAATCATGGCGGATTAACAGGTTGTATGCGTGTGAAGTGTGATTAGCGGCCCTGGTTTTTTTCGCGTTCCACCACGGGAATGGTGACGCCGGTTTCCAGAATGGGCTGGCCCCCGTCTCCGATGGAACCCCAGGAGACTCCATTGAGTGCGCCGTATTCCGTGCTCATGGCGGTGAGGATGTCCAGGGCGGAGTTGAAGTCTTTCAGAGCAGGATTGCCTCCCAGCAGAAGGGTGATGTCTCTGAAAATCTGCCAGTCGTCCCGGGCGTATCCTATGGGCTGGATAGCGCGGTTCAGGCGTTGAATACGGCCCGTGACATTAATCATGGTGCCGAATTTTTCAGCGTAGGTGACGCCCGGCAGAACCAGGTCCGCATGGCGCGCCGTTTCATTGGCGCTGTGGGCGGTCATGAACAGGTAGTCCAGCTTGTCCAGATCTTCCGCCGTGAAGCCTGCTTCCGGGGAGATGAGGTCTTCCCCCAGGGAGAGGATGCCCTTGATGGAACCGCTGCGAACTCCTTCGCGAATGGCGTCCAGCCTGGAACCGGGTTCGATATCCAGCACCAGCCTGGCCCCGTTCGTGTTCGGGTTGCGATCCGCAGAAATAAGCATGCCGTCGCTTTCTCCCATGCGGGGAACGATGTCCACCATATCCGTGCCGATTTGGGCGGCCAGATGGCGGACCATGTAAAGTTCTTCATTGGTCATGCGCCCGGAGGCAATGATGGCGAGCTGGTTCGGAGCAATGCGCTTGACGGCTTCCGCGGCGGAAGCCAGAGCCGGTTCCCAGGTGGAGGGGCGGTGGGGCGCTTCCGCATCCGTACGGATGACGGGCTGGGGAATGCGGGTTTCCGCATTGATATATTTGTAGTTAAGGCGGTGAGAGTCCGGCATCCAGCAGGAGTTTACGGCATCATTCTGGCGCGGGGTAATGCGGTATACCTTGTCTTCCCTTGTCCAGAGGGTGATATTGGTGCCCGTTCCGCAGTCCACGTCAATGGTCTTTGTTTCCTTCAGGAACCAGACGCGCATTTTAAAGCGGAAATCCTTGGAAGTAAGGGCTCCTACCGGGCAGAGGTCCACGGTGTTCATGGAGTAGTTGCTGTCCAGCTCGCGGCCGGGGTAAACCGTGATGGCGTTGAAGGTGCCGCGTTGGGACATGGTGAGCACCTCATCGTGCATGATGTCGCGCATGAAGCGCACGCAGCGGCCGCAGAGCACGCAGCGTTCTTGGTCCAGGTTCACGCGCGGGCCAATGCTCAGGTTTTTCCCTTTTTTGGTCTTTTTCTCTTCAAAACGGCCTTCCACCTGGCCGTAGTCGTTGGAGTATTCCTGAAGCTTGCATTCCCCGGCCTGGTCGCAGATGGGGCAGTCCAGAGGGTGGCTGGTGAGCAGGAATTCCATTACGCCGCGGCGCGCTTCACTGGCCAGGGGGCTGTCCGTGCGGATGCCCATGTTTTCCGCCACCGTGTTTGCACAGGAGATGATGGGGTGGGGCCATCCACTGGATGCGCTGATAGCCGTTTTCATCATAGGAGGGTGTCTGTCCCGGAGCGAGCCTGGGCGGCATCCCCTGTTCCACCATGCACATGCGGCAGGAGCCGGCGACAGCCAGCTTGGGGTGGTAGCAGAAGCACGGAATGGGCACGCCCACGGAACGGCAGGCGTCTGCAATCCGCGTGCCGCGCGGGAACCGGTGCCACGTTCCGTTGATTTGGACGTTCACCTTGCCTTCCGCGGCGGCAATGTCTTTGGGGAGTTTGGAAGCTTCTTCACTCATGATGACGGATGGGAGAGGGATGGTTTTGAGAACTGGTGTTGCGTGCTGCTGTTTAGCGGGTGAGGAAACGGTTTTGCTCCCTGCCTTCCTCCGTGTGGGGCAGACAGGCGTTGAATGGATCCGTCAGGGCTACGAATTCTTCCTTGAATTTGGAGACCATGGCCTGGGTGGGCCAGGAGGCGGCTTCACCAAAGGCGCAGACCGTTTTTCCTTCAATCTGGTTGGCCACTTCAATGAGCAGATCCACATCCGACGGGGCGGCTTTTCCTTCCAGGATGCGGGTGCTGAGTTTCATCATCCACGGACAGCCTTCCCGGCAGGGAGTGCACTGCCCGCAGGATTCATGGGCGTAGAAACGGTTGATGTTGTTCATGGCCCAGGGCATGGAGCGGGAGTCGTCCATGACGATGACCGCGCCGGAACCGGACATGGAGCCGTGCCGGGCGATGCTGTCCAGATCCAGCGGAATGTCGAAGAAGGTGATTTTTCCCATGGTGCCGTCCGGATTCTGCACTTTGTATTCCGCATCCGTGCGCATGACCTTGGAGGAGGAGCCTCCGGGTATCACGGCCTTGAACTGGCGTCCTTCCCGCGGGCCGCCGCAGACGTCATACAGCAGTTCACCGAAGGTCATGGAGCCGGAGACGATTTCATAGAACCCAGGACGTTTGACGTCGCCGGAAACGCCGATGATGCGGGTGCCGGGGGAACGTTTGGCTCCTTCCTGGCTGTAGGCTTCTCCTCCCATGGCCATGATGTGTTTCACCTGGCAGAGGGATTCCACGTTGTTGACAATGGTGGGGCATCCGTACAGGCCGATGGCGGCCGGGAAGTAGGGGGGCTTGATGCGGGGATAGGGGCGATCCCCTTCAAGGGAGTTGAGCAGGGCCGTTTCCTCACCGCAAATGTACGCTCCCGCTCCGCGGTGCAGGTGGATTTCCAGATTATAGCCGGACCCCTGGATATTGCTGCCCAGGAAGCCGCGTTCGCGAGCTTCCTGAAGGGCTTTGAGCATGATTTCCGCGGCGATGGGAAATTCTTCGCGCATGTAGATGTAAGCCTGATGCGCTCCCACCGCGTAGCTGGAGATGACCATTCCTTCAATGAGCTGGTGGGGATCCTGATGGACAATGTAGCGGTCCTTGAACGTGCCTGGTTCGGATTCGTCACAGTTGCAAACCAGGTAAACAGGCTTCGTGTTGTTCGGCGGAATGAAGGTCCATTTCACGCCGGTGGGGAACCCCGCGCCGCCACGGCCGCGAAGACCGGATTTTTTCACCTCGTCAATGATGGCCCTGGGCTCCATGCCGAGCGCCTTTTTCAGTTCTTCATAACCGCCGTCGGCCAGATAGCAGTCAATGGAGGTATTCCAGCCCTCGCGGTTGACGTTTTTCAGAATGCGGCGCGTTTCCCTGGGGTGGGGTTCTTTACCGGGAAGATAGGTGATGCTCATGGCGAAAATCTGGTGCGTGGGAAATGGAAAGGGTTAGGCTGTCTGATATTTGGCAATCACTTCTTCCAGCACTTCCGGAGTGACTTTTTCGTACAGGAGATCGTTGACCATCATGTTGGGGCCAAAGCCGCAGTTGGCCAGGCATTCCACTCCTTCCACGCTCCACAGGCCGTCCGGGCTTACTCCAATGGGGTGGTGGTGGTCGATGCCGTTTTTGTCAATGCCCAGACGCGTGCAGATGGCGTCGAACAGGCTGTCCGCCCCCGCCATGGCGCAGGAAAGAGTGCGGCATACGCGGATGTGGTTTTTTCCAGGGCACATCTGGCGCAGACCGGGATAGAAAGTCACCACGCCCAGAACATGGGCGGCGGAGATATTCAGTTTTTCTCCCACCCAGGCAATGGCGTCGCCGCTGATGAAGCCGAATTTTTTCTGTATTTCATGCAGGATGGGCAGCACGGCGGATTTTTGCTTGCCTTCCGGGTAATGCGTAACGTATTCGCTGGCGGCCGCGTCAAGTTCCGGCGTTACTTCAAAGGCCGGGTAAAACCGTTCACCCGGGCTGGGCTGGTGGGCGATAGTCGCGTCGATGGCGTTTTCAGCGTAATCGGACATGGGGAGAAAGTTTGGTGTTTGCGTTGAAGTGGATGAAAGTGGCGGGTGTTTAACGGTCGCATTCGCCCATCACGAAGTCGAAGGAGCCGAGAATGGCCGGAACGTCGGAAACCAGGTGGCCTTTCATCAGTTCCGGCAGGATGGACAGGTTGCAGAAGGAGGGGGAGCGCATGCGCAGGCGGTTGGGAAGTCCGCCCCCCTTGGAGTCCAGGAAGAAACCCAGCTCTCCCTTCGGGTTTTCCGCGGCAAAGTAAACCTGCCCGGCAGGGGCGTTCACCCCCATGGTCGTCGTCATGAACTGGCGAATCAGGGATTCCATGTCCGTCAGGACTTTTTTCTTTTCAGGCAGCGTGCCTTTGGTGTCCACCATGTTGATGGGGCCGTCCGGCATGGTTTCAATGACCTGGCGGATGATGCGCAGGGACTGGCGCATTTCTTCAATGCGCACGGTAAAACGGTCGTAGCAGTCTCCGTGTTCGCCTACGGGGACGTCGAATTCGTAATTTTCATATCCCAGATAGGGGGTGAGTTTGCGCAGGTCCCGCTTAATGCCGCTGGCTCGCAGGTTGGCCCCCGTAATACCCCAGGAAAGCGCTTTTTCACGGCTGATGACGCCTACGCCCTGAAGACGGTCAATGAAGATTTTGTTTTTGAGCAGGAGGGCTTCCGTTTCATCAAGGGTTTTGGCCGCTTCATCGCAGAAGACGAGCACTTCCTTGAGCATTTCATTGGGAACATCACGTGTCTGTCCGCCGATGCGGGTATAGGAGGAAGTGAAGCGCGCCCCAGTGAGCTGTTCGTAAAAATTATGGATTTTTTCACGTTCCTCATAACAGTACAGGAAAACGGTCATGGCGCCTACGTCCATGCCGTACACGCCTACGCCCAGGATGTGGGAGGAAAAGCGGGAAAGTTCCAGGGCCAGTACGCGCAGGGCCTGTCCGCGGGGCGGCAGTTCCCATCCCAGCAGTTTTTCCACCGCGCAGGCATAGGCGATGTTGTTGGACAGGGGGGCCAGGTAGCCAAAGCGGTCGGTGTAGGGAACAAATTGGTTGTACTGGATGGTTTCGCCTATTTTTTCCATTCCGCGGTGCAGATGGCCAACCACCGGATCACAGCTGATGATTTCTTCACCATCAAGTTCCAGCACCAGGCGCAGCACGCCGTGGGTGGCGGGGTGGGAGGGGCCCACATTCAGGGTCATCGTTTCTCCGAGCGGTTCGGATGTATTGGTGAGATAGTCTGCGTTAGCGGCTGTATCTGCAATGGCGAAAGTTTTGGTGCTCGTCTTCATGTGGATGTCCGTGCCTGGCTGAACCTGATAATGGTGCCGGATGATTATGCCACTTCACACCATGCGGGCAAGCCAAATGTCAGTTTTTTTGGCATTCCGGGGAGGTGGTGCGCGAGTCTCCTCAACTGATGAATGTTAATTCTTTCTAACAATAAGCTTTTATATGGAACCTGCCGAATATGGGAAAAAGCGGATTAGGAATCCGGAGTCAACCTACAAATTTGAGAAAAAATAATTTAATGCAAATTTGCTCAGTTATTTCCGAATGGCGGGTGCCGGGAAAACAGGGCTGCCGGGCCTTATGGCTGGACGTGTCCGAACGCAGCGGAGGAGAATCTTCTTCCTTTGTAGCCGGCCTCCCTGCGTAGTTCTTTTCGGGATTCACGCTATATGCGGATTCCTAATCCGTTAGGAAAAAAATATGTTGAAGTCGAGGAGAATTATTGTCTTTTCCATTGCTGTAACATTTTCAGTATTATTTATTTTATATATTATTTCATGGTTTTCCCCTATTGCCGGGGATTCCTTTATTCACGACAGGACGGGGTACCTTGGGCAGTTTCATATCCGCCATGTCTGGAAGGCCTGCGTGGACAGTTACCTGTATTGGAATCCCAGGCTGGGGGAAATGGCTGCGTTTTTTATTACTTCTGCTCCCCGGCTGGTCTGGACGGTCTTGAATCCCGTGTTTGTGCTTGCCCTTGTTCTTGGCCTTTATGTGCTCGCTCTGGGGAGAATGCCCAATCTCCGGCGGGAGTGCGGAGCATGGACGTGGTTGTTTGCTTTAAGCATGTTCGTCTCAGCCGGGGTAACCGTTTATTATGTCTGCCTGACACGCGCAGGCTCCATGAATTATGTGTGGACCGGATGCCTGATCGTATGGTTCATGAATATTTACAGAACCAGGTGGGGGAAGCGGATAACCTCCCCTCGATGGGGCCTGTCCTCAGGATGTCTGATTTATGGGATTTTCTGCGGCGCCTGTAATGAGGGGGCGACGATAGGAATGGCGGCGGCGTTTTGCATCATGGCCGCGGTCGGCATGTTCCGGGACCGCAGGGTGGGCGCTTATGTATGGTGCGGGTTTGCCGGCGTTGCGTTGGGAGGCCTGTTTCTATTTGCCGCCCCCGGTTTGTATTCGCGGCTTGGCCATGATTTGGGAGCGAGTGAAGTTTTGAGGAAGGGCGGTTTTTGCGCCTATGCGGAGTCTTTCGGGATATTGCTTTATTACCACGCGAGGATGTTGTGTAAAATATATGCCGTTTCCGCAGTATTAACGGGATTTTTGTTGTTCAGCGGCACGGAGCGGTGCCGGGAAGTAATCAGTAAGGAAAAGGAATCCTTCTTTTATATTCTTTTTTTATTGTTGCTGGGGTTCATCATGTCCGTTTGTTATTTTCCGGTGTGCATTCCCGCCCATCATGTCCAGTTCGTGTCGTCCCTGCCCGTTTTGGCGGCGTCAACCGTGTTGTTCTCCGTATTGTACCGGAATGAGATCATGGTGCGCGGATTGCGCGCGGTGACTGTTTGCCTTGCCGGAGCTACTTTGTTTTTCGGGGTGGTGTTCACCCTGGAGTATTATCATGTAGGCTCTCAGGCTTTCCAGAGAGAGGAGCTGATTCATAAGGCCTTCCAGGAGGGGAATCTGGAACCGGAAGTTCCTTCCATCTCTCCTCTTTTCTTTGAAGGAAAAGTATCCGGAACGGATGGGAATTGGGGTGGGCCGGATACCAACCGCCGGTTTGGCATCCGCAAGCTGGTAGTGAAAAAGCCCTGAGGGAAAATGGCTATTTGACTATGTTCCGGGGAGTGAAGTGCATTTCCTGTTCCTCGATGCCGAATTGCCAGGTGGCCGTTTGCCACATGTTGACAGCAGGATTTTTCCAACGGACCTGGACGGTTACGGGGCTGAGCCGCAGGGGACGGGAGGGAGTCCATTTCAAAATTTTTTCCTTGGCGTCGTACCGGGCGTTTACCAGGCCGAAGCCGGAGACGCGCATTTCCATTTGCTTGGGTTCCAAGGAGGGTTCCCCTGCCAGGGAAATGGATATATCGGGAGTCTGGTTTTTCACCACGGTATTGGCGGCCGGATAAACGGGCTGGGCCGGGGCCGGGTAGGAATTCAGCTTTTTCCCGCTGCTGTTGCCAGGGGTGGCCGCCGGGGTTTCCGGAGTGGAGGGAACGTTGAAATTCAGGGCTCTGGTAAATGTCTTAGGGTCTTTGCCGAAGACCATGTAGCGGTGAATCCGCCAGCGGTCCGTGTCCTTGGTCACTTTTTTGGGGATTACCGTAAAGGCCGCCTGGAATCCGGCTTCTTCCGCCTTGGAGATCATTTCCGGCAGGATGAAGCCGCCAGGATAGCAATAGGCCTCCACGGAAGAACCGGGGAATTTTTCCTGAAGGATTTTCCGGGAATTGCCTATTTCCGCCGTTGCCAGATCCAGAACCGCTTGTGTACCTTTCCGCTGGGCGGCCCTCCAGGATCTTGGGTACAGGTGGCTGACGGAGTGGCTGCCCAGGGTGGCGCCGTTATTCAGCATTTCCTGAATCTGGGCGGGGCTCATGGCAGAACCGCGGCCCGTGATGAATTTGGTGTATGGGAAAATGGTAAAGGGGAATCCCGTTTCTTTCAGTATGGGATAGGCGTCCGTGTAGACGCTCTTCCAGCCGTCATCGATGGTGATCATGACGCATTTGGCCGGAAGCTGCCTGTCCCCCAGTTTCCATTCCAGGAATTCCTTCATGGAGATGACGGGCACTCCGGACGCCTTCAGCGCCTGCATCTGGGAGCGGAATACATCCGTATTCATGCGCATTTCCGTAGCGGGAAGGGTGCGGCTGAAATCATGGTAACCCAGAATGGCTACGCGGGTTTCAGGCTGAGGAACCGGAACGGGGGAAAAAGCCGTGGAGGGAATGGCAAGGGGTGCCTCCGCAGGTTGTACCGGGGCGTGCAGGTTCGTTTCCCCGGGAATGGGTTCCGCGTTAGGGATGGACTCCGCCAGGGGAGCGGAAGAGCCTGTCTCTCCGGGAATGGGTTCCGCCATGGGGATGTATTCATCCTTGCGGTTGGCTTCAATCAGGTCTTTGACGGGAACGATGCCGGCGTCCGGGTTTCCCTTGATGGTTCCCCCGATGACCGGGCCGGGAGCAAAGGGAAGGGGAGACGCCGGCGGCAGGTCGGGCGGAAGCTCCGCACATGCGACACCGGCTGCGATCAAGAAAACGGAAAGGAGGCCTGGGACGGAGCGCATATCTGCAACTACTATTTTTAAGTTTTCTGTTCAACCTTAAACTCAGGCAGGCATGACAGCCTGTTCCGTGCCGCGCGCGTTTTTTCCGGGGCATGTCTGGATTTTCCCGTTTGAATGCGTTATCGCTAAAAAGCATGCAGACTCATTTTCCGCTCGCGGAAAAAAGGAGAGGCGTTTAGTCTGTCTGCAGACATGAGCTGTATTTGTCATTTCTTCAAAGTTCTGGCGCACCGTGCGGGTCTGCTCACTGCCGTAGCTGCCGCCGCTTTTTTCCTGGGGGCTCCCGCCGGTGAAGCTTCGGCCCGCACGGCGGCTCCCGCTTATCCGGCCGCGGAAGTGGGGGGGGAATCCCAGTACAGCCATTTTCCCATCCCTCTCAATCAGTACAATCCGGTGCCGCCGGATGCCAGCCTGTACCAGGTGCTTAGTGAACGCAACAAGCAGTCCGGCGGTTTCAACCTGGCAGTGACGCTCGTTTTCTTCGGCGCTATTATCCATACGTTTTTGGCCGGCCGCTTTGAGCGTTATTCCCATAAGCTGGCCCTGCGCTACAAGGAAAAGCTAAAGGAAACCAACTTCCGCGTGATGCATCCGGAAGAGCGCCTCCCGGTTTCCTTCGCGTCCGCCATTTTCCATTTTCTGGGAGAAGTGGAAGCCGTGTTCGGAATCTGGCTTATCCCTTTCATGTTCGTGTGCTGGAAGTATTATTCCTTTGAGGATTTTTCCGCCTATTTGAATTATGACTGTTCCTTCACGGAGCCGATGTTCGTGATGATTATCATGATTATCGCTTCTTCCCGCCCTATTTTCAAGCTGGCGGAATATGTCGTGAACTGCGGCGCCAGGCTTGGGAAGGCCACGCCGGGCGCGTGGTGGATTTCCGTGATGTGCCTGGCTCCCCTGCTGGGGTCTCTGATTACGGAACCTGCAGCCATGACGATCGGGGCCCTGATCCTAAGCAAGAAATTTTACGACCTCAAGCCGAAGAAAACCTTGATGTACGCCACTCTGGGGCTTCTCTTCGTGAATATCTCCATCGGGGGCACCCTGACGCACTTTGCAGCTCCGCCCGTAGTGATGGTGGCGGAAAAGTGGGACTGGGGGCTGGCTCACATGATCCAGCATTTCGGATGGAAGGCCGTTTCCGCCATCGTCATTTCCAATTTGGCGTATTTTCTCCTTTTCCGCAGGGAGTTCGCCCGCCTGGCTTCCCAGCAGAGGGAGTTCGACGAGTTTGACGACGCCGTTCCCCAGTCCTGGGAAGACCGCAATGACAAGATACCGTTGTGGGTGACCCTGGCGCATGTCTGCTTCCTGGTCTGGACGGTTCTTTTTGCCCATGAGCCGGTCATGTTCATCGGCAGTTTCCTGTTCTTTATCGGTTTCACACTGGCTACGCCGCAATACCAGAACCAAATGTCTCTGCGCGTACCCATCATGGTGGGGTTCTTCCTGGCGGGGCTGGTCATTCTGGGCGGCGTGCAGGCCTGGTGGCTGGAGCCGGTGCTGACGCGGCTGGGGGACTACGCCATGGTCGGGGCTACGCTGCTGACGGCATTTAATGACAATGCCGCCGTCACTTTCCTGGCGTCTACGGTTCCCAACCTGCCGGAAGCCGTCAAATATTCCGTGGTGGCGGG
>ENA-OPBX01001160-OPBX01001160.1-human-gut-metagenome-genome-assembly--contig:-NODE-1160-length-14489-cov-2.643827_pt1 | contig 14489 bp, 10 predicted proteins | sample MGYA00241075_ERZ501466 | MGnify/ENA primary metagenome ERZ501466 (study PRJEB25962, sample SAMEA2042633) | human gut metagenome | biome: human gut; feature: human-associated habitat; material: faeces...
GAAAGCAGTACTCCCGCCTCAACGTGCGGCGTCTGCGGGAACATATCCACGGCCAGCGCCTGCGTGAGCGTGTAGCCGCGCTGTGTGAGCAGCTTCACGTCGCGTGCGAGTGTGCCCGGGTCGCAGGAGACATAGACGATGCGCGGCGGCTGCATGGATACCATCGCGTCAATGGCATCCGGCTGCATACCCTTGCGTGGGGGATCGACCACGATGCAGTCCGGCCGGACGCCGCGCCGGGCCAGCTCCGCTGCGGCAGCACCGGCATCCGCGCAGAGAAACTCTACATTTTCCATGCCGTTTCGTTCCGCATTTCGGCGCGCATTCTCGATCGCCTCCGGCACGATCTCCGCGCCGATGACGTGCGCAGCCTTTCGCGCCAGACACAGACTGATCGTCCCTGCACCGCAGTACAGGTCGAGCACACGGTCAGAGGGCGCATTGACGGCATACTCCACCGCGCGCTCATACAGCCGCTCGGCCTGCACGGGATTGACCTGATAAAACGCCTGCGGCGAGAGTGTGAACGTCAGCCCACAGAGCCGGTCGGTCAGCTCCGGTGAACCCCAGAGCGTATAAAAATCCCCGGCAAGCACGACGTTGCCCTTTTGCTTGTTGATATCGAGCACAATGCCGGTCAGCTCCGGGCAATGCTCACGCAGGTATGCAACAAGTTCCTCCGTCTTCGCGCCGAAGCCGCGCGCAGAGACGATGCAAAGCACGGCGTCGGGCGTGTGCATGGCGCAGCGCGTGAACAGATGGCGCACTGTGCCGCGCCCGGTCTGCTCATCATAGGGGGCCGCCATCTCGATGGTCGTCGCACGGTTGTCGCTCGTGGCGGTAATGTCCAAGAAGACGACCTCGTCCGCACCCTCGCGGTCGTAGGCGCGCGCCAGCTCCACCGGATCGCCCGCATCGCGCAAGCTCACAAAGTTGACGCCCTTGACCACGCGGCCGTCTTTCACGCCGACGGCGTAAATCGCCTTATTGCGATAGCAGAGCGGGTATTCCATGCCGATGATATCCTGCAACGGCGTCGAAACGCCGCCGATGCGTGTGAGCGCATCGTTGACACGCGCGCGCTTCATGCGCAGCTGTTCGCCGTAATCCATGTGCTGCAGGCTGCAGCCACCGCAGGTGCGGTAGACAGGGCAGGGCGGCTCTGTGCGCGCAGCGGCAGGGGACAGGCACTGCTCCGCCTTGCCGTAAACGGCGGCCGACGTGACCTTGAGGATGCGCACCTGCCACGTCTCGCCGACAAGCGCGCCTTTCACAAACACGGCGCGCCCGGCGATGTGACACACACCGGCGCCTTCGGACGTGTACCCGGTGATCTCGGCGGTGTGCAGTTGGTTTTTTGCAAGCTGGTCCATGGTTTTATTCCGTTTCCTGACCGGAGATGTGCATATATTCGTCATACGTGCAGCGGCGGTCAATGATGCCGTCCGGTGTGATCTCAATGATGCGGTTGGCGACCGTCTGCGTGAGCTGGTGGTCGTGGCTGGGAAAGATAATGTTATACGGGAAAGCGTCCATACCGTTATTGAGCGCTGCGATGCTTTCGAGGTCAAGGTGGTTCGTCGGCTGGTCAAAGACGAGGAAGTTTGCGCCGGAGAGCATCATCTTCGAGATCATGCAGCGCACCTTCTCGCCGCCGGAGAGGACCTTGACCTGCTTGTACACATCGTCGCCGGAAAAGAGCATCCGGCCGAGGAACGTGCGCAGGTAGCTCTCACGCTTATCCGCGGAGAACTGGCGCATCCAGTCGATGAGGTCATAGTCGCAGTTTTCAAAATAGCTGTTGTGATCCTTGGGGAAGTAGGCCTGCGTGGTCGAAACGCCCCACTTGACCGTGCCCTCATCCGGTTCTTCGTCGCCCATGAGGATCTTGAAGAGCATCGTCACGGCAAGCTCGTTCTTACCGAGGATGGCGATCTTGTCCTCCTTGCCGACGATAAAGCTCACGTGGTTGAGCAGCTTTTCACCGTCGACGGTCTTGCTGATATCCGTCACGAACAGGCGATCCTTGCCCGGCTCGCGCTCCGCCTTGAAGCCGACCCACGGATAGCGGCGGCTGGAGGCGGGCATATCCTCAACGGCGATCTTCTCGAGCAGCTTGCGGCGGGACGTTGCCTGACGGGACTTGGACTTGTTGGCGGAGAACCGTGCGATGAACGCCTGCAGCTCCTGGATCTTCTGTTCGGCGCGCTTGTTCTGATCCTTGACGAGCTTCTGCATCAGCTGGCTCGACTCGTACCAGAAGTCATAGTTGCCGACATACATCTTGATCTTGCCGTAGTCGATATCGACGATGTGCGTGCAGACGTTATTGAGGAAGTAACGGTCGTGCGACACAACGAGCACAGTGCCGTCGTAGTCCATCAGGAAATCCTCCAGCCAGACGACGCTCGCAAGGTCGAGGTTATTCGTCGGCTCGTCGAGCAGGATGATGTCCGGGTGGCCGAAGAGCGCCTGCGCAAGCAGGACCTTTACCTTCAGGCGCGGATCCATGTCGGACATCATCGTCTCATGAAACTCCGGCGAGACGCCCAGTCCCTGCAGGATGCGCGAGGCGTCAGATTCCGCCTCCCAGCCGCCGAGATCCGCAAATTCCTCCTCAAGCTCGGAGGCGCGGATGCCGTCTTCGTCCGTCATCTCGTCCTTTGCGTAGATGGCGTCCTTCTCCTTGCCGCAGTCATACAGGCGCTGATTGCCCATGATCACCGTGTCCATGACGGTATAGGCGTCATACATCGTCTGATCCTGCTTGAGCACAGACATTCTTGCCTTGGGATCGATATGCACGCCGCCGGAGCTTGGCTCGAGCTGACCGGAGAGGATCTTCAGGAATGTGGATTTTCCGGCGCCGTTTGCGCCGATGATGCCGTAGCAATTGCCGGGGGTGAACTGCAGGTTTACCTTGGAAAACAGCGGTGCGCCGCTGTACTGCAGCGAGAGGTCATCAACAGTGATCATTTGGGAAACTCCTTCGTTACGTTTGAAATGTAGATAATAAAGTAGATAACAAATTAGTATAGCATACTTTGGGCTGTTTGAACAGCGGATTTACACACGAACAGAGCCGGCGATGATCACCGGCTCTGCTGATCTTTATTTTGCAAGCACTTTTTTCAGCCGTGCATAGCGGGGGAGACCGTTTTCCACGGGGATCTCAGGCACACCCTGAATGAGCGGCAGGGCATAGTCAATAAAATCCTGCGTGACATTGTTGCCCTCCGGGACGATCCATTCGACCGGCACTTTCTTCTCGTAGTTTGCGACGTCGGCCAGCGGAATAAGCTCCATGCGGCAGGTATATTTTCCGTCGACCATTTCACGCATGAGGGCGACCATCTTGCCGGTTTCGCCGGCGATGGCAGCCTCAACCGCCGTTTTACCGGCAGCAAATGCCTCATCAATATCGGTCTGAGACGCCAGATGCGCACCGGCGCGCTGCAGCAGCGAGAGTTCGATGCCGCGGACCTTTGCATGCTCGCGCTCTTTGAGTGCCTGTGCCAGACGCGCAGCCAAACCACCGAGCTGCGCGTGGCCGAAACCGTCTGTTGTGGAGGCCTTCGCCTCGGACACGAACGAGCCGTCGGCATAGTGGATGCCCTCGGAGACAGCAATCAGCACGCTGTTCTTCTGCTCATAAACACGATGCACATCGGCAAAGAATCGCTCCATATCAAAGTCCACCTCCGGCAGGTAGACCAGATCGGGTCCGGAACCGCAGTATGTCGCCAGTGCAGCGCTGCCGGCCAGCCAACCGGCATGACGCCCCATGATCTCGATGACCGTGATCGTACCGTTATCATACACGCGGCAGTCCTTGGAGACCTCCATGCACGATGTTGCTATGTACTTGGCGGCACTGGCATAGCCAGGGCAGTGGTCAGTGCCGAAGAGGTCATTGTCGATCGTCTTGGGCACGCCCATCACGCGGCACTCCCAATCGTGCGCCTGCATATAGCGGCTGATCTTATTGCAGGTATCCATGGAGTCATTGCAGCCGTTATAGAAGAAGTAGCGTACGTCGTATTTCTGAAAAATCTCCAGAATGCGCCGATAATCCGTATCGTCCGCTTCCGGGTCGGCCATCTTGTAACGGCAGGAGCCCAATTCCGACGACGGTGTGTGCAGCAGCAGACGGAGCTCATCCGGATCCTCCTGACGGATGTCATACAGACGGTCATCCAGAACCCCGCGGATACCATGCGCCGCGCCGTAAACATTGGTGATGGCATCCGATTCCAATGCGGTCTTGAGCACGCCGTAAGCGCTGGCGTTGATGACAGCAGTCGGCCCTCCGGACTGCCCAAAGATACACGCACCCTTCAATATACCGGACATAGCTTACCTCCACAAATTCACAAAATTGATAGATTTTAAGGGAACATTGAATTCTGCTATTGATATTATCTCGAAACATGTGTAAAATGAATTGAACCCCTTATCGGGGACATTCATTTTGTCACTGTTCCTTATATTATATGAAAGAGAGTTGACTTGTCAATGTCGATTGTTACTTCTCAGGAAATGTTTGCAAAAGCGTATGCCGGCGGCTACGCCATCGGTGCGTTCAATGTGAACAACATGGAGATCATTCAGGGTATCACTGAGGCCGCAAAGGAGTGCAACGCTCCGGTGATCCTGCAGGTATCCTCCGGTGCACGCAAATACGCCAATCGCACGTATCTGGTCAAGCTTGTGGAGGCTGCCGTGATCGAGACCGGTCTGCCGATCTGTCTGCATCTGGATCATGGCGATTCGTTCGAGCTGTGCAAGTCCTGCGTGGATGACGGATTTTCGTCCGTCATGATCGACGCCTCGTCCAAACCGATTGAAGAGAATATCGCGCTGACGCGTCAGGTCGTGGAATATGCACACGCGCATGGCGTCGTTGTCGAAGCGGAGCTTGGCACGCTGGCCGGTATTGAAGATGATGTGAAGGTCAAGGCTGAGGACTCGTCCTACACGCGCCCGGAGGATGTGCAGGAGTTCGTTGAACGCACCGGCTGTGATTCGCTGGCCATCGCCATTGGCACGAGCCACGGCGCTTATAAGTTCAAACCCGGAACGAAGCCGCAGCTGCGCTTTGACATTCTGGAGGAAGTCTCCGAGCGCCTGCCTGGTTTCCCGATCGTGCTGCACGGCTCGTCTTCCGTGCCGCAGGAATATGTGCAGATGATCAATGAATTCGGCGGCAATATGCCCGGTGCGATCGGTGTACCGGAGGATCAGCTGCGTCAGGCCGCGCGCTTGTCCGTATGCAAGATCAACATTGACTCTGACCTGCGTCTGGCCATGACCGGAACGGTGCGCAAGTATCTGGCTGAGCATCCGTCGGAATTTGACCCCAGAAAGTACCTCGGCCCCGCGCGCGAGAATATCAAGCAGCTTGTCAAGCATAAGATCATCGATGTGCTCGGCTGCGACGGGAAAGCCTGATTTCGCATACCGCTCCGTCTGGACAAGGGGGATACCCATGAATTTTCAGGAACTTCTGACGCGCCTGTCCGCGAGCTGCTTTGCTGCGGATCGGCCGGACTATGATTGGAAAACGCTGCGCCTGTTTCCGGAAACGGGGCTGAGCCTTGTGCTGATCGCGCGGCTCTTTGCGGCGCTCGTCCTGTGCGTGATCGGCGCGCTTTTGCACAGCATGGCGCTGCGCTATGTGCTTTTGACTTTGTCCGTGCTCATCTGTGGCTATGACTATCTTGCTGCAGCGCTCTCGTGTATCCTTGCGCGGCAGGTGTTTCGGCCGGCAGTGCTCATCATCGTGTGCGTGATCGGCACACTGGCAGTCGGACAACCGGTGGATGCGGCTGTTTTTCTGCTTGTATACCGGCTTGTGACGATTCTGATTGCGGTCGTGACGCAGCACGCACAGAAGACATTGAAAGATGCAGTCGGCGGAGAGATCCACTCTACGGCAGAGTTTCCCGCGCCGAAATGGATCGACTATCTCGCACCGGCAGGGCTCTGCATTGCGATTTTGGTTGCCGTGCTCGAGAGTGTGCTCAAGGTAGCGACTGTTTCTCAGGCAATTCACGCTGCAATGATCGCGCTGTTCCTGTCTACGCCGTGCGCGCTGCTTGTTTCCGTGCCGCTCGTGTGGTACAGTGCTGTCAATGGTGCGTATCGCTGCAATGTGCTGTTTCGCAGTTGCCGCAGTATGCGCGCGCTCAATGCCGTGCGCGCAGTCGCGGTCGACGAAGGGGAGGGGGACAATCAGCTCCCGAAGGTAGTCAGTGTAAAGTCGGATCAGCTGACGCCGGATGCGCTGCTGCAGCTGGCTGCCAATGCCGAATCCTGCTCCAGCAGCCGCACGGCGCGCGCCATCTGCGCTGCTTATACCGGTCCGATCCGCAGCGAGTATCTCTCCAACGCGGTAGATATTCCTGAGAGCGGAGTGGAAGTATATATTGAATCGACGCGCGTCTGTGTCGGTACGCGCGAACTGATGATTCTCAAGGGTGTGGACATCCCTGATGCAGACCTCTCGGACGGATATGTGGTCTATGTATCCGTTGGAGAACAGTATGCCGGCAAGATCCTGCTGCAGGAAGTCGTGCAGTCGGATGTCAAGCCTGCGCTCAAGGAGCTGCGTGCGCTCGGCGTGCACACCATCACACTCTTCAGCAATGCCAGCAATGACTCCGTATCCGAAAACGCGAAGGAGCTTCAGGCGGATCATCTCCACTGCAAATGCAGCAGTGAAGAAAAAGAGCGGCTTCTTACGCAGCAGGTGGAAAAGCTGGATGACGGGGAACTGCTGCTTTACTATGACCGTCGCTGTACGGCGCATCCGGAACATTCGGGCGCCGACCTCGACGTCTGTGTTATTCCGGAGGAAAGCGAGGAGCGGTTTGATGCCGATGTCCTGCTCACGAGCCAAGACCCGTACCTGCTGCCGGAAGCAATCGAGACTGCCGGTTGGGTCGAGGGTATTTGCCGCGAGCATCTGGTGATTGGCGCTGCAGTGAAGGTACTGCTGCTGGTGTTGGCGGAGCTTGGCTACTGTACGCTCTGGTTTGCCGCCGTTTTGGACGGCGCGGCCGTGCTCGGTACACTGCTGATGGCGATCCGTGCATTCGGTTTTGACAAGCAGCACCACCGTGTTCGCGACTATTTGCCGAAGATCAAGTCAGAATAAAACACAAAATCTCCGATCCCACGCTCATGGATCGGAGATTTTTTCTGCCCAATTCTCGTCCGGCGAGAATTCTCCCAGTGGATTTGCCGCAGCCGCTGTGCGCAGCTGATCGTTATCCACATGGGTATAGATCTGTGTCGTGTTCAGATGTTCATGCCCGAGCACCTCCTGCAGCGTGCGCACGTCAACGCCGTTTTGCAGCATGAGTGTTGCCGCTGTGTGCCGCAGTTTATGCGTGGAATACTGACTGGCGTCCAGGCCCGCGCGCGTCAGGTTTTTCTTGACCATGACCTGTACGGAGTCACAGCTGATGCGTGTGCGCCGGTTGGAGAGGAACATCGCCGTCGTGCGCGGCGGCGCAATCTCTTTACGGACCGCCAGATAGCGGTCGAGCGCCTCGCGGCAGGCATCATTGAGATAGACCACGCGCTCCTTGCTGCCTTTGCCGAGGATGCGCAGACTGTCACCGTGATCGTCTTGCAGATTCAGACCGACAAGTTCCGAAATACGCAGCCCGCAGTTGAGAAAAATACATAAGATACAATAATCTCGCTCCTTATTTTTCCCGTCCACCACGGACAGAAGCCGTTTGCTCTCGTCCAGTGTGAGATAGTGGGGGAGCGTCTTGGGAATCTTGGGGGAGTCGAGATCCTGCACGGGGTTTTCCTCCAGCAGCTTTGCCTTCATCGTCAGGTATTTGAAGAAACTGCGGATCGCAGCGATCTTGCGTGCACGGGAGTTTGCGCTCAGACCATATTCCGGTTCGTGTGCGTTGGGCTGCTTGATGCGATCGCGCGACAGATAAGCTAGATAATTATAAACTTCGGTAAGTGTCACAGCGCGCAGAAATGCCACATCAATATCATAGATCGGAATCTCGTCCAGCTTCGCAGCACGCGGCACGAGCCCACGTTCCAGCTTCAGAAACCGCAGGAACATCCGCAGATCGAGATAATACTGATCGACGGTTGCCTTAGAATGACCGCAGATCGTTTCATGATAAGTCAAAAAGTCGCGCAGCACCTGCGGCGCATCCGTATAGTCCATATCTGCCACCTCAATTTCTGATATGAGCATACCAGAAGTGCGGGGCAGTGTCTATTGACGAAATCCACAAATAATTCGGCAAAATAAAAATTTTGCCGAATTTAGAGGAGGGGAAACCCGCCGAAAAACCCGTTTCAGGCCTTCCGGCGGTTTTCTGACAGTCCGATTGCTCCATTTGCAATTGTGTGTGAATGTGTTTTGCGTGCTCACTCGCTCATTCTATATCCGCTTCACCGCTTCAAGCGCCGAATACAGCCCTGAGTGCCTCGCGGATGTTCTTGACCGGGATCGTCTCCAAACCGTTTTGCTTCTGCACATCGTCGCGCACATGCGCCGGAATGATGCAGCGCCGGAATCCCAGCCGCGCGATCTCCGACAGGCGCTGATTCAAATGACTCACCGAGCGGATCTCTCCGGACAGGCCGACTTCGCCAACTGCTGCCAGATCGCTGCCAACCGGCAGATCCTTATAGCTCGACGCAATTGCAAGGATCACCGCCAGATCCGTTGCCGGCTCGTCTAGACGCAGGCCGCCGACAACGTTGATGTATGCATCGCAGCTCGACAGCGAAAATCCCGCGCGCTTTTCCAGCACAGCCAGCAGCAGCATCGCACGGTTGTAGTCGATGCCATTGGCGTTGCGCCGCGCGCCGCTGTAGCCAGACGGCGTGATCAGCGCCTGCACCTCAGCAAGCACCGTGCGTGAGCCCTCCATGACGCCGACAACGCACGTGCCCGGTGTATTGCTCGGCCGCCCGGATAGTAACATTTCAGACGGATTTGTCACCTCGCGGAGACCAAAATCCTCCATTTCAAAGACACCGATCTCGTTTGTTGACCCGAATCTGTTTTTGGCCGCACGCAGGATGCGATATGCAGTACTCTGGTCGCCCTCAAAGTACAGAACGCAGTCGACCATGTGCTCGAGCACCTTCGGTCCTGCGATGCTGCCCTCCTTGTTGATGTGGCCGACCACAAACGCCGTGTAGCCGCTGTCCTTGGCCGAACGCATGATGCGCATCGTGCACTCGCGCACCTGACTGATGCTGCCGGGCGTTGATGCCGTTTCTGCGTCGTACATGGTCTGAATGGAGTCGACGATCAGCACAGTCGGCTGCAGATCGTCGATCGTGGCCAAAACCGTGTTCAAGTCGGTCTCAGCCAGCACATAGATGCTGCCATGGTCGACGCCAAGGCGCTGTGCGCGCATTTTCAGCTGACGCTGGCTCTCCTCACCGGAGACATAGAGAATCGTCTCGCGCTCACTGATACGACCGCAGAGCTGCAGCAGCAGCGTGGATTTGCCAATGCCGGGCGCGCCGCCGACCAGAACCAGTGACCCGCGCACAGCACCGCCGCCGAGCACGCGGTCAAATTCACCGATGCCTGTAGAAAACCGCAGTTCCTCCTCGGCATCCAGTTCCGAGATCAACTTGGGCTGCGCGATGCGCTTGGCGCGCGTGCCGAGCGTGGTCTTGGGTTCTTTCGGCGCTTCCACAAGCGTGTTCCACGCGCCGCACGCCGGGCACTGCCCCATCCATTTTGCCGTCTCGTTGCCGCATTCCGAGCAATAAAAGACGGTTTTCGCACTTGATTTTGCTTTCATGTGATCATTCCTGTTTGCGGCAGAGACTGCCGGTATTGTAAGTAAGACGCGATGATAACGGTCGCAAGCTTCGCCTGATAATCAGCGTCCTTGAGTTTTGCACATTCCGAAGCGTTGGACAGAAAGCCGCACTCGACCAAAACAGCCGGGCACTGCACTGCGTGCATGAGATAAATTTTCTCCGAAATCGGCGCCGCAACGCGCCGGTTTTGCGGGTCAAGATACGTGACCAGATTGTCATGCATTTGTATCCCGAGCGTGTCGCTTCCGGGGCTCGCCGCGTACAGCACCTGCGCGCCGGATGGCTTTCTGTCCGGATAGCAGTTCTGATGGATGCTGATAAGCACTGCGTTGTCCATCTCACGCACCAACTCGGCGCGTCGGTGCTGGTCGGCTTTTTTCCGCTGCGCGACCGTGGCAGCGTCATCCGGGTATGCGATCTGCGCGCTCTCACGCGTCATGATGACCCTGACGCCCGTTAGCTCTGCGATGGCGCGTGCACGCAGCGCGATCTCCAGATTGATGTCCGCCTCTACCGTCCCGTCCGGTGCCACTGCCCCTCCGTCTTCCCCGCCGTGACCGGCGTCAAGGATCAGAACCTGTGTTTGCTCGTGCCAGTTTGCGGCTGCTTCTGCCTGTCGGAGCTGCTCTTCCTCCGGATCCAGGTAAAATACCGCTTCCCTGCCGTCCACAATAGCACGGGTTCCGTTATGGATTTTCTCCAGTTCCAATGGTACCCCTATCAGTGCCGGAATATTCATCATACGTGCCAGGATCGCAGTATGGGAATTCGTTGAGCCATGTACTGTGACAAAGGCCAGGATCTTACTCTTATCCATCTGTACCGTCTCACTGGGTGTCAGATCATCTGCCACAATGATCGACGGCTCCATGGTACTCCAGTCAATCTGCTCCTCGCCGGACAGATTACGGACGAGCCGGTTGGAGATATCCCTGACATCCGCAGAGCGGGCCTGCATATATTCATCATCCATGTTGGCGAACATCTCTGCAAAATTATCACCGGTCACTGCCACCGCATACTCTGCATTCACTTCTTCGTTCTGAATCATGTTGTGAATGGCATCCTGATAATCGTCATCCTCGAGCATCATCTGATGCACCTCGAAAATAGCTGCATTGACTTCTCCGACCTCCTGCAGCGCCTTCTCGTATAACTGCCCCAGCTGCGTCATCGTACGTTCCTTAGCCGCATCCAGCCGTTTCAGTTCTTCCGCTGTGTTGTCGATATGGATTCTCTTAACGAGACTGTCCTTTTTCTTCAGAACACTGACAGGTCCGATCGCTGTTCCCTTATATACGGATTTTCCAATATATTTTTCCATTTTCTACCTTCCAAACTCTGTCGTGCAGGTCTTCTCCTAGAGGTTCTCACGGAAAAACTTCTGAAGCTCTGCTGCGGCGGTATCTTCATCCGCTCCTTCTACCGTAACTTCCACGTTGTCTCCGTGCTTCACACCCATTCCCATGATCGCCATCAGCTTGCTTGCTGCAGCTGATTTCCCCTTACAGGAAAGTGTCACTGTACTCTGATACTTTTTCGCTTCCTTGGCGAGCAGTCCCGCAGGACGTGCATGCAGACCGATTTCATCCTTAATGATATAGCTGAACTGTTTCATCGGCAACATTCCTCCTTATTTTATATTTCTTGCTTTAATTATGTAGCATATTGTACATACTTTTTGCCTGTCGAGCTTACTATATATACATATTACCCACTTTTTTATTGTTTGTCTACATCACTTTTGATAAATTGTATATTTTTGAACATTATCGTAAAATTTTGTAAACTTTTTAATAAAAAAATTCAATCGTATGCACATAAAACAGGCACATCAGCTGAGCTGATGTGCCTGGGTTTTTTGATATGATTTCATATGATTCCATGTAAGCACCCGTCATGGAGCTTACAGCATGCTTTTTAATCTTCATCTTCTGTTTTTCCCGGGATTCCATCTGATGCCTGTGTCATCTTCCTGTACTCATACCGGGGAAGAAAATCATTCCTGCCGTAGGCATCATAATAATTCATGAATATCCGCTGTAAAATATCCGGGATATACGATTCTTCTGCTTCCACCAGTATGATCAGGTGCTGGAGAGAGCTGTATCGGGTGCATATATCGTTCTTCCGGATATTTTGCCGGATTGCTTTCTCCATGCACTCCATTGCTTTATCGATATGATCAATGTACATCGTCTGGTCTGATTTTGCATCCATGGTGACCAGCACCAGATAACAGCGGTGCCGGTATCGTTCTCCCAGGCTGCTTACATATTGATACAGTCTGGCGAACTCACGATAGTCAAGATCTAATGCTCCTGTATAGCTTCCGCTCTCCAGCAATGCTCCGGCGATTACCTCCAGATCATTTTTTCTGGCCTGTGCATCCGGCTGCTGTTCCTCCAGCTCCTCATAAAACCGGTAACTGTTTTTACCGTTCTGTTTGACATAATACAACGCTTTATCCGCTTTTATATAATATTCTTCAAAGTTTCCTCCCTGTCTGCACATGCACAGACCGCAGGACAAGGATGCCGGTGAAGTCTCCGCCGTGACATTTTTTGCCGCACCAAAGCTGTCAAACAGCTTTCTTATCCGCATGCTCATCTCTGCTTCTGATGCCGCCGGCAGATAGAACAGGAATTCATCTCCTCCCAGCCGGCAGACCACTGCGTTCTCCATGCACTCTGTGAGCATTGCTCCTACCAGCCTGAGAGCACGGTCCCCTGCCTTATGTCCATAGACATCGTTGATCTTCTTCAGATTATCCATATCCACAAATCCCAGACAGCCATCATGCTCCTGCATTTTCTCAAGGATCAGCTTTTCACCCTTATGACGCATGGGAAGACCAGTCAGATAATCCAGGCTTTCCCTGGCCTCTCTCTGCCTGGCCAGCTCCAGCTCGCGGATGCGATCCATTGTCTGGATCAGCGTAACGACCAGCAGGACCACCAGTCCGGTTGCGATAAAGATCCCTGACAGTGACACCACTCGATACACCTCTGTCACCTCCAGCATGACTGCGATCATGGCAGCCACCAGCCCGATCAGCGGCAGCTTGTAATGCTTCGCTGTTCCCTGAATAAGATCCCTGCAAATGGTGATAAATACCGTCAGGAAGGTTCCTGCGATCACCATGTGGGACAAAAACATTGTCGAGATAAAATCTGCGATATTCAGTACCTGTAAGGCCGTGCATAGTACAAAATTCACATAGGTGATACACTCTGCCACATGATAGACCTTCCGGTACCTTCCCTGCTGCACACTGTCAATATAGAACATGATCGGAACCGGGCAGAGCATCACAACGAAGAAGCACATATTCGACAGAATAGAAGCATTGGAAACAAACAGCTGGCGCAGCTTCGATTCTCCCAGCATCCACACTGCTCCCAGGAGCATGCACCATCCCAGGTACTCCAGATCAAATCTCGTCTTATATATAATATCAAGCACCAGACTGATGATCAGCACGACCAGTCCGGCAAACAGCATGGCGCAGGCGATCAGAGTTACCATAAAATAGCAGTGGAACATATATGCCCAGATATCTGATTTATCCCCACAATATACCGTGTTGACGACACCGGAATACTTGTCGGTAAAGGACTGCAGTTCAATCCGCACTTCCTGCTCCGCATCCTCGCCGGATGTCTCGCAGAACACATACCGGCTGGCAGAATTTTTCCCAAAAGGTCTGGTATTCTCCGTATCATACACCGCCCTCAGTTCCCCACCGATGTAAATGCGCACATTCTCCAGAGAGGACCTGATGGCGATCGTATTTTCATGATAATCCTGTGGGAGCACTGACCGGATGACCAGAGGCTCTCCGGCAGGCACATCACATCTGCCCGGAACCGGGATTTCCTCTTTGGTTCCGTCTGCCAGCACCCGGTAAAAGGTTCCGGTATAAGTAATGCTTTCCTCCGTGACCGGTTCCCTTTCACTTGGGTAAATATATTGTCCCAAAAGGAATGCCGCAAGCAGCACACATATCACTACATAAAATAAAATTCTTTTATACTTTCGGATCGTATATTTCTCTTCTGTCAACTTTTCTACCTCATTAAATGATACCGGGGCAGCCCCCGTAAAATGTTTATGGAAAATTCATTCGACAAATCATGCTTTCCGAACTAAAATAGGAATGCGATATGATAATTTCATGATCCTATGAAAGGAGACAACATGATATGAAGAATAAAAAATATTCCATCATTTATAGCAGCTTAACAGGTAATACCAAGGTGCTGGCTGATGCGATCCACGAGGCATTACCTCAGGATGAATGTGAGTATTTCGGTGTGTCCGACACCGTGATCCCTTCCTCCGAACTGCTCTATATCGGATTTTGGACCGATAAGGGAAATGCAGATACCAAGACCTTACAGCTATTATCGCAGTTAAAGAATAAACAGATTTTTCTGTTTGGAACTGCAGGCTTTGGTGGCAGTGATATCTATTTCCGGAAAATCCTGAATCAGGTTAAGCAGTTCGTTGATGCAAGCAATGTTATCTTCGGAGAGTATATGTGTCAGGGCAGAATGCCGCAGTCTGTCCGGGAACGCTACTTGAAAATGAAGGAAGCTCCTGATCATCCGGCAAATCTTGATGTATTGATCCAGAATTTTGACTGTGCATTG
>ENA-OPBX01001164-OPBX01001164.1-human-gut-metagenome-genome-assembly--contig:-NODE-1164-length-14422-cov-2.789796_pt1 | contig 14422 bp, 20 predicted proteins | sample MGYA00241075_ERZ501466 | MGnify/ENA primary metagenome ERZ501466 (study PRJEB25962, sample SAMEA2042633) | human gut metagenome | biome: human gut; feature: human-associated habitat; material: faeces...
GATGAACTACGGCGAACCGAGCCGTGGCATTCCCGGTCTGCTTTATGACCGCGCAAACTACGAGGCCGTCACTCGCCGGAATGGCGCTGATGATGGCAAGATGCTCTTTGGTCTCGGCGTTGTGCAGGGCACAGAGCCGGGCAAGGATATTACCCTGCCGGCTACCGGCGCAACCGTCGATAAGTTTGAGGGCGTTGTGATGTACAGCGCCAACACCGAAATGGATGATGATGGTGCCGTTCTCCTGCACAAAGGCCAGATTCTGGATGTTTGCCAGGCTGGCAAGCTGTGGGTGCAGCTGGTTGATTCTGTGGAACCTGCCTATGGCCAGCCGGTATATCTGGTGATTACCGGTGATGATGCTGGCAAGTTCACTCCGACCAAGGGCACCAATCTGGCTGTCAAGGCTCGCTTCATCGGTGCGGCGCAGAACGGCATCGCACCTGCCCAGTTCGTAGAGCAGCTCTAAGGAGGTATAACCCATGTCTAAGTTTAATCCCTTTGACCCCGCAAACGGCTACAGCGAGGAGGATCGCGCTGCCCTGTCCGGCAAGTGTTCTTCTCTTATCAATGAGGCCTATAAGAACCCGTTCCCCGGTGCGGTTCTTCGCATGGATGCTGCTGACAATGCAGGCATCTTCTTCGCCAAGCAGCTGGCGCACGTCAAAACCAAGGCGTATGATAAGGAATTCCCGGAACTGTCCGGCCTGAAGCTGTTTCCGCAGACAAGCGAGACCGATGAAGGCGCGGCCTACATCGAGTACTACTCCTACGAGCCTGTGGGCTTCGCTGATATCATCGCAAACTACGCTTCGGATCTGCCCCGTGTTGATGTGAAGGGCACTCCCCATCGCGCAGAGATCGTGAACATCGGTGACAGCTACGGCTACAATGTGCAGGAACTTCGCGCCTGCCGCCGCAATGCGGTTCTGGGCATTATGAAGTCTCTGGACTCCGCTCGTGCAGAAGCAGCCCGCCGGGTGTATGATGTGAAGGTCAATCATCTGATCTGGAACGGCGATGCAAAGACCGGTATCATGGGTGTGCTGTCTTCTGATAACAACATCCCAATCTACACCCTTCAGAACGGTGCCAGCGGCAAGGCAGACTGGGCGAGCAAAACGGCCGATGAAATCGCAGCCGATATTGCCGGTATCCTGAACTACGTCGATACCCTGACCCAGAATGTGGAGCACCCGGATTCTTGGGTCATGCCTAACAACCTGTACACCAGCCTGAACCTTCGGCGCATCGATGGCACCGGCGAATCCGTGCTCTCGTATATCAAGGAACATACTCCCCAGATCACCAACTGGGAGGTTGCCAGCGAGCTGTCCAAGGAAAATAAGGACTACAACAGCAGCGGCAAAAACATCGGCCTGCTGTACACAAAGAATGCCGATAAGATGTCCCATGAAGTGCCTATGGCATTCCTGCAGCACGCACCGCAGGATCGCAATCTGGAAATCGTCATCAACTGCGAGGGTCGTGATGCAGGTATGATGATTCCTTATCCGCTGTCCGCCTGTCTGGTCTACGGCCTGTAAGAAAGGAGTAATACCCCATGAAGATCAAAAACATTTCCGTGAAGCCCATCTGTATCGGCGATGCGTCCATGCTGCCGGGCGATACTGCAGAAGTTGGCGACACCTTTGCTGACGCTGTTGGCTTTTATATCAGCATGGGGCTGATGCAGGAGGTGCAGGAGAAGAAGGCACGCAAGGCTAAGGCCGAACAAGAGCCTGCTTCCGATGCTTCCGCAGAGGTTGAATCCTGATGGATGCCGTCGATATGGCCGCAATCACCAAAATCGTAAAGATGGTGGGTACTGAGTTTAAGGCTATGTCGGACGATGATATTTCGTTCTGGATTGGCCTGCAAGCACCGGTTATTTCGCAGAAAAAATTCGGTGCGGACTATAATCTGGCTGTGGCGCTTTTGGTGTGTCATGCTATGAAAATGGCAGGCAATGGTGACAGTTCCCTTGGAACCATTGCAAACACTGGGCGACTTGCCAGCGTATCTGAAGGTGGCGTGAGCATATCCTTTGCTACCAGTACCGCCGGGACTACCGGAGACGCTGAGTATCAGCTTACGTCCTACGGTTTGCAGTTTATTTCGATTCGGAACCGGCATATCGTGCCTATCATGATTCGATAAGGAGGCCTGCCCCATGGCGATAGCCAATGACATCGGCCTTGACCTGACGCCAGAGGGCAGAGCGGCGATGGAGCGCCTGAACGAACTGTCCAATGTGACCATAGAGGTTGGGTATCAGGCAGACCAAAAGGCGGCTGACGATGAAACATCGCTGGCCGAGGTCGCCTACTGGAACCACTACGGAACCCTCCACAAAGACGGTTCGGTGATGATTCCTGCCCGTCCCTTTATGGACACCATCAAAAAGCACTCGGAAGAACTATCAGAGTTTTCGCAGCAGGCTTTGTCCTCATTGGAAACAGCTGATGCGGTTTCCAATGCGATTGGTTCTCAGGCAAAGTCCATGATTCAGGATGCAATCAAAGATGAGGAATGGGCACCCAACGCGCCCATCACCATCGAGGGCGGCTGGATGATGAACGAATATGGCAAGGAAGGCCCGGTGCCTGTGCATATTAAAGGGAAGAGTTCCACGGAGCCCCTGATTGATACAGGTGCCTTGCGTCAGAACTGCCAGTACGTTATCAAGAAAGGAAAGAAATGAACATCTTTAAGCAGATGTACACTGTGCGCCGCTATAAGGGCACCAGCTGGGACAGTGGCACAGCCGAAACAACTTACTCGGATATGCAACTTCCACTTGATGTGCAGGCCAAAACGCGCCGCAATCAGGACGATGCTTCTGGTCGCTCTACGACCGGCGTTTTGACTGTGTATAGTGATGTCCAGCTTCTTCCTACGGAACCGGATAAACAGACAACTGGAGATCGTCTGCTTTACATGGGGCAGTGGTACGCCTGCAAATCGTCCATCTACTGGGGAAACACCATCCTGAAGCACTGGATATCAGAGTTTGAAGCTGTTGAGGGCGAGAAAGGGGAGATTGCCAATGACACCAGCTGAGTGCCGCGAGGCGGTTCGGCTCATGTTTGTGGAACTGTACCCCCGTTGCACAGTGATTTACAGCTATCCCAATTCCGTTCGTCCACCGCTTCCGTATGTTGTTCTTGACTTTGAACGCATCGAGCCGGTGAATTCGTTTGAGTACGTTAAGAACGGGATTCTTTGGCAGGAAAAATGCAAGCGCATTCCGTTTTCTGCCGAACTGGTCACCGAGAGCAAGACGGAGCACGCTGCCGGGGTGAAAAAGGTTGGCTTATCCACGGCCGTGGATGATCTTGAACAAGCCACCCAGTTCTTTGATAGCCAATATGCAGGTGACAAAATGCGCGCCATGAATATCACGGTATGCACGGAAGGGTCACCTGAACCAATCCATAACAGCGCGCCCGGCGTAGAGAGGGCGCGCTGTTCTTTTTATGTGGATTTTGTGCAGCGTACTAAGGAGTACGCTGCCTTGGCTCCGATTGACGGCGAGTATTCGGAAGACCATGCTAGTGCAGCATCCAAAAAAGTTGCAGACATGGAAGCCGGATGGTTTGACGAAGTCGAAGTCAAAAAAGAAATCCGAAATGAGTAAAGGAGCGAAACCACATGAATATCGACAAAATCGTTGAGGTCAATATCCAGATCTCTGAAGCGATGTCCATTGATGGTGGTTATGACACCATCCTCATTGTCGGCCCTCTGCCTAAAGCCCCCGGCGGTCGCGTTACACCTGATGTTGCCGGTTATGCGAGCTTGCAGGACCTCAAGAGCGCCGGATTCGCAGCGGACGACCCTGTGTACATTGGTGCCAGCAAGGTGTTTGGACAGTCCCCGAAGCCGCCCGCGGTAATGATTGCGGTGCAGAAGCTGTCCAGCGGCTCCACCGAAAAGGTGGATGTGACTCTTGACAGAGCCATCGGTATGCCGGGCTGGTACTGCATCTGCCCGGCGGGCATCAAGGAGGACTTCTACCAGAGCATTGCCGACTGGACAGAAGCCAATGAAAAGCTGTGTATCTGCGAGACAACCGGCATTTCGTCCTCTCCGGTATCGGATGCAATGCTTCGCACTGCGGTCATTCACGCTACCGCCGAGAATGACTGCGTGAACTGTGCTTACGCCTCCCGGTTCCTCTCCTATGACCCGGGCAGTGAGCAGTGGTGCTTTAAGTCCCTTTCCATGGTGTCTGCACAGGGACTGTCCACCACGGATATTGCAAGTCTGGAAACACGCAATATCTCGTATTACACAACTGTTGGCAGCAAAGCCATGGTGCAAGGTGGCAAGGTGAGCGGCGGCGAGTGGATCGACACCATTCGTTTCCGTGACTGGCTGAAGACCGAAATTCAGTCCAAGGTGCTGAACCTGCTTCTGGGCTTGCCCAAAGTGCCTTATACCGATCAGGGCATTGCGCTGGTGCAGAACGCTGTCATTGATGCGCTGGAAGAGGGCGTGCGTGCTGGTGGCATTGTGCAGGATGCTTCTTCCGATGATGGAGAAGCGTCTCGTGCATATACCGTCACTGTGCCGCGCGCGGCCGATTTGGATGCCGCAACTCGTAAGAGCCGCCGTCTTACCGGTGTGACATGGACAGCACAGCTGGCAGGTGCCCTGATCGCCGCGAAAATTGGCGGCACACTGAATTACTGAGAAAGGAGAACCGCTAAATGCGTGGAGATGTAACCGTTTACTCCCCGAAAAACGTTCTGTGCACCATGGGCATTCACATCGCGTCTGGTTTTACGGAGGATGGCTTTATTACCATTACTCCGCAGGGTGATGGCGTGACGGATGAAGCCGGTGCAGATGGCGAAGTGGTCATTTCGATTCCGGATGATCCTCGTTATGAAATCAAGCTGGTCCTGCAGTACGGCTCCAAAACAAACAACTGGCTGCTGAAGCAGTACAACAATAACAAGCGGATCCCGGGCAGCGGCCTTTTCAATATGCAGATCAAGGATCTGGGCTCTAACCCGGATTTCACGGCGTCCAAGGCATGGGTTTCCAAGCCTGCCCCGTGCGCTTACGGTAAGACCGGCCAGAGTCAGGAGTGGACACTGCGGGCTGTTGGCAAGATGGAACCGAAGAACTGAAAGGAGAAAACCTGATATGAAAATGAAACGCATGGAGATGCGCGACATCACGGTTGGCGAATACCAGTTCAAGGTTCGTCCATTCGGTGCCAAGGATGCCACCTACATTTTTGGCGATGTTGCATCTATCATCCTGCCGATTCTGGGCACCGTGTCGGTTGCTAGCGACGATAAGGATGCTGTCAACATGGAAATGTTTGACGGGATGGACATGGACAAAGACTCGCTGGTCAAGGCACTTGCCCGCATCAATGGCAACGCATTGAGCAAACTGGTGAGTGAGCTCCTGCTGGATCACAGCAACATCCGCGTTTTGGATCCTGAGAAAAACACTTATGAGGTCATGGGCGAGGATGATTTTGATGAAATTTTCTGCCAGTACCTCGCCGGAATGCTCAATCTTTGTGCTGAGGTCATTCGCTTAAACTTCAGCGGTTTTTTCAAAGATGCGAGCACCCTCTTTGGAGGCCTTATCAAAGTGCGCCGGGCGGGCAGCTCGAACAGTACGGAGAGTTCGACAACGACAGAGTAACGAACCTTGAATGGATTATGTATACCCTGATTCGTGAGCGGGTGGCTTCGATGTACGAACTGACCTATGTTTATAATCTGGATGAAATGCTAAAACTCTACGACCTGATTATGATGCAGCGGGACATTGAGTACGCCAAAAGCCAAGAGGACAGAAGGGGGGATACATAAGTGGCGGCGAAGGAAACTGTAATCGGAAAGTTCGTCAATCAAATTCTGTTCAAGGTCGATAAAAGCTCTGTTGATGACGCAAAAAGCGCTATCAGCGAAGTAAAAGGCTTTGCAGCTAAAGCACTTGGAGCAATCGGCATCGGCTTTTCCTTTACTAAGCTTGCTAGTCTTGCAGAGGAATTTGGCAGTATCAACGATACCATCCGCGGGGCAACCCGCGAGATGGGAGATCAAGCGGATATTCAGCAGAAGATTCTGCAAGGGGCTCAGGATTGCCGTGAAGAATACGGAGCCATGGCCGGAGATGTGACAAAGCTGGTGCAGTTGAACAGTAAACTGTTCCCGGTTGATGATGCTGTGAAGTTTGTTTCGCTTGTCGAAAAGCTGGAAAAGGGCTCCGGCAGAGAAGCAAATCTTGACAACACCATGAGTGTACTGCAAAAGGCTATGTCTTCGGGCAAGCTGGACAAATCTGGCTTCTCCAACTTAAAAACAGCTGCCCCGGAGGTGGTGAAAGCCATTTCGTCTGCAATGGGAGTGTCCGAAAAGCAGCTCCAAAATCTGGCAGAGAGCGGAAAACTTTCCGCAAAGCAACTGAAAGAAGCGTTCTTTGCGGCGGAAAGCGACATTCAAAAGAACTTTGATGAACTCGGTTTCGGCATCGGGGACGCTCTTACTTATGTCAGAAATCAGTGGGGGCTTTGGCTTGCAGGCGCAGATGACATGCTTGGCATCACAACCAGTATTGGCAAAACAATAAAAACCATAAGCGATTTCCTGATAGGAAAAGCACAACGGCTGACTTCGTGGCTGAAAAATATTGCCGAGAAACTTGGCGGCGTAGAACAGTTGTTGAAGCTGATTGCGATGGTCGCCGCAGCTCTGTTCCTTGCAACCAACGGAAACAAGATTCTGTCTTTCCTAGTGGGCGCAGTGAAACTCCTGCAAGGATTTAATCTGCAAACTGCCCTTGCGGCCGCAAAATGGCTCTTACTGTTCCTTGTGCTGGAAGATGTTTTTACTTTCCTGCAGGGCGGCGATAGCGTCTTTGGGCGACTCCTGAGCGAGGCTGGTGTTGACGTTGACGCATTGAGAGAGAAAATCAGTGCGTTCTTCGAGGGGGCAAAGCAATTTGGCCGAGACGCTCTTGATTCGCTGGGTCAGTTCTGGGAGGAACACAAAGGTGCGATTTTAGTTGTTCTGCAAGCCCTTTGGCAAGGACTAGTTGACCTGACCGCAGACATCATCACACTGGGCGGGCACCTATTCGACCTTCTGGCTGGCTTGATTACCGGCTTTCAGACCGGTGATTGGACGCAATTCCTGACAGGCTGTAAGGAACTGTGGCAAGATTTCCTCGATATTCTGAATGGTTTGGGACGCGCTGCTTTTGGCGAAACATGGGAGCCACTGAAAGAAAGCGCACAGGCAATTTGGGATTGGCTGAAAGGATTCTTTGACTGGTTCGGCGATAAAATCACCTGGGCTAAGAACCTGTGGAACGGCGTAAAAAATTTCTTTGCCGGTGGAAATGGCGGTGATGTCGATGATTCTGATGGCGGGGACGGTCCTGATAAGAATTCGCCTGGTTTTAGAGGCATGGGAGGCGGAAAATCCTCTGGTGGCAGCGGCCGCACAAGCAATGGTAAATCACCGACAGGGACGCAGACTTCCTCTGGGAGCACTGCCACAAGTAGAAATGCTGCCAGTGCATTTATTTCGGGAGGAAGGCCGGTGTCTACAACAACGGCATCACAGCGGCCGATTGCTCAAACTACGAACACCAAAAACATCACTGTAAAACAGGAAAACCGACAAAGCTACACGTTCCAAGTGTCTGATCGCAATGCCGCATCCAAACTGCAGTCTACCGTGAGTTCGCAGTCCTCGCAATCTACGAAAGATTTGACGCATGCGCTTAATTACGGGAGGTGATGCCTGATGGAAGCGACACAGCCCGCACGCTTGGGAGATTTTGAATTCGATGCTATCATCAAACGCCCGGAAACATTGTCCAGCAAGATCCCGGACTACGCAACGGAAGAAGGGTATAGCGCCAGTGACCACATCTGTCTGGAAGCGGTGACGCTTGATGTCACAGCTGTGATTTCTAACGCGCCGATTACATGGGCGGACCGGCACCCGGCATCATCGAGCCGGGTACAGAGTGCTGTCGAGGAGTTGCGGCAGTTGTGGGAGAAAAGAACACCGATGACCTTTACGGCCGGCGGTGACAGCTATGAGAATGTCTGCATCGAGAGCGTGACGTTCCCCAAAGAGGAAAGTAACTGCGAACGTATTGAACTGAAATTGAAGCAGGTGTCTATCAATTCGACAGAAACTGCAAATATCAGCATAAAGTACGCTCGCGGAGGAACGTCTAAAAAGAATACCGGTGCGAGCCAGAAGAGCACCTCCACGGCAAAATCTTCCAGCAGCGGAAAACCTTCTTCCCGCAGCAGTATTCTTTGTTCTGGGGCAAAAGCCATAGGATTGTTTAAGTGAGGTATAGGCGATGGATTTGGAATACTATGAAATCTCTGTGCCGGACCGAAACGATTCCATCATGCGCGTGAACCTTGATGAAGTGTACTACAATCTCCGGCTGACATGGAACGCATACGGTGGCTTTTGGATGCTCAGTATATATGACGCAGAAATGAATATTATCCTCGGCATGGCGCGGCTCGTGCCGGGGACGATTTGGAATTTCTACTATCAAACCCAAGGAGGTCCGCCGGGCGTTCTTGGCGTTGAAACGGAGCAGGAAACAATTGGCCGCAATGATTTTGTGGATGGAAAGGCAAAATTGTTATACCTTCCTGCAAAACAGCTTGGAGTGTAACAGATGGACATCTGGGATAGACAGTACCGAGTAAGAATCGGGAAAAATAATTCTGTTGGCCGCGAAATCGGAAAGCCTAACGAAAAAACGAAGAGGGTTATCCGATGTTCCTTTTCCTGTGAAATTGGCGATAGTTCAAGTTCTAATACAGGGAAAATCACACTTTGGAATCTGGCGGATGAAACCTTGCGCCTTTTGGAGCAGGAAGATTGCCTGATTGAACTGCGTGCTGGATATGGCGATGACCTGCCTGTTATTATGGGCGGTTCTCTGACGTGTTTTGAAACCGAAACAAACGGCGCGGATCGACAGACCACAATTGAGTTTGTGGATAGCTTTACATCCGCACGAGATACAACGGTGAGCCTGAGTTATTCGGGTGTTGTGAACGGAGAAAAAATCGTCAGGGATGTTGCTCAAGAAATGGGGTGCGAAGTTAAGCTTTCTCCCAAGGCTAAAATGATCGACTTTAAGAATTTTGCTTTTGTTGGCACAGGAAAGACGCTTATCGGGCGACTGTGTGATAGAAGCAAGCTTCGCTGGAGCGTTCAAAACGGAATCGTTCAAATATGTGCTCTGGATGAACCTCTAACGATGGCGGCTTATGTCCTTTCGGCTGATTCCGGCATGATTGGTTCGCCGAAGCCTTTCTTTGAATCCGCATCGACCAGTAGCAAATCTTCAACGAGCAAGAACGCGAGTTCTAATACGACCAAAAGAAAGGCCAAAAAAGGCATTGAAGTTACATATTGCCTAAATGGCCATATTCAGATTGACGATTATGTGAAAGTGGAATCCAGAGAGTACAAGGGGAACTACCGAGCGTCAAAAATCAGGTTCACCGGCGATACGGAGGGCGACGATTGGCAATGCGTTGGGCAGTTTGTGGAGGTGAAGTAGCGTGGATCAGGACTTCCGCGATGCAGTCGTGAGCATCATCGACCAGTACATGAGGGATAATATCCACACCTCGGCACCTGCTAAGGTCGGTAACGTGTCCGAAAACTTCACTGCTGAATTAACGCCGGATTTGAAAGTAACGACCGATGATGATAGGGAAGTACCCTACCCTAAAATTTCGGGCACGGCCATCCTGATGCCTACCGGAGCAGGCGGCACAATCGGGTTTGCGTTTCCTGTGCATTCCGGGGATGGATGTGTGGCTATTTTCGGAGAGGGCGGCTCTGGAACAGACTTGAAGTGGGACTTATCCAATGCAACCTTGCTGCCGGGCTTGCCTGCATCGTCTAGCGAGCAGGTTAAGCGTGCCGGCAGTGAGGACGCAGCGGTTGTTTTTGCGCCGACTGCGACCATTACCGTCAAGAAAGACGGCATCGAACTAAAGAAGAAAGATACTGTTGTCACGATGAAAGATGATTCTGTCACTGTAAAAAGGGGAGCGTCGGAAATCAAGGTGACCAATGGGTGCATTAAGTCGAAAAACGGAGGCACTTCGGTTGAGAAACTTCCTGCAAGTGTGAAAATTATCACAGCGACCGTTGATGTGACTGGCAATGTGAAAATAAAAGGAAATGTTCAGGTTCAGGGCGATGTGGATATTTCTGGAACGCTGACACTTGGCGGTATCGTGATGAATACGCATACTCATGCGGGTGTGCACGGGTTGACAGGAGGGCCGCAGTAATGGCATTGAAAGACCTTGCGCTTGCGGCTGATGGAGATTTGCTCATCAACGAAACCGGCGATTTTGAAATCATCGATGCCGTTCGGCAGGGTGTGCAAATTCGTCTGCGCTGGATCAAAGGAGAATGGGTGTTCAATACCGCCATGGGCACGCCTTACTTTGAAACAATCCTTGTGAAGGTTCCGAATCGAGCCTTGATCGAGAAGGCCCTGCGAGACCAAATCCTTGCCGTTGATGGCGTAATAGGGGTGGGCACCATCAACCTTATAAAGGATGCAAAGACTAGAACGCTCCGAGCGTCTTTTACCGCGACCACCACCGAAGGAGAAATAGAAAGCGAGGTGGAACTGTCCCATGTCGGACTACGGAGTGACGGATAAGGGCTTTCAAATGCGCCGACTGGATGAAATTTACACCGACATCTGCAAAAGGTTTAAAGACGAGGTTGGAGTTGACCCATCGGAGAACCCACAAAGCGTGATGAACGTCCTGTTTACAATTTTTGCGGATGCCCCGGCAGAACTCTGGGAGGCTTATGCTGCTGCATATCAGCAGCTTTTCCCCAATACGGCCTGCGGCGTTGCTTTAGATAACGTGATGCAGGTGGGCGGGGTGAGCCGCATTGGACAGGCCAAAACTAAGTATTTTATCTCTTGTACTGGCCAAGAGGGAACGGTCATTCCGGTTGGCGCTTTGATTCAGTCGAGCAGCCGACCGCAACGTACTTTTCAGGCGGTCAGCGCATCCATAATCTCCAGCGCAAACTGGAGAAAGCTGTCGATTCGTCCGATTGAAAGCATTGCAGGAACCTTTACGTTTGATTTTGGCGTTTCTCGCAATGCGACCAGCGGAGAAGTTGGAACCTATGCAGAAAGTTCCAGCGTCACAAAGAAAATGACCGTGTCCTCGTATGACGATGCGTACTCGCAGATGCTTGCGGCTGTCCAGTCCTTTGATGCCTTGGTAAAGTTCGGCATCACTGTCTCGGACGAAACTGACGATCAAGGAGAGCATTCAATCGTTTTGACTGCATCGGGCGCCGCTGACAGCTTTTCGGCAACGTTGTGCAAGTACATTACGGTTACGGAAGTGACCAGCAATATCCAGTTTGAAAGCGCGGAATATGGCAGCTATGTGCTGGCTGATGGTGTTATCACACAGATTGTTACTACCGTGGACGGTTGGACAGCCTGCACCAATGATATCACGCCGATTAAGGGTCGGCTGACCCAGACAGACGCCGAGGCCAGAACAAGCTATACAAACCGTGTCGCAAGCCGCGGCACCGGCACGGTTGCGAGCATCGTTTCACTTTTATACAGCGATGTGGAGGGCGTGACCTTTGCGGCTGGATACGAAAATTACAATGATACGACCGATGCAGCGGGTAGACCACCGCACAGCATTGAAATCGTGGTCCAGGGCGGCACTGACGAAGATGTGGCCAATATCATTTGGAAGAACAAGGCGGGTGGCATCCGTGCATACGGAAAGCATTATGCTTACGCTACCGATATCAACGGCAATCGGCAGTATTTGGAATTCACTCGCGTGAATGACGTTTATCTGCTGCTTTCTATTACGGTTACGAGTTCTGGCGGACTGGACGATGATTATGCAGCGAGAATCAAATCTTTGCTGATGGAGGAAAATCTTTCGGCGGGCACAACGATTCGCTTGCAAAAATTCATTCGTCCCATTATGGAGAACGTGTCCGGTGTTGATTATATCGAAATCCGGGGCTTGCTGAGCGAAAAGCCTGAAATTGAGACGGTTGTCGATAGTTCTATGCTGACCGGCATAGTACCAGTTCAAATCAATCAGCAGCCCATCATTAGCATGAGCGGCATCCGGGTGGTGAAAGCATGATTGACGCTTACAAGGGAATGTTTGGTAAGCTGCCAATGCAGTTTCAGCTGGAATCCTTTGAAGAAAGCAAACTGGGTGATTATATCTGCGACACCGTAGACGATCTGAAGAATCTGCCTGAAGATTGTGAGATGGGGAGCATCGCCAGAATTATTGCCCCGCCTGCAATCTATCGAAAGAATTCGGACGGAAAATGGATTTTACAGTTTTCCAGCAAGGGGGTGTCCTGATGGGTTATGAAGTCCTAAAAGAAATGCCTCTCAGCGTTGAAAAAATGTCAAATCTGGACGGTATCATTTGGGCTGTTGCGCCGGAGTACGAGAATGCCTCTTTGTTCCTTGGGGGTCTGGAAAATCTGAACGATTTTGATAGGTGCACGGGCGTTTGGCTTGATCGGCTTGGACAACTAGTCTGTCTGACCCGTCAGCAGGCTGGAGCGATGATTGGAAGCCGAGAACTTGCAGACGATGATGATATTTATCGCGTCTGCCTGAAGTATAAGGCTTTTGTCAATTCCTGCCGCTGTACGCCGGATGAAATCATCGAAGCAACCAAAATTATTTTCGGTGCAACACAGGTGGTTTATAGCGAACGACGAGACACGCCGGCAACAATCTTTCTTTCGATTTCAGCACCGTTTTCCGATATGGTCATGTCTATTTTAGGAACGCATGACCTTATTGTGCGTCCTGCGGGCGTAAAGGTTCGCGTAGACTGCTCGACAGAGGATGCGGAAACCTTTGGCTTTGTGGATCTCAATCCGCGAGTTGCAGGTTTCGGCGAAGGAAAGTTTGCACAGTCCATCAATTAACTGGGGGTGATTTATTATGGCAGAAGGTCGCGCCGGGGCGCTTGAAGATTATGCAACTGTGGCGTTTTCGATGTCTGGCGTGAAGCAAGACATTTCGCTGGAGGATTGGAAGGGCGGCTGGGCTTCTATTGTCGGTGGCCTGAACGGAAAACCAACAAGCCAGCAGTTCAACATGGTCACGTATATTTTGAGTGCCTTGCTGAATCAGGCTATTTCTGACCTGTCTACTGTCAAGAGAACGGCAAACAGTGCAATGCCTAAGAGCGATTTTACGGCGAAGCAGATTGTGTCCCTGCTGGCAGCATACGGGCTGATGAAAGGCTGCGATGCCGATACGGTTGATGGTAAGCACTCGAATGCTTTCGCACCATCTACGCATGAGCATTCGGCAAGCCAGATCACGAGCGGAAACCTTCCAATTGAACGCGGCGGTACGGGTTCTGGCACCGCCGCTGATGCCTGCAAAAACCTTGGCGCAATGCGCAATGCAGGCGGCACTTTCACCGGAACGGTATATTTTGCAAACGGCACGGCACATTATGTGACATCCGCAGGTGATGCACACTTTAAGTCTTTGGCGGTGTCGGGTGATATTTCCGCGCAGCGTGTCTACGATGCGGTCTACAACGACTATGCGGAGCTCATGCCGCGTGGCGAGCAGACCGAACCCGGCGATATTATCGCTCTGGATACTGGAAGCCAGACAGAACGGTATATCAAGGCAACGAACCTATCTGGCCGTATCGCAGGCATCCACACGGATGAGTACGCTATGCTCATTGGTGGAAATAAAGTGGCTGAAGGGCAGGATTTCCTTGAGGAAAACCTGCCCGATTTTATTCCGGTGTCCTTAGCAGGACGTGTTCACACGAAAGTGGTTGGACCTGTCCATACGGGCGATTACATCGTTCTGTCCAGCACGCCCGGCGTCGGACGAGCTATTGCTCCGTGTGAGTCTTACCCTGCAAACAAAATCGTTGGATACGCCTGCGAGGGCGATGACAGCACGGATCTGCGGCTTGTGAAGGTGAGAGTAGGTGGTGTGTGATGGCTCAAAGAAGCACAAAGGTTTACTCGGCCGACTACACAGAACTTAAAAAACAGCTGGACGCTGAACTTAACCGGCGCGGAAAAAGCGAGGGAACAGGGCAAGGCCAGAGCGTTGGAAGTATGGCAGCTTATATAAATTCTTTTTCTGTCACCCCTGCGGCTGGTAAGCAAATCGCCAATGAGCACATCCGGAAAATTACGCAGCCCATCTCTGCGATTACTGGAAGCGCCATCATGCCTGAAAATGGCTCCAAGGTTGCTGCAGATGCGCTTACTCGGGCAGCTGCGCTGCTTAGTCAACTGAGCGCAATTTCCGAAACTGCCACGTCCAGCGGATGCGCTGGAGCTTGCTCTGGGCT
>ENA-OPBX01001185-OPBX01001185.1-human-gut-metagenome-genome-assembly--contig:-NODE-1185-length-14216-cov-3.315161_pt1 | contig 14216 bp, 9 predicted proteins | sample MGYA00241075_ERZ501466 | MGnify/ENA primary metagenome ERZ501466 (study PRJEB25962, sample SAMEA2042633) | human gut metagenome | biome: human gut; feature: human-associated habitat; material: faeces...
GAGTAGCGTATTTTTTATAATCGCCAAAGCATACACATTGAAGCAGTAACTACAAATCGTGAGATTGTAGCGAATCATCTAGCATATACACATTTGTATATGTTTTTAGTAGCAGAGATGATACATGGGATATTATTATTGGGATCCGACATATATACTCGTTGTGATAGGTGCAGTGATATGTATGATTGCATCGGCAAGAGTTAAAGGTACATTTAATAAATACTCGCAGCTAAGAAGCATGTCAGGCATGAATGGCGCACAGGTGGCTCAAAGAGTGCTTCAGGCGGCAGGCATATATGATGTGCAGGTGCGTCATGTGTCCGGCAGTCTGACGGACCACTATGATCCGCGCACCAAAACAGTGAATTTATCTGATCCTGTGTACAATGCCACATCGGTCGCAGCACTTGGCGTAGCAGCCCACGAGTGTGGACACGCTATACAGCATGCAAAAAGCTATGCACCTCTTTCAATCAGGAGTGCGCTCGTACCTATAGCCAATTTTGGCTCCATGCTTGCATGGCCGGTTATACTTATCGGCTTATTATTTAACACACGCTCGTCAGGGCTTATTATTGATATAGGCATATTGCTGTTTTCGGCAGCAGTGCTTTTCCAGCTCGTGACATTGCCGGTAGAGTTTGATGCTTCAAGACGTGCGCTTGTCATGCTTCGTACACAGGGCATACTTGCAGATGACGAGCTTAGGTACACAAGAAGGGTGCTCAAGTCAGCGGCACTTACCTATGTGGCCAGTGCGGCAGCTGCTATTTTACAGCTTCTTCGTATCATACTTATCACAAACGGACGTAGGCGTGACGACTGATACTGTTGTAGCTGCTGCTTGTCTGTGAATTTACAGGGTGGCAGTTCAATTGGATATATTAGTTAGAAAATTAAATGTAGATTAAACTATATGACATCGAATAAGAATATAAATAATCATAGAAAAAATAATCATAATAATAAAAATAGTCAAACAAATAATATACCGGCACACTCTGTAGATACGCGTGAGCTTGCCCTTGAGATGCTTATTGAGATTAATGAGCGTGGAGCATTTTCACATATCGTGCTTCGCAGTGTGCTTGACAAGTATCAGTATCTGTCAAAGCAGGATAGAGCCTTTATGACGAGGCTTGTTGACGGCACTATCGAGTATATGCTGCAGCTTGACTACATCATAGACTCTTTTTCAAAGACGAAGGTAAGGAAGATGAAGCCCTTCATCAGAAACCTTCTTCGCATGAGCGTTTACCAGATAAAGTACATGGACGCGGTGCCGGATTCGGCCGTATGCAATGAGGCGGTGAAGCTTGCAAAGAGGCATAAGTTTGCACAGCTTTCGGGCTTTGTAAACGGTGTACTCAGAAATATTGCAAGAAATATAGATTCAGTACAGTTTGATACCTTAAGCATCCGATACTCTATGCCACAGTGGATAGTGGACAGATTTGTTGCGGCATACGGAGAGAAGAAGGCAGAGGAGATTTTCAAGGCCTTTCACAATAAGAGCACAATTAGCATCAGGACAAACCTGACCAGGTGTACTCCGGATGAGCTTCGCGCGACGCTTGAGGCAGAGGGTGTGACGGTCACAGCGGTTGATGAACTTAATTATGCATTTGTTATATCTGGATTTGATTATTTGAATGGCTTGCAGAGCTTCAGAGACGGACTTTTCTATGTGCAGGATATAAGCTCAATGCTTGTCGCACAGACGGCTGCTCCAAAGAAGGGCGACTATGTGATAGATGTATGCGCAGCACCGGGCGGCAAGAGCACCCATATAGCTGAGCTTTTGCAGGGAAGCGGCCATGTGTTCGCGCGTGACCTGACCGATAACAAGGTCGATATGATTGAGGAAAATATAGACAGGCATGGTCTTAACAATATGTCGGCAGAGGTGTGGGATGCCACAGTATTTGATGCTGATTCGGCGGGAAAGGCAGATATACTGATCTGTGATCTGCCGTGCTCAGGGCTTGGAGTGCTCGGCAGAAAGAAGGACATCCGCTACAAGATGACACCTGAGTCTGTAGATGAGCTTGTCGTTCTTCAAAGACAGATACTTGATACCGTGCATACATACGTGAAGCCAAACGGAGTGCTCGTGTACAGTACATGTACGATAGATGAGGCTGAGAATGAGGACAATGTGAGGTGGTTTATTGAAAAGCATCCGGAGTTTGAGCTGGATAAGAGCTTTGCTGAGGGCACCGGAATGAAACAGATACTGCCCGGTGAGCATGGAAGTGACGGATTCTTTATTGCAAGATTCATAAAAAGTAAATTATGATATTAAAATAAATCATGAATTAATAAATATAAATTGGTTTAAAAACAATAGTTAAATGCAGATTTAATAAAAATGATATGGAACAGATAAAAGAACAACTAACTGACATCAAATCAATGAATATGGACGAGCTCACAGAGTTTATCATATCGCTCGGAGAGAAGAAATTCCGTGCGAAGCAGATATATGAGTGGATTCATGTGAAGCATGTGGACAGCTTTGATGAGATGACCAATATTTCAAAAAAGTTCATACAGGTATTAAAGGACAATGCAATACTCATCTCGCTAAAAAAAGAGGAGGTGCAGGTGTCAAAGCTCGATGGCACGAGAAAATATCTCTTTGCACTCGATGATGGCAACGTCATAGAGAGTGTGCTTATGAAGTACAAGCATGGAAACTCTGTATGCATATCTTCGCAGGTTGGCTGCAGGATGGGGTGCAGATTCTGTGCATCCACTCTTGACGGTCTCGTCAGGGGGCTTAGGCCGTCTGAGATGATTGACCAGATTTATCAGATAGGCAAGGACATAGGAGAGCGCATCTCAAATGTAGTTGTCATGGGCACAGGTGAGCCGCTTGACAATTACGACAATCTGCTGCGCTTTATAGAGCTTCTTACTGATGAAAACGGTATCAATATCAGCCAGCGCAATCTGACAGTTTCCACATGTGGTCTAGTACCGCGCATGAGACAGCTTGCAGATGAAAAGCTTTCTATCACGCTGGCGCTTTCACTGCATGCCTCCAACCAGGAAAAGAGAAAAGCTCTCATGCCGGTTGCAAACAGTTATGATATACATGATGTGGTCGATGCATGCAAATATTATTTTGCACAGACCGGCCGCAGAGTCACCTTTGAGTATAGCCTGGTAGGCGGAGTGAACGATACAGCCGAGGATGCAGCAGAGCTTTCGGCACTCGTACATGGCATGAACTGCCATATAAATCTGATTCCGGTAAATCCGATAAAGGAGCGCGATTACGTGCAGTCCAACAAGGGTGTTATAGAGGCTTTTAAAAATAGGCTTGAAAAAAACGGAATTAATGTTACTATTAGAAGGGAAATGGGCAGAGATATAGACGGTGCCTGTGGACAGCTTCGCAAGAAGCATATAGATAAAGAGAGAGGAATAAACTAGATGAAGACGTTTTCCATTACGGATGCAGGTGCTATTCGTGAGATGAATCAGGATTTTTATTTCTCGTCTGACACTGCAGTAGGAAATCTTCCGAATCTTTTCATCGTAGCAGATGGAATGGGAGGACACAAAGCCGGTGACTATGCTTCCAGATACACTATAGAGCGTGTGGTTGCATCGGTATCGAGAAATGCCGGGGATGAACCGGTATCCATCATCAAAGAGGCTATCAACAAGGCAAATGAGCTTTTGGTGGCTGAGTCTCGTGAGGATGAAGCTAAGCGTGGAATGGGTACCACCTTAGTCGTAGGAACTATTATAGGAAACAAGCTTTTTGTGGCCAATATAGGTGACAGCAGGCTTTATATTGTAGGTGGCACAGAGCAGATCAGACAAATTACCAGGGATCATTCACTGGTTGATGAGATGGTCAGGATGGGTGAGATAAATGCCGACGAGGCGAGAGTTCATCCGGACAAGAATATCATCACGAGAGCTGTCGGGGCAGCAGATCATGTGGAGGCAGATTTTTTTGAGGTCGAGCTATGTGAGGACGACAGGATTCTTCTGTGTACAGACGGACTTACCAATATGGTGAGAGATAAAGAAATATGCGATACTATTAGGCAAAATGATAATATCGAGACAGCAGCGTCACAGCTTGTCGCCATGGCCAATGCAAACGGTGGCCGCGATAATATCACTGTAATGATTATTAAACCATTTTAAGACGAGGTAATAACAGATGTTAGAGATAGGAAGTTTTTTATCGGATCGATATGAGATCCTAAGCAAGGTTGGCGCAGGCGGCATGTCTGATGTATACAAGGCAAAAGACCATATACTGAGCCGTTTTGTAGCTATAAAGGTTTTAAAGCAGGAGTTTTCGGAGGATAGTTCATTTGTGACCAAGTTCCGTGCTGAGGCACAGTCAGCAGCAGGACTTGAGCATCCAAATATCGTAAATATCTATGATGTAGGCAGCGAGAATGGTCTGTACTACATTGTCATGGAGTATGTCGAGGGTATCACACTTAAGACTTATATCGAGAAAAAGGGCCAGCTGTCATTCAAGGAGTCTGCAAGTATTGCAATCCAGGTGGCAAGGGGCATAGAGGCCGCTCACAATAAAAATATCATTCACCGTGATATCAAGCCGCAGAATATCATTATTTCTACAGATGGCAAGGTAAAGGTGACAGACTTTGGAATTGCAAAGGCTACATCTTCAAATACAATAAGCTCAGATGTGATGGGCTCAGTACACTATGCATCTCCGGAGCAGGCAAGAAACGGCTTCGTCGATGGCAGAAGTGATATTTACTCACTGGGAATCGTAATGTTTGAGATGGTTACAGGCCGTGTGCCGTTTGACGGTGATACCACAGTGGCAGTTGCACTGCAGCACCTACAGGAGGAGATTGCAAGGCCAAGCATCTACGCACCGGATCTGCCAATCAGCTTTGAGAAAATCATCTTAAAGTGTACACAAAAGACACCGGACCGCAGATACCAGACTATTGAGGAGCTTCTCACAGACATAAGGCGCTCTCTTGCGCATCCTGATGAGGATTTCGTTACAATAGCACCACTCGTTGACGGTGGCAAGACCAAGGTTATAAGCCCGGAGGAGCTTGACAAGATAAAAGAAGGCAGAGGTGTCGCAGAGGACTTAAACGATGATGATACCGATGCAGATAATGGTGATGAGTATGCTGACGATGAAGACGATGATGATGAATATGATGAGTCACTCTTAGACGACGATGATGACGAAGAAGACGAAGACGACGAAGACGATGATGATGACGGCAAGCTTTTAAATCCAAAGATGGATAAAGCAATCACAATCATGGGTATAGTAACAGCCGTAATCATTGTAATAGTTATCATATATCTTGCACTTTCAGTGGCAGGAGTGTTTAAGTTTGGCGGCAAAAAGAACTCAGAGTCACAGCAGACAGAGTCACAGACACAAACCGAGTCTGAATCAGAGTCAGAGACACAGACTGAGACAGAGGGCCAGATGATTGACATCAGAGGCATGTCAGTGGAGGATGCTCAGAAGGCAGTAGACCGCTTAAAGCTTGACCTCACAGTATTTGCATTTGAGACAAAGCAGTCAGATCAAAAGGATGGCACAATCCTTGAGCAGGATGTCAAGGCCGGAGATACAGTAAAGCGTGGTTCACAGATTAATGTAGTTATCGCAGGAAAAGGTGATAGTACATCAGAGATGGTCAAGATACCAAGTGTAATCGGAAAGACCAAGAGCTCAGCAAAGAGTACACTCGAGTCAGCAGGCTTTAGTGTCACCTTCGAGTATGGAGATTACAATGACAGTGTAGCAGCAGATGGAGTAACAGCACAGTCACCATCAGCAAAGAAACAGGCCGCAAAGGGCAGCACAGTAACAGTCACCCTCTCACCGGGCCAGAAGCCAATCACCGTGCCAAACGTAGTAGGTGCCTCACAGTCACATGCAGAAAGCGCCCTCGCAGGAGCAGGGCTCAAGTACACCTATGCCGACTCCCAGTACAGCGACACAGTACCCGCCGGCAGCGTAATCAGCCAGACCAAATCCGGCGAAACCGTAGCCGCAGGCACCACAATCACACTGACACTCAGTAAGGGTAAGCAGCAGGTTTCAAAGAAGGTTTCAACGACATTGTCATTGGATATACCAGAGGGTGCAAAAGCAGAAAATATATCAGGAACATATAGTCTGCATGATGATGAGAAAGAATATGCTTCTGGTAATGTAACGGGTGCTTCGGTTACAGTATCTGGAACAATTGATGGTTCATCAGCAATTGCAACAGTAAAATGGACATATGATTTAGTTACGACAAATGAAGATGGAACTGAAAATAGAGAATCGGGAAAGACTGCAACTAAGGAAGTTACTGTTAGATAACTATTTGTATGATATTGATTGTTAATATTATAAAAAATGAGCATGAGGAAAACGAGCCGTAGCGCAGCTACGTCAAGTTTTCCGTATCGCCATCATATTTGTAAATACACACAATACACATATAGCACACAAAACAGCAACACAATACATGTCTTTATTGTAGCCACCGGATAGCCCCCACGAAGTGGTGCAATCCGCACCCCACTCCCACACCAACCCGCGGACGAAAACCTGAACTCGCGGAGAGAAACTAAGGAAGCGGGGCAGGCATGTGTTCCGAGGAAAAAATATGAATTGCCCCGGGGTGCCATAAACCTACCGAGGAAAGAACAGGGCAGAGCAAGTCATAGCCTGTCCGTAGGAGAGCCCGGGGCTGGCTTCATATTTTTTTAGAGGAATATATGCCTGCCCCGCCACCCACATAACCTCAAAGCGCGGCATGCACCCCGCCGAAAGCGTGACTCCTGCAAATACAAAAGCACACAAGGAAAACCATGACAGGAAAAATTATTAAAGGAATTGCCGGCTTCTACTACGTCTACGTAGAAGAAACCAAAGAAGCAAAAGAAACTGCCACAGGCGGCACTCTCTACGAGTGCAAAGCAAAAGGCACCTTCAGAAAACAAAAGATAAAGCCGCTGGTAGGCGATATCGTCGACATAGCAGTCCTCGATGATGAAAAGCACATAGGCAATGTCGAGCGTATACTGCCACGGAAAAACGAACTTATCAGGCCGGCTGTGTCCAATATAGACATGGCCCTGGTTATTTTTGCATCCGCAAAGCCGGATCCCAATTTCAACCTGCTTGATAGGTTTTTGTGTATGATGGAGTACCAGCATGTCCCGGTTACTATATGCTTCAACAAAAAGGACTTAATCACACCTAAAGAGCAGCAGGAGCTTAAAAGCATATACGAGCCGGCTGGCTATAGAGTGCTTTTTACCAGCACGAAAACAGGTGAGGGCATAGATGAGATAAAGCACATTTTAGAGGGAAGGACGACCACGGTTGCAGGTCCCTCGGGAGTTGGCAAGTCATCTATCATCAACTGTCTGCAGGATGATGTGCAGATGGAGACCGGACATATAAGTGAGAAAATAGAGCGCGGAAAGCATACGACCAGACATTCTGAGATTATCCCGATAAAGGATGGCACGTATATCATGGATACACCGGGCTTTAGCTCGATGGATGTGCCGGGCTTTGAAAAGGAAGATCTGTGGACATGTTATCCGGAGTTTGTAGAGTATGAGCCATATTGCAGGTTTCAGGGCTGCAGTCATATAAATGAGCCGGACTGCGGTGTGAAGGAAGCTCTTGCAGATGGGAAAATATCGCAGGTGCGGTATGATAATTATAAGCTTTTATATGAGGAGCTTAAAAACAGACAAAAGTATTAATTTAAAGCATAATCAAACGGAGGAAAACATGAACTGTTTATCACCATCAATTTTATCAGCGGATTATTCAATACTCGGAGAGCAGCTTAAGCAGCTTGATGAGGCCGGAGCACAATATGTACATATAGATGTTATGGACGGCAGCTTCGTTCCAAGCATATCAATAGGACTGCCGGTCATAAAGACAATCAGAAAGTGCACAGAGCGCATGTTTGATGTGCATCTGATGATAGATGAGCCGGTCAGATACATAGATGATTTTGCGGCGGCAGGCGCTGACATCATCACAGTCCATGCGGAGGCATGCAAGCATCTTGACAGAACAATCGAGGCAATAAAGGAAAAGGGCATACTGGCAGGTGTAGCATTAAATCCGGCTACTCCGCTTTCTGCTATAGAGTATGTGCTCCCTAAGGTGGATATGGTGCTTATCATGACGGTAAATCCGGGCTTTGGAGGACAAAAGCTTATTCCGTACACTGTAGACAAGGTGCGCGACCTAAAGGCGCTTCTTGAGAAAACCGCAAACAAGGCTGATATAGAGGTGGACGGTGGTGTCAATCTGGAGAATGTTGAGACACTGCTTGCGGCAGGAGCCAATATCATTGTTGCGGGAAGTGCGGTGTTTAGCGGAGATATAGAAGAAAATGTAAAGGGTTTTCTGAATATCATGATGTAACAGATGCAGGTTAAAACGGAAATGCTTCCGGGGCTTAAGCAAATGTGGATATGTTATTAAGGAGAGGGTGGATAAAATGCGGTATTTGATTGTATGTGGTGGAAAAATAGATAAGGAATTTGGCTTAAACGAGATAAAGACTGACGGAATAGATGCTATCATTGCGGCTGACAGCGGAATGGATTTTCTGTACGAAAACGGTGTCACACCTGATATAATTGTAGGTGATTTCGATTCGACTACGACAAATGCATTGGAGTATTTTGAGAGAAAGGGACAGACTGAGATACGCAGGCTCAATCCCATAAAGGATGATACCGATACAGAGTATGCCATAAGACTGGCAATAAGCGAGGGAGCACGAAGCATAGTGCTGCTTGGAGCAACAGGCAGCAGAATAGACCATGTGCTAGGCAATATTTCACTCTTGGGAATAGGATTGGAAAGTGGAACTGACATCAGCATTATCGACACAAACAACCGTATAAGGATGGCGGATAAGCCCGTAACCATTGAAAAATCAGCACAGTATGGCAGGTTTGTATCTCTTATAGCACTGACAGACGACAATGAGGTAAGCCTTAAGGGCTTTAAGTATCCTGTTACTGATTATTCCTTTGACAGGTTTACATCGCTTGGCATATCCAATGAAATAGTCGATGATCATGCACTGATTGATATCCATAGAGGAAAATTTATCATTATTGAGTCAAAAGATTGACTTTTTAGGAGTTTTGGTCTACTATGGTTTTAGGATTATTTCGGAAAAGCCTGATTACAGGAGGATTGATATACACTGTGTCGGCTTTGGAACATGATGGGGTAACTAGATGATAGAGAAGTATTATAGCGGGGTAATCGAGCAGATTTACAATCGCATAGGAAAAGAGACTCGAAATATCGTAATGGCGAATTATAGCAATGATTTTTCGATTGAAAATCTTGAGGTTATAAGACGTTATCAAAGCAATGAGGATAACGTCTTTTTTGCATACAGTGAGTTCTCTTACAATACGCTGGTCGGAGCTTATGAGCCATTTTTGGACATCATATGCAATATGCACAGGCGCTTTATAGGCGGAAGCTTTGATGATTTCCAGAAGGAGTGCGGTGTGTACTATCTGCACAGACAGGTGTTAAACAGCTATTATGAGACAGGTGAGTGCTTCAGAGAGGAGACAGTGCTGTTAAATGAGGTGGCATATGAGCAGAGACGCATGACGATGGCCATAGCTGACATGCTCAAGAAGCTTTCTGAGGTGAAGCCTTTGATGATTGTGATAAACAGATTCCAGATGGCGTCTAAGAGTTCAATTGAGACCATCAAGTATCTGATTGACAATCCATGCGCCAATATCGGTATCGTGTTAGGTGTCAATGCCATAGTCAAGGGTACTGACAGTACTGTTGAGGTGTGGGATCGTATAGTTGAGTCGCTTGAGGATAGGAGCGCCATATACTATATAGGCAGTGCCGGACCGCTTAAAAATAACGTAAAAACTACAAATGATGATGAGCTGTATATCACTATGAACTTTGAGCAGAGCATCCAGGAAGCATCAAATATCATGGAGTTTCTGGATTTTGAGCAGGCAAGGAGAGGCTGCCGCATTATAGAGCATAAGCTTAAGTTTGAGGATGCATGGATTGATGAGAAAAGCCTGCGCCGCTTTTATATGGTCTATGCAAGGACGTCTGTTTTACTTGGAGAGATGTCCAAAGCGATTGAGCTCACGAATGAATACAAGGCGCTGATACCGGAAAATGACAGTGAGCATTATCTTTCGCTGTATTATTTCATGAAGGGCACCTGCTATATGTATCAGGGCAAGCTTGAGAAGGCCGGAAACAGTGCAAAGAGTGCCTATGACTATGCAGTTTTGGCAGAGGATGACACACTGATATTTAAGGCAGAGCTTTTGTCAGTCATGATAAAGATGTCAGGCTGGTACAATATATTCTTCTGTGTACAGGATATACCTGTCAGTGATGAAATTATAGAAAAGCTCATAAAGCACGGCTACAGGAATCATTTGGCACATATATATATTTACGCATACGACAATAGCCGGGATGTGGTGAAGCAGTCCTTTTATGATGAATCATTACTAAAGCATTTTACGAAGGGGCTTGAGCTTGCGAAGGAGATAGGAAATGAGCAGCTTGTGTATGATGCATATCAGAAGACTATTATGCTTGCCAGCACAAGCGGTCTCAATGAGATAGCCTTTTTATATGTTATCCGTACATACGAGTTCATGAAGGGGCACGGCAATATATATGTTGCGAGAGTGCTTACGTCTATAGGCTACAATTTAAGTGCCATGGGTAAAAATGAGCTGGTTGACAATTATTACAATGCTGCAATCAATATGTTATATTACCTGAAGATGCCGGAGGATATAGCTGAGGTGTATTATAACAAGTCTCTTAACTATATCATGCAGGGCAATTATAAGGAGGCTGTCCATGCACTTTTAGTTGCCATGAAGACTATTATAAAGCTTCATCTAAACAGCTTAAGAGTGTGCAACACGAGTAAGGTATATGCGCTTCTTGCGCTTGCATCTATATTTTCGGGTGACAGATTCAGCTGTGAGCGCTATCTGCTCAGCTGCAAGCAGTTTCTTAATTATGTCATCTACAGAGTAATTGACACCACAAGAACTGAGGCAGTCCATGACTATTCCAGATGCGATGATGAGATGTTCCTTTACTCCTTTGCATCAGCCATGCTCTTGTGGCACGATGGTGAAAAGGAAGAAGCCTTTTTACGTTTTGAGGATGCGGAGAGATATCTCGTTAATGCGGAGGGAAACGAATTTTTTGCATATTCGATATACAGGGAAAGCAGGATGAAGCTGTTTGAGCTGCTCGGCAAAAATGAGCTTATAGAGCATGAGAGAATACTTTTAGAGGCACACAATAAAAGGATGCATGAAATAGCAGAGGCAGCTCCGCTTGACATGTTAAAAAATATCAACCTAGAGTCACTGAGTGATGGCCATATCAATGAGCGGCAGATTAATATGCTTGTAAAGCAGCATGGGCTCGAAAAGGATTATCAGGGCTCAAAGCGTCAGATGGAGTTTATTTCCATATGGCAGACCATTATCGATGTCAATGACCAGAAGAAGGACACCATGATTGAAAATGCCATGAGCAATTTCATCAATCATTTCAGTCTTGACTGTGCGCTGATCATAGATCTGCACGCGAAGGAGCCACAGGTGCTTTATAATGATACGGGCTGTGATATGACAGATGAGGTTATAAAGGGCATATGTGATATCATGATAGACTATCCGGAGGGCATTGCCACATCAAAGATTGCAGAGGGCTTCTACGAGTATGAAAATGTCATCTCGTATTTCGGCGTGGATGATGTATGCTCATTTGTCGCAGTGCCTTTTATCAAGAATGATGCACTTTCAAGTGTACTCATAGCATATGTGCGCATGAAGGACAACTGGCATGGCTCAATCGAGCGATACATGCTCAATGAGGATGATCTGAGCATTTTCAAGCTGTTATTCAGAGAGCTTGAGTATTCCATTGCCCGTATTGAGGCAAATGAGAAGGCCAATGAGATGAACAAGAGGCTGAAGCAGGCAGCTGTCACTGACATGCTTACCGGTATCTATAACAGAGCAGGTATGTATCAGGAGATTGAAAAGCTTGAAAAGCGCATAAGTGTTACATCCGGTGGAATGGATGTGGGGCTTATGTTTATTGACCTGGACAACTTCAAGCATTATAATGATACGTATGGTCATGATGTGGGAGATTTGATACTTAAGGAGATGGCCTTTGTGTTCAGGGAAGTAGCTAAGGACAGAGGCTTTGTGAGCAGATATGGCGGTGATGAGTTCATCATAGTCATTGAGTCATGCGCCAGATACGAGCTTGAGAATATTGCAAAGGATATCTATGCGAGGATTGCAGAGGCGGATGGCTTCAGCAGCCAGATAAAGAAATATCTAAACCATGATATAGAGTTTAATGAGGAGAAGAATATCACATGCTCCATCGGCATTTCATATGAGAGAAATGTTACCAGTGAGAGTCAGATTACCGAGCTCATTAAAAAGGCGGACGATCTGATGTATACAGTAAAGACAGGCGAGAAAGGACACTATGCATTCTTTTAAATCAGATGAATTTAAGATAAGAGTACTGACAAAGGATGATGCGGAGGAGTACAATGCACTGCTTCGTTATGCTTTTCAGGTGACAGAGGCAGACCTTGCCGAGACCTGCCGCTTTGGGGCACAGTACAGCTACCGCAGCACCGCGCACTACGCCGCCCCGCTGGAGCTGCACGCCGACCCGGTGCAGCCGGATTTCGACACCGCCGAGCAGCTGCCCCACATCGCCTTTACCCCCTATATGAAGGCACTGGCTGCGCAGCTGACCGAGGGCATCACCGACCCGGTGCAGAAGGCAAAGCGCATTTATGATTTTGTCACCCTGAACGTGCACTACCACTTCCAGCCCATGTATTTTGTGCACGAGAACATCACTGATAACTGCGCCCGCAGCCGCCGGGGCGATTGCGGCGTGATGGCTGCTACATTTATCACCCTTTGCCGCATTGCAGGCATCCCGGCCAAGTGGCAGAGCGGCATGGTGGCACGGCCGGAGACAGCCGGCTGCCACGACTGGGCAATGTTCTATATTGCCCCCAAGGGCTGGATGTACGCCGATTGCTCTGCCGGTGCGTCTATGGCGCGTGCGGGCAACGAGAAGATGCGTCTGCACTACTTCGGCAATCTGGACACCGACCGCATGGTAGCTAACAGCGACATCTGCGCCCCCTTCGACCCGCCCATGTGTTCCTTCCGCGCCGACCCCTGTGATAATCAGGTAGGCGAGATGGAGGTAGACGGCGTGGGTCTGTACGGCCAGCAGGTGGAGACTACACATGAAATCGTAAAGCATCAGGAAGTATAAGCACATCCGGGTCTGCCATTACCGCAAGACCCGGATTTTTGAGTTAAAGGAGAATGTCTATGGGATTTTTGGCAGGACTGTATACGCTTCTGCTGGTAGCCATCTGCCTGTTGCAGGCGCTTTTGCTGTACCGCACCGGCAAGCCCGCCGCCCGGCAGGATGATGAAGCCCTGAAGGAGTGGCTGTGCCAGCAGCTGGAAGCGCAGACGCGGGTGCTGGAAGAAAAGCAGGCGCAGCAGGCACAGCAGAATCTGACCGCGATGGCACACATCAGCGATACCCTGCAAACCGCAGTGCAGGGCATGAGCAGTACCCTGACGGCAGGGCAGAACACCCAGCAGCAGACCATGGAGCAGCGTTTGCAGGGGCTGGAAGTCTCCAACGCCCGTAAGCTGGAGGAAATGCGCAAAGCGCTGGCAGACGGCCTTGCCACCATGCAGACGCAGAACGCCCAGAAGCTGGACGAGATCCGCCACACCGTGGACGAGCAATTGCAGGACGCGCTGCAAAAGCGGGTGACTGAAAGCTTTAAGGCGGTCAACGACCAGCTGGAGCAGGTGTACAAGGGCTTGGGCGAGATGCAGAGCCTTGCCGCGGATGTGGGCGGACTGAAGCAGGTACTTTCCGGCGTCAAGACCCGTGGCATTCTGGGCGAGATCCAGCTGGGCGCGATTCTGGAAGAGATCCTTGCGCCGGAGCAGTACGACACCAACGTAGCCACCATCCCCGGCAGCACCCAGCGGGTGGAGTACGCCATCCGTATGCCCGGTGTGGATGGCAACAGCGTCTGGCTGCCCATCGACTCCAAATTTCCCGGCGA
>ENA-OPBX01001194-OPBX01001194.1-human-gut-metagenome-genome-assembly--contig:-NODE-1194-length-14117-cov-33.472763_pt1 | contig 14117 bp, 15 predicted proteins | sample MGYA00241075_ERZ501466 | MGnify/ENA primary metagenome ERZ501466 (study PRJEB25962, sample SAMEA2042633) | human gut metagenome | biome: human gut; feature: human-associated habitat; material: faeces...
GGATTCTTGCTTTATATTGAGCGGATTTTCGTTAGATTTTCGCAGGCATAGCAGGCTATGTCAAGAAAAAGCTGGTAAGAAGGTACCAATAGAAAACATAAAGGCGGCTGAAAGCATGAAAGCACAAAATAGAAAAAACTATGTGCGGTTTAATGACCAATTGGGGGTAAACGCAGTTGATGAAACACTACTGCTTGACAACTCTCAAGTAGAAGGGAACCAGGCGAATGTTCATTTTCCTCCAATGGTTTCGCTCTCTCTGTCTGTCCAGAACCTTCAAAGAAGAATTTTAAACAGGCTCTTAAATATCGGAATTATTTTATAAGGGTGCTTGCCAAAACCACTTTTCATCCGATGTATTGTAATTAGCATGAGGGTATGTCAAACCTACCGGAACTAATGTTACTGTCTTACCTTGAGGATGATTGCTTTCTCCTTCGGGTTCAGCTTGATTTCATATATTTGTTTTAAGAAAGTAGAGATTCTTTGCCATGTACTCCTTAAGATAATAGTCGGCTGTTTGTTTTACTCTGTTGTTCCAATTCGCTTCTTCATTAAGTATCAATGGCAAGTCATGCTGCAATCTATAAAGTACTTCTCCTGGGTGAAGCATGATTCCGTTTTCATTGGTGACATCTGTTGCAAATGTAGGGGCAGACCAAACCCATTTATTCAGTGATTTACTCCAGGAAATGCAGATAACATGGCAATCGCTGTCCGTCTCCCATCCTTTCGGGATACATGTTATATGTCTTGCAGGAATCCCCACAGCAAGCAATGCCTCTGTCAAGCATATAGCAAGAGCCCTGCAGTTGTAACCATAACTGTTTCTGCGAGCAGATTCGTATGTATTTTCCAAATTTCTTGCTCCGGAAGCCAAACCATTGCTTCCGTCATGTTCGATGTTGTCATGAACCCAATAAAGGAGATTCTTCATTCTGCTGATGTCATCCCCCTTACCGGCTATTTTGTCAAGATTGAATTTCTTGCGTGTCATTCGCAACATTCTGTCTGAAGGCTCTGCGTATCTGAAAGCCATATCAAAGGGTGGTTCTGAGTTGTATTTTTGGGATTCTTTCAAAATATCAAGTTTGGTCTTGACCTCATCCCACAGACTCCATGCGTAATTCATAGCTGCTTTCAATGTGTCCGCTTCCTTACTATTCAAAGCTTTTAGTACGGGATAAAGTATTCTGGCTGACTGATATTCATTGCTTCTCATCCAGTCAGAGTTCTTTGCTGTCAGAATCTGTGCCTGCCACTGCGCAGTCTTTTCCAAATCTTTTATCAGGCGAGGATTTGATTTCAGATAATCGATATCTGCTATTGATGCTATCTTGTCGTTATATACTTTCAGAAATGCACCATGACAGCTGTATTTCGTTAAATTAGGACATTTGGAGTCTTTCAATAAATCCAAATCGAAATAGACCACAGTGCTTTCAAATATCACACTGTCCAATTTCGGACAGTTATGAGCAAATCCCTGGCCTCCTGTACTCGACACAGGATCTCGGAATATGATTTTCCTCAAGTTTGGGCAATTTGTAACTAATGCGCAGTCGAAATGACCGATAGCTCCCTCAAACACTATCTCCTCAATAGTGTTATTATCCATAAATAGACCTCCCGGGATATAATCTATATTGCCGAATGTTACTTATTTCAGATTGGTAAATCCAATATTTCCTAATCTTCCGATTGTCATTATGTCGGGAATATGAATTTCTTCGGCATGAGAGTCGTAAACTAGGCTATCCGGAAACATTCGTATTCCATCCCTCACTGGTCCGTCGAAATGGCCAGGAGCATGAAGAACGATATTCTGGGAAAAAGACGGAATTACTATTGTAATTGCAGCAATTAAGCAAATAAAAAATCTATGCATAAATATATATATTCAGAATGATAAAATTAATAAAAATTCCAACACATCTGTCACATTACCAAATAAATTGGAAAGCGTACGGACGCTAAACAAAAACATTCTCCCTGCAAGACTCTCGCCGCAAGAACCTTCAATACAAGACGATTCTGTATCATGTTATCTATTTCAATAATATAACGTGAGTTCGACGAATTGTAAATGCGTGTAAGTTTGGTCATAAGCGAAAATCGTTGTAACTTTATGGTGCTGAATTACAAAGTATTACAAACAATAATCGCCATGATCACCGGGAGCAAAGTTATAGAATTATTTTGTATGGCAGACGATTTAGCTTCGCTGATTTTCAATTCTGCAAATTTTTGATGCTATGATGGCAAAATATACCTTAAACCAACCGCAAAGCGCAAATTTAATTATTTGTTGGTGGCAAAGATATAATAAAAACAAAAGTGGGATTAGACTGCTGCCATAAATTGTCAGGCAGTATGACTAACCCCACTTTTGTCTTTTAATTATGTTTCTTAGAATTGCTCCAAGATCTCTATTCTTTTCTTTGTATCCGGGTGTGTGCTGAATAATGAATTAAAGAAATTCATCATGCCCGGTGCGAAGTGTTGCGGATGAATAATGAACAGCTGCGCGATATCGTCACGCTTGACGTTATTCAATCCAGGATCGCCTGATATCTTTCTCAGAGCAGAAGCAAGCGCCAAAGGATTGCCACAAAGCTCAGCACCTCCGGCGTCGGCCATATATTCACGTTTACGCGATATTGCAAAACGCGTAAGCAATGTGAAGAAGTAAGCAACTGCACAGCATAAAGCTCCGATTATGAATACCGCAATCATAGACAGTCCGTTGCCGCGGTTGTCCTCGTCATCACTGCTGCGGCTGCTTAGTCCGCCAAACCAGAATGCGTTATACATCATCTGGATAACGAGGCTCATTATGGTTGATACGATGCCGACAAAGATGATGCTTGTTATCAGCAGTCTTGTGTCGTGATTACGGATGTGCGTCAGCTCATGAGCTATCACACCTGCAAGTTCGTCATCATTGAGCCTGTCGATTATTCCTGTTGTCAGTGTAACCGTGTAGCTCTTTTTATCTATACCGCTTGCAAAAGCGTTCAGCTGTGGGTCGTCTACGATGTTAATCTTTGGCATATCCATGTTGCATGTCATGCAAAGATTTTCAACGATATTGTAGATTTTGGGATTTTCCTTACGTGTAAGTGGTCTTGCTCCTGTAGCGGCACGTACCATTGCCGTATTTGCAAAATACGCTATTGTAAACCATATTCCTACGCCCACGATGACCCATGGTATGGTGTTCATGAAGTAATAGTTTACTGTTGCGGCGTCAAGCTGGTGTACAATGTTGCCGTATTGGTCGTAGTATCCGTTTCCGAAATAGTTTACCAGTGCGAGGAATACCCATACCATGCCCAGGATTATTACGGGAAACAAGATCAGCAACATTATTGTCAATCTGTTGTTGCGCATAATCTGGGTGTGCATTCCGACATATCTCATATATGCTTGCGATTTATGTTAGAATTTAATTTCAGGTGCCTTGTCGTATATAGCGCGCTCTTCCTGTGGAACCTCGAACATAGGTTCTTTTTTAAATCCGAACATTTTGGCAAAGATGTTTGACGGGAATGTCTCAACGGCGTTGTTGAGCTCTCTTGTTGCCGAATTGAAGAATCTGCGTACTGCGGCAAGTTTGTTCTCAAGGTCAGCAATCTCGTTCTGCAGCTGCATGAAGTTCTGGTTAGCCTTCAGGTCAGGGTAAGCCTCGAGTGAGACCTTTAAGCCGGCAAGCGCACTTGTCAGGGCATTTTCAGCATTGATCTTGTCGTTTATTGTTGTGGCGCCCATTGCTGCCGTGCGTGCTTCTGTAACTCTCTGCAGCACTTCGCGCTCGTGTGTGGCATATCCTTTCACCGTGGCTACAAGCTGCGGCACGAGGTCGTGGCGCTGTTTAAGCTGCACGTCGATATTTGCGAAGGCATTTTCGCGGTTGTTTCTAAGTTTTACAAGATTGTTGTACAGGCTTACACACCAAATTGCAAGCAGTACGACGATAACTAAAATAATAATTCCTGTTGTCATAATTTTTTAATGATAAATGGTTTCATAAGTTTGTTTACAAATATAATACCATTTTATGAATATCTGAGGTTTCTTTAAGTCTTTTTGTTTATTATTCTTATTTAATATGAAGGTTGTAGCCAATAAGGACACGTGCCGGTTTAGTTTCGTCATGAAATAAAAAAAACTCTGCATGACAGGATTTATCCTATGACATGCAGAGCGTTATGTTAAGTTTTAATGTTTATTTCAGCAGATTCATTACTTTGTTGAAGTATCGCTGAGTGCCTTTTATGCTGTATCTGAGTCCGCCGTTCCACGACCTTATGGCCTGCTCTATGCTGTTTTGCGGATTGTGGACCGACTGAAACAAAATGAACATCTCTTTCGATTTTGCCACGTTAAAGCGGTCAGACAGCTTAAATCTTTTCTTGCTTTTTCTTCTTTTCAGGATGTTGTTGCACTCTCTTACCAGAATCGGAGTTATCTGCATTGCTCCGCATGAGTTGCCGCTTACGGCTTTGGGGTTTCCTTCGCTTTCGACTTGAATAATGGCGTCCATCACCGGATTCCAGTCGAATTGAGGGCTTTGAGTTTCGTTGTTTTCTGCAAAAGCATATAAATTTGCTGTAAATACAAATAATAATACTAATACTTTTCTTAATATTCTCTCCATATTTTACGGTTTATGGCATCTGGACATATAAAAAAACAGGGATGTCCGCGGCAAGCGGTTCGTATGAGAAAAATTATTGAACCGAGTCTGGATGCCAGTTATATACTAACGCGAATGGCGGCTTTCAAAACAAAAGAAGATACGCCATTCAATCTTTTTACCGCTGCAAAGGTATGAAAAAAAATGCGATTATCCAAACTTTGTTCCGTTTTTTAAACATTTTGCATTGAAATAAGCATTTTATATCATGTTGAAAATCAACTAATTGCTTTAAAAATATGTAAAATATTTTCGGCTGCCGTCTTGCGCCCGAATTTAGGCGAAACATAATGTTAATGCACGTTTCCGGACATTTGTTGTTATAAGAATGGCCCATTTTTATATCTTAAATCATGTTGCGTGCTAAAGTGTTATAGACTATAACTATGCTAAGATTGTTGCAGGAGCGAATAGGGGGCAATGTCGCTTTGCCTTGCAGGTAAATTATTGTCATAGTTTTGCCTTGCGCCCGCTTTCGCTATTTTTTCATGATATAAGGTAAGGATTGCAGGCATCAGAATTAAACCTTAAAAAACTGAAAGGAAAATATACTATTATCCTTATAGGAAAGCCGGAACAATAGCTTGAAATATGTGGACTGTAAGCAAAATCGTGCTTGCTGGTTTCAAATCATTAACCTATTGTTTACGGTCCGTAAGTGGCCCACTTTTAATGCAAAAGTGGCCGAGTTTTTTGTCGCAAACAAATGGTTTTTTATACCCAATCCTATGTTCCGTGCATTTCAGTGCAGGCATTGTTAGAAAAACATTGTTTATCCCAATCTGCCGGTATTAATAAGTTTGCTGTGTGATTCTTCTTGTTGGCTGATGACGTAGTGTATCTTGAGCAGTGTTTTCTGAAGGCCGACAATGAAATTTCTTGTCTGCAAGCGTTTGGCTTTCAGAATATTAAATAAGACAAACCGCTCATTATTCGGCTGCCAATGACCTACCCGGGTTAAAAAACTGCGTTTTTCGTTTGTCTTTTCATTCTCCTTTCACTATTTTTGACTACCTTTGCATTGACGATTGTTGAAACATGCCATATTGGCAGTATATTAATTGTATGTCGGCATGCGTCATGCCGGGCATGTGTGAGAGGCACGGCCTGTTTCGTGCATGTTGTTTTTTTGAATGATTAACGGATAATTTCTTTATAAAATATGTATTACGTTTCTAAGCGAATGGAGATTGCTGGCTGTCATCGCCTTACTCTTTCTTATGACAGCAAATGCTGTAATCTGCACGGACACAACTGGATTGTTACGGTTTATTGTAAGTCGCGTGAGCTTAACGCTGAGGGTATGGTTGTTGACTTTAAGCATATAAAGGATAAAATTCACGGATATCTCGATCATGGCAACTTCAACGAACTGCTGCCGTTTAATCCTACGGCCGAAAACATTGCAGCCTGGATATGCAGTCAGGTTGAACACTGCTATCGGGTGGATATAGAAGAAAGCGAGAACAACAAGGTGTCATACGTTAAAGACGAAGACTGACATTTATGAGGGTAAACGAAATTTTTTATTCGCTTCAGGGCGAAGGCTACTTTACCGGAACACCAGCCGTCTTCGTACGTTTTTCAGGCTGCAATCTCAGTTGCAGCTTTTGTGACACGGAGCATACGTCGTTTACGGAAATGTCTGAGGAAGACATAGTCCGTGAGGTGTGTGCCTATCCGGCTGCGCATGTGGTTATCACCGGCGGTGAGCCGACAATGCAGCTTACAGCTTCGCTTGTTGACAGGCTGCACGCTGCCGGAAAGTATGTGCAGATAGAGACAAACGGCACTTATCCTCTGCCCGAAGGCTGCCGTGTCGACTGGATTACGTGTTCACCCAAATACCGTCCTGTCGTTCTGACGCATATTGACGAACTGAAAGTGGTGTTTCAGACGCCGGAGCAGGATATGTCGCAATATGACGGCATGGAGGCTCAGGTGTATAGCCTGCAGCCATGCGACGTGAATGACGACAGACGGAATGTCGTGATATTAAAAGATGCCGTGGAATATTGTCTTTCGCATCCCAAGTGGCGTCTTTCGCTTCAGACCCATAAAATAATTAATGTGAGATAACGGCCTTCAGCCTCTACGGCGACATTGCTCGCCAGTGTCTGAATAACGTGGCCCGACAGTTATGCCGTCTGTGGCAATTCATAAGAAATCAATGAGGCAATTAGGCATAGCCTCATTGATCACCACCGTTGAAGTGAAGTATTTTCAGCAGCTGCTTTTCGTGCTGCAGTTCCTTCAAGCCCTTGTCGGGCGATATGAGCATCATGCTCCTTATCACGTCGTTTTGTCCGCACGTGTAGTTATAATAGTCAATAAGTTCTCCGGTGAGCTTTTCTTTCAGGATAACTTCTGTTCTTAGTTTTTCAAACTCCTCCAGTGGTATTTCGTCTCCCTGGCGTACAAAGATAATACGCCTTGCGATAGGATTGCGGTTGTAGTCGTGCGTGAGATAAATGCCCTTAATCACTTCAGGATATTCAATGATAGGCAGTTGCAGATAAATAACCTTCAGTGCGAGCTGCAGCCTCTTTTGCTCGTTGAACATCAGATAGCCAATCTGGAACGGCGAGAACAGGCCTACTCCTACATAATAGTCGCCGGCCATATTTTGGCAGTATACCTTCGGCAGGGTGTCGCCGTCGGCAATGGATGATATCATGTAGGGCTCAACCTTCAGTCCGTCGGCATACGACGAAGCGCTGTACGACTGGTACAGGCCTGTGTATATGCCTGCGTTGGGAAGATACTTTATTGATTCTTTTTCAATATCGTCAAGAAACGGACGGCTGTTGCTTTTTCCGCTTATCAGTCGTGGCTCTATATGGCACACCTTGTCGTACAGTTCGTCAAGGCATCCCAGCAGCTTTCTCTTAGACACATTGTTAACCTGCTGCAAGGCGTTGTTAAGCGCGTAGTCGCTGTCGTTGCCGCCGGATATGCTGTTGATGTAGGCGGGCAGTACAGACGAATATAAAGAAGACAGAACGCTCGAGGTTATGTTCGTCTCCTCTGAAATGTCCTTCATCTTCACTCCTGCGTCACGCAGTTTCTTCAGTTGCTCATACAGTGATACCAGTTTATCCATATCCTTTATTTTTGGCGCGAATGTACCAAAACGATATTACAAAAACATTACCATTCTGATTCATTATCATGATATGAAAATTACATAATGAATACACGTTTTTTTGGCGTTATAATATATGATTAATTGATTTTTTCATATTGCAGACCGATATACTTTTGCTGCCGTAATTAAAAAAATGAACAAACAAAATCATCAATATAATTATGGAAAAAGCAACAAAGAACAAAAGAATGTCGGAACTCCTGCTTATACTTTGGGCCGGAGGTGCAGCCTTGCTGTCTTACTCGCTTGTATATGCCTTGCGCAAGCCGTATACGGCAGCCTCTTTCGAGGGATTGACCCTGTTTGGAACAGATTATAAGGTAGCTGTTACAACCATTCAGATACTTGGGTATGTAATAGCAAAATTCTTCGGTATAAAACTTATCTCTGAGCTGAAACGCGAAAACCGCTTCCGCTTTTTTGTAACATCGGCAATAATGGCCGAGGTGGCTTTGATAGGCTTCGGCGTGCTCAGCGCTCCTTACAATGCCGCAGCAATGTTTTTCAACGGCCTTTCGCTCGGATGCATGTGGGGAGTTATCTTTAGTTTCATTGAGGGCCGCAAGGTTACGGATATGCTGGCGAGCCTTTTGGGCGTAAGCATGGTGTTCAGTTCCGGAATAGCCAAGAGCTTCGGACTCTTTGCCATGAACGAACTTAATATAGACCAGTTCTGGATGCCGGCAGTCATTGGCGGCGTGGCCCTGCCTCTGCTTGTTCTTATGGGCTATCTGCTTAAGCGTCTGCCCAGCCCTACACAGGAAGATATCGAGTTGCGCAACGAGCGCGTTGTCTTAGACTCTGAAGGCCGCAAGCGTCTGTTCCTGAGTTTCGCGCCAATACTCACGCTGCTGTTTATCGGCAACTTCATGCTCCTTGTCCTGCGCGACATCAAGGAAGATTTCCTTGTGCTTATTCTCGACATGAGCAATCAGTCGTCATGGCTGTTCGCACAGGTCGACACTATAGTTACATTGGCCATACTTGCCCTGTTCTCCGCCTTTGTGTTCTTCCGCAGCAACATCAAGACGCTTATGTGCCTCATGGGCATTGTCATACTGAGCTGTATCACCATGGCATACGTGTCGTTCAACTACAAAGCCCTCGACCTGCAGCCTGTTGTGTGGCTGTTCATAGAGAGCCTGTGCCTTTATATAGCCTATCTTACGTTCCAGACAATATTCTTCGACCGTTTCATAGCCTGTTTCAGGATAAAAGGCAACGTTGGATTCTTCATCGCGATAATCGACTTTATCGGATACATGGGAACGGTAACACTGCTTTCAACCAAGGAGTTCCTCAATTTCGACATGGAATGGTTCGACATGTTCAACCACATGGCATTCTTCGTCGGTGCAGTATGCACAGTCTTGTTCACAATAGTAGCCACACTTATCTACAAGCGCTATTCGCTTAACAACAGAAACAAGACAAAAAACTCTAAGATGGATTTGTTTATAAACCCTCAATATAATACAATTTAAAATGAACTACGACATCATAATCATAGGAGGCGGTCTGCTCGGAACAGCCACTGCCTATCAGTTGGCAAAACGCAAAGCCGGTAAGATATTGCTTTTAGACGGTAACGAGATTGCATCTCAGGCCTCTTCGCGCGCGGCCTGCCTGCTGACACGTGCGCGGACAAAACCGGCGCTGATGGAACTGGTGCAGGAAACCTACGACTGCATAGACGAGATAGAACAGCTTCTTGGAGAGTCGCTCGAGCTGCAGCAGTGCGGAAGCGTTACGATTGCTTCGTCAGAAGCCTCGCTGAAGGGTGTGGAAGCCTTGGAGAGTGCAGCCAACGACTTTGGCATTCCGAATGAACGGATATCACAGAAACGTGTGAAAGAACTGTTGCCATGGATCAACGAGACTGCCGCTGACGTAGCCGTATATATGCCCACAGACGCCTTTATCGACTCTGCACTGCTGTGCTCTGGATATGCCAGGGCAGCCAAGGCGCTGGGTGTGGAACTGAGAACTAACTGCAAGGTGAGGTCGATACAGACCGAAGGCGGAAGAATAAGCGGCGTTGAACTGCCTGACGGTGAGATGATAAGTGCTCACGTTGTTGTCAATGCTGCCGGCTCATGGGCCAATCTGCTTATGCGTCCGCTCGGTGTAGGACTGCCGTTTACGCCCGTAAGGAGCCACTTCTGGATTACCGGCATCGACAAGCAGCGCTTCCCGGTAAACCATCCGTTCTCTGTCATTCCTGACGCAAGAGCCTTCACGCGATCGGATGTAGGAGCCTTGATAATAGGTCTGCGCGAAAGCCAGTGCCAGTCGTTCGACCCTTCTACGATGACAGACCAGCTTCAGGACTTCGACTTCAACAAGGCTGCCAGGTGGGAGGTGCTTGACGAATGTGCACCGCTCCTGAAGCGTTTCTTGCCGGATATAGAAGACCTCGGCATAGCCCACTACATGGCCGGTCCGTCTTGCTATGTGCCCGATGCAATGTTTATCATCGGTCCGGTGAGCAAATACGAAGGTCTGTTTACCGTTACGGGCTGCTGTGGCGGTGGCGTGGCTGCCGGTGGAGGTATGGGACGGTTGGCTGCCGAACTTATTACAGGCGAGAAACCATTTGTCTCACCCGGCCTTTTCGCACCGGAGCGTTTTGGTGAAGTTGATCCGTTCTCAGCCGAATTTCAGAAGAGATGTGCCGATGCCCGTTCAAACAAAAAGGGCGGATAGGCCTGTGCTGCAAATGAAGATATAGAAAACACGAACATAAATATAAAAATGTAGAAAATGAAACGATATATAGTTTTTCTGAAACAAGTACCCTTATCCACAAAGGTTGAAATAGATCCGGTGACAAAGACCTTGAAGCGCTCGTCGGCTCTTACGCGCACCAACCCTGACGACCTGCATGCGTTGCAGACAGCCGTTAATCTTAAGAAAAAGACCGGGGCTGAGATTGTGGCCGTAAGCATGGGACCGGAGATGGCTGTAGAGGTGTTGCGCGAGGCACTGCAATACGGAGCCGACAAGGCTGTGCTGCTTTCATCGCGTGCTTTTGCCGGAAGCGACACGTTGTGCACGAGCAAGTCGCTCGCAGCTGCCGCACGTAAGATAGGCGACTACGACCTGCTGTTCTTCGGCAAGATGGCTGTAGACGGCGACACAGCACAGGTTGGCCCTGAAGTGGCCGGCCAGCTTGACATTCCGCAGATAACACAGCTGACAGCCATAACGGCCATATCTGACACTTCGGTAAGTGTTACAAGAAACGCCGGCTGCAAGCTTCAGCATCTTGAGGTGAAGATGCCGTGCGCCATCATGGTGAGCCGTGAAAACTGCGAACTTGAGAACGTAACGCTTCGTGCATGGCAGAAGGCACGCCAGCAGCCCATTACAAGATGGAACGAGCACGACCTGGGCCTTTCTTCTGACGAGATCGGACTGTGTGCGTCGCCAACGCAGGTAGTGGCAACAGAGGTTCCTCAGCACGACAAGGTGGTAGAATGGATTGAGGACGGACATGCCGTGATGGACATTATAGAGAACAACGTGCTTTGTCAAACAAAATAACAGATAATAAGAATTATGAGTTTCGCATTAAATTTAGATAAAGATCTTTGCATAGGTTGTGGCATCTGTTCTGAGAGCTGTGCTTTCGGGGCTATAACCATGAGTGATTTTCCCGAGATAAACGAAGACAGCTGCCGTCTGTGCGGAAGTTGTGTGCAGGCATGTGCCGCCGGAGCATTAAAGATAAACAAGGAGCAGCCTAAAGACAGCGCTGCCGACAACAGTAAAGGTATATGGGTGTGGGCTGAAGTTGAAAACGGACAGCTGGCGCCTGTGAGCATTGAGCTGCTGGGCAAGGCTGTAGAACTGTCTGAAAACTTGGCGCAGCCGGTTGAGGCAGTGCTCATAGGCAACGGCGTGAGCGGGCTGGCAGACGACCTTATTGCGTATGGCGCCGACAGTGTGCATGTGGTTGACTCGCCGTTGATGGCCGACTTTATCGACGAAAACTACACCAAAGTCTTTGAACGCCTGATACGGCAGAACCGCCCGGCTATACTCCTTATGGGGGCAACCCTGCTCGGACGCGGCCTTTCGGCACGCCTTGCCTCGGTGCTTCACACAGGACTTACGGCCGACTGCACCGAACTTGAGATTGACAAAGAGACCAAATTGCTGCGACAGATACGTCCTGCTTTCGGCGGCAACCTTATGGCAACGATAATAAATCCTGCGCATCGCCCGCAGATGGCTTCGGTGCGTCCCGGCATTATGCGTCCGGCCGTGAAAGACGACAGCCGCAGAGGCCACGTCGTGAGATACGACTGCGACGAGAGCATGAATGATGCGCGCGTAAGGCTTATTGAGACATTGAGCAGCGAAGTGAAGCATTCGTCGCTGAGCAACAGCAAGATTATCGTGGCGATAGGGCGCGGAGTGAAGACGCGTAAATGTGCCGACGAAATCAGCGCATGGGCAAAGAGCATAGGTGCGTCTGTTGCCGGATCGAGGGCTGCCGTTGAGATGGGGCTTGTGGATGCATCGGTGCAGGTAGGGCAGACCGGTCATACTGTTGCCCCCGACCTTTATGTGGCAATAGGCATCAGCGGACAGATACAGCATACGGCAGGTATTGTCGGGGCTAAAAAGATAATGGCGATAAACACCGACAGGCAGGCTCCGATATTCAGCGTGGCAGATTACGGATGGAACATCTCTGCCGAGGAAGCGCTGGCAAGGCTTGTAGACATAACATCTGTAAAGGCATGAGCAAGAAGATATTAGCATGTATCGTCATGCTGGCGGCATCCTTCAGTGTGGCACTTGCCGGCGATTCGCTCAAGATAAAGTTCCGTTCGCGTGCATTGTTGGATGCTACGGTTACCGATTATGGCAAGGAAGACGTGCAGGGCTATTATCGCCTTGAAGATTTCCGCGTGGGCTTTAAGGCAAACTATGGTCAATTCGAGCTGAAGGCCGACATCGGTTTCGGCGGCGGAAAGGTGGTGATAAAAGACCTGCTGTTCAACTATCACATGAAAAACTGCGTGGTGGCTGTGGGCAACGCCTATGAACCTTTCTCGATGGATATGCTCATAAGCACCATAGACATGCGCTTCAACCAGTCGGCAACTTCGGTGCTGGCGTTCACCAACAGCCGTAAGCTCGGCGCAACGATACACTATTATCTGCCGTCGCTCTATCTGGCTACGGGCGTTTATACGCACAACGACATCAACAAGATTGGCAGCAGCCAGGTAAACGCCTTCGTGTCTACCAGCCGTGCCGTGTGGCGCAGGCAGAAGGGCGACTATCTCATACATGCAGGAGGTGCCTTCTCGTTCCGCACACGGCCGGTGAACACCGAGGGGGACCCTGAAACTGAAGTTAGCAGTGCAGGCGTGACGTCGATGCTTCCCAATGCTCTGCTTAACGCAAAGGTAGACCATCTTGGCACGGAGGTGAAGGGGCTGCTCGAAGCTTTATACATGTCGCCCAAGTTTATGATTCAGAGCGAATACTTTGTCGACCGCTATAACCGCACTCAGGGCGAAGCCTATATGCCTCACGGCGGATATATTCAGGCCGGATATCTTATAAAGGGGCGCGGATTTGAGTATGATCCGGTGTACAGCATACCGGGACGCCCTAAGACAGAAAAGGCTATTGAGCTTACCGCGAGGTTGAACTACACTGACATGAACGACCCGAAGGCCGGCATATCGGGAGGCAAGGAGACCGACCTGTCTGTAGGGGCCAACTTCTATCTTAACAAATATCTGGCCGTGAAGGCCAACTGCAGCTATGTCTTTGTGGGCGACAACTGCAACGAGTTTTATCAGAAAGACCTGCTGCTGGGTCAGATTCGAATACAATACGTATTCTGACGCCCCCTTTCTTTAGCCGAAAAATGTTTCAGTCTCTATGCTTTCCTGCCGGGAAGCATAGATTTTTATTTGTCTTCAATCGATATTGTCATTCGGCATAACATCCGTTATAATATAGAACTTGCCGTCGCCTGCCTTCCGTATATATAGCAGAAATGTCAAAATAAGGCAAATGACAGGCCGGCAATGGAAAGCAGAATGGCGAAAGAATGCATCTGTCTGCTTGTATAATAAAGCCGGATGCGGTATGCTGAAGGCCATCCGTAATGACGCACGGCTGTCAGTATGTCTCTGCGAACTGTCCCGATAATGTACCGGTGTCCTATGGGTTTGCCGGCAAAAAGGGCTCACCCGATAAATAGTGGGGAAAGAAAATATTACGCATAAATTTTAGTCA
>ENA-OPBX01001210-OPBX01001210.1-human-gut-metagenome-genome-assembly--contig:-NODE-1210-length-13992-cov-4.557652_pt1 | contig 13992 bp, 8 predicted proteins | sample MGYA00241075_ERZ501466 | MGnify/ENA primary metagenome ERZ501466 (study PRJEB25962, sample SAMEA2042633) | human gut metagenome | biome: human gut; feature: human-associated habitat; material: faeces...
GCCCGCGCCGTACTGGAAGAAGAGCACATCCTCACCGGTCTTCTGTGCCATAAGTCTGCCGCCGAGATACGCAAACTGCGTGGTTGTGCCGTTTACCGTTTTTGAAAACCGTATGCCGTTTTCATCGTAAACATAACTGTACTCGTTTTCGCCGTCTGTTATGCTCTCCAGCCGTGTGCCGTGGCACCAACTGAATGTTTTGTCTCCGTATGTGCGCAGATTTCCGTTCTCGTCATAAGTCAGTTCTTCGCCGTTTATTGACACAAGCTGATCTTTCCACCCGCTGTTTGCATAGGTAAATGTTGTGGTTTCCTTTGGTGCTAAGCCGTTCAGATCACCTGTTGAGTAATCATACTGCTTTTTGGAGATCATATTGCCGCGGCTGTCATACTCGTATACCAAAGTATTTTCCGCATAGCGGTCATTCGTTCTGATCAATTGACCGCTTTCATCATAGATATAATGAGCGGTGATCTCATTTGCTCCGCTGCCGGTGAGCATGCCGTTTTCATCGTACTGAACCGAAAATTCTGCTGCGCCATCTGTTGTTTGAATTATTTTTTTTGTGTTCCTGCCGGCATCATCATAGATATATGAGGTGGGCAGAACCGTGTTTTCACCAAACGTGATGCCGTCTGAAACCAGAACGCCGTTTTCATCCGTTTCATAAGTATACGTGCTGCTGATTTCGCCTGCGGTATTAACGATTTTACTGCCATTTGTGAAAATCGAAAAATCCGTGCTGAACACATTTCCGCTCACTGTTGAAGTTGCAGGCGTGTCCGTTGCCGCATCCGCTTCTGTTTGTGTGCTCGTGTAGATTTGGACGGGCTGCGTATCTATATATAAGTTTGTTGAGTTGAATACAGAGACTTCATTCTTTTCTTCATCATACTTATAGCAAAGCCCCGTCTCATAATTTCGTGTTGAAGGGAGCATGCTGTACAGATCTACCGAGTGGCTCCAGTATTCCCGCGGCTTTTCCTCGCCGTTTTTATATATAGCGGTCAATGTGCCGGCGCTGTTGTACTTATAGTTTTCCGTATCGCCGTTGGAATATGCGATCTGATCCACATAGTCGCCGTCATTCAGCGTTATGCCCGAATCCGTTACGTTATAGGCATAATCCACAACGGTTTCGCCGTCCACGCAGATCTTATCTATTTTACCGTTTTCAAGATAATAGTAATCATAAAGATCAAAATGTTTTTGGAGCAGATTGCCGATCTTTGAATACGTGTATTCCGTTTCCAAGCCGTATTTGGTTGTTTCCGAAACCAGATTGCCGTTTGCCGCGTATGCATAGGTATGCCCTGCCGATGAATCGGAATACGTATTCTGCTGCGGCAAGCCGTCTTTTGCAGGATCGTATACATCCGGGTCGATCTGCTGCACAACTCTGCCGCGATCATCATACAGCGTGCGGGAAACACTGCCGTCTGTATCAGAACGCAGCTGCCTGCCGGCGGCGTCATAAACATAGGAGGAGGCCGAAGAATCGCTTTGCGCCGTAAGCAGATTGCCCAAAACATCATAGGTGTAATCCGTTACGGAAAGCGCGTTGCCATCATCCGTTTGCGAAGTTGAGGCAACTTTTGCTACATTGCCATAGGAATCATACTGATACGTAACCACATTTCCGTTGACCGTATCTTCTGATTTGGAAATTAAGCCATCACTATTATAAGTATATTCCATTGCTTCTGAATATGTCAAGGATTCGTCGAAAGATTCCGGATAAGACTTATTATAATGATCATCAACAGAGACTTCCAGAACGGCGGACTTCGTAACATTCGCCTTTTGATCATATACGTAATAGGTTACGTGATACAACTCGTCTTCCGCATCATATTCATCCGTTCTGATACAGTTTCCGTTTGAATCGTAAAAGTAATCCGTGTCATTTGTCCTTATCAGTCTGCCATGGTCATCATAGACATAACCTGTTGATTCCCCGCTGCCGTCCGCATTCCTTGTATACACGGAGAGTGTTTTTCCGTAAATATCCGTTATGAGATGATACTGCTCTTCTTCACCCTTGTAGATATACATACTGCGCTGCGTTTGCGAAACAACCGAATTATCATAATACTGTTCCGTTATTTCCGTTCTGAAAGACGCGCCTGCAGAAGTTTCCGTATTTATCGTGTTGGTAAAAGAATACGGGCTGTCTTTCATAATGACCTTATGCTGGTAGGATTGCAAATGTTCATATTCCGACTGCGAATAGGTAAACTTTGTGTATGCACCGTTATCATACATATAGTTTACTACTCTGCCGGTTTCATCATAAGTGATCGACTTATCCGAACTTTTGACCATAACGCCGTCTGCATTATACTGATACTCGGAAAGGAGCGCACCTGCCTGATCCGTTACTTTTATAAGATTGCCGCTGTGATCTCTTTCATACGTAATCACGCCGCCGGCGGGATCAGTTAAGGAAACAATATTTCCGTTATCATCAAGCAAGGCGGTATAGTTTCTGCCGGCATCATCCGTAAAAACAATTTGATTTTCGGTTCTGCTGATTGCAATCTGATTTCCGGAACTGTCCGCCACATAAGCGAGCAGACCGTTTGCATCATAACCGTAGATCATGCCGTTATAGGTAACCTCATAAGAGGAAACCGCGCCGTTTTCGCCGTAAATCAGTTTAAGGGGCAAATTGGCCGATTCGTTATAAAATTCCGTTTCGCTCTTATAGAGGAACGCGCGGCGGGTACCGTCCGGCATATCGCCGTAGATCAGGCCTTTATCCGCAAAATCCAGTTTGCTTTCAAACGAGAAGAACCAGCCGTTTTGAGAAGTATAATATCTTGTGAAATCAAAATTCGTGTTTTTATATGTAAACACGGCATCCGTATTGCTTTCGCTGTATTGCCCAACGGAATCGGAGCCGGTGAGGGTTTGGAACCTCTGCGGATACTCTTTTTTTAAATTGAGAACCGCTCCCGGCACACTGCCGCCCTTGAAATAGATGTAAAATTCAACCGGATCATTTTTAACAATAAACGGTTCTTCATAATCATAAGAATCTTGAAACAGTAAACCTCTCTTTAAGCCAAAACCGATCTCTTCCTGCACCGAAGGATTCGGATTATACAAACCGATGTAACCGTTTTCTTCATATATTTGCGGAAGATAAAGGTCAAAAACCTTGGACAAAGTATTGCCTGCGTTATCTTTAACCTGTATTTTCAGGTAATTGTGCACACCGTCTTTAAAGGTTACAAAATTTTCTTCCTGCCAGGTAGCGCCATCGTCAAAACTATAGAGTGCAACGCCGGATTCATTGTCTGTTGCCATAACCGTTACCGTGGTGTATCCGTCTTTATCTGTTTTGCTGATTGTGGCCTCCGGCAGGGTGCGGTCTATCTTATCGATCACAACTTGATCCACAAAAGTGATATTGCCTGCTGCGTCCCGGATATGTACATACACTGTACAGTTCGTAGTGAATGATTTACTGTTTTCCGCCTGCCATTCGTATTCCGTTTCTAAAGTGCTGAAACTGTAAGCCGCGGCATCAAGGCCTGAAATATCATCTACTGCGTCATTTATCGTAAGAACAACACTGTTTGTCCAGTTTGTTGCATTGCCACTTACAGATGCCTTGGCAGGTGCCGTCTTATCTATTTTTATCTGTACCGTATTCGGCTCTGAAATATTTCCCTTGTTATCTTTAGCATAAACATATACTGTTGCACTTTCCGTAAAAGTTTTTACATTTTCCGTCTGCCAGTTGTAAATACCTTTTTCAGTGGAAAAACTATAAGCCGCCACTCCGGATTGCCCATCTGTGGAAAGTGCGGTGATCGTTATATCCGTTTGCGACCAGCCGTCCGGATTTCCCGTTACTTGCGGAACGGTAGGCGCCGTTTCATCAAACCGGGAAATGATGTATTCAAAGGTGGGTGAAATATTACCGGTTTCATCTTTTGCATTCACATAAAGAATCCCGTTTTTTGTGGCTTCAAACAGATTATCATCCGTCCAGTTATATTCTCCGGCAGCATAAGAAAAACTGTATTTTGCTACTCCGGATTCGGAATCTGTTGCGTCTGCAAGCAAAAGCACAGAATCCTCACTGCTGTCTATCTCCGCAACAGCGTCTATGATTGGTGCATTTCGGTCTATCTTTACACTTTCACAGCCGCAAAAGCATATATTGCCCGCTCGATCACGGATATAGATCCAAACATCGCCGGAGGATGTTGCGATATATTCATTGCTTGCCTGCCAATTGTATTCATTTTGATTCGTAGAAAAGGAATAGGCCATTTCGGCAAGACCGCTTCCGCTGTCTCTTGCTCCGTTAACCGTTAATACAACATTATTGCCGTTCCATGCTGCCTCAGGCGACTTAGAAACGCTGTCAAATACCGGAGCAGTTGTATCATTTGTATAGTTAATAACGATATATGGCGAAAGCGAGGAATCCGTTTCATCAAAAGCGGAAAAGACACGCAAGGTTTCCGGATCCGGCTCACTTTCTGATTTTAACACAAATGAAAGGATCGTCCGTAACAGGCTGTCGTAACATCTCGGTTATATCAAATTTGTATTTTGATGAGCCGTTATTTTTATCATAGTTAACATTTACGATTTCCGCAGCCTGTTCATCATACAGCATCTCTATCGTACCGCTTTGCAAATCTACATTACCGGAAATGAATTTATGTACCCCAATCTCTGAATCGCTGCAAGCCTGGGTTAATTCATTTGCATAGTAATAGGCTTTGTGAATTTCTGTTGTATCGGTTATTGAGGAAGGCATTGCTGTTGCAACTAATGTTTCATAATATTCATATTCATCAATTGCTCCAACCATATTTTCTTCTGTTGAACTGATGGTGCTTGACGAGTCAATTGTAAAATCCAAGCCTATGTTTTGAATCGTTGCCGGATCGATCGTTACCGGATAAGCCGTACTTTCGGCGTTCAGCCATTCGCTGGATACTGAAACAGTCAAAACATACTGATTATTGCCCTTATCTTCAATCGTGTAAACACAGTCTGAACAATAATGCGCATCATTCATTCCGGCAGTATAGTCTGCATCATACGCAAACGGAGCGGCAAAGCGCTGAACTTCTTCTTTGTTTTGATCTAACAAGGAGATACTGCCGTCTTCATTCAAAGCCGGCGTACAATTTTTTGTGGTAAGCAAAAAGCTAAATGAATTTTGATTCGTATTTTGACTTAATATAATTTCTTCTTTTATGCCGTTAAGCTGCAAAAAATATTTTAAAGATGTGTCTTTGCCAAACACACCGGGATATTCAAAACTCTTGTATTCTTTGCCGTTTCGATCACTGCCGCTGACATAGCCTTCCGCATGCGCAGAACCGATTGCAGTCATAGAAAACGATACGCCATCGGTTTCAACCAAAACGCCTTTTGATGAATCAGAGGAGATATGAATTTTATAATCATTTTGCGTATTGCCATAATCATAGCCTTGAGAAATTTTTGATTGGTCTGTTTGCTTCACAATGGCGTTATCCTTAAATCGCAGTTTGCCGTTTTCATCCGTAAAAAGAACCGGTTCTGCAAATGAATACACCGTTGTTGAGCCATCTTCCATGTTTAAATAAAGCTCATTATCAGCACTTTTTTCCTTATTAACTGACTTTACATCCTTTGTGTCGATTATATTGTCTGCATAATCTGATAATATTTCATTTGTCTCAATATCATCAAACACGCCAAGACCTTGCGCATAGCAAGAAATAATACCAGTGCTAAAGACAATTAATGCCGCAAGCACAGCGGATAATATTTTAGTTGGCAGTTTATAAACAGAATACTGCTTATGGTTCATAAGTTATCCTCCTTTAATGGATTTATTTTATAATGCTAGTTTAATATGGGCTGGTGTAAAACTTAATGAACCATTGGGATCACTTCCTCTGCGTTTGCGGCGAAGATGTATATTCATTTTTTAATGTCGTCGTCTTGTAAATTTCTGACAACATATTTGATAAATCATGTTAATTATCAAGGAAAATATAAATACTAATAAATTGCCTTCTTTATTATATAAATATTTTATATTTAGAAATAAATTATGAATAGATAATTGTAAGCAGCCTTTACATATTGGCTGTTTTTTTGTTGTCATGAACTTAAATCATGCTGATAATTTTATGGAACATTTATTTAAAAATCAAAAGGCACATTATATTATCCGATATGAAAACAGAAGAAAAACACACTTATAAGTTTTGATTGCGCCTATACCTCCGAATAAAGGATAACTAAGAATTATCTTGTACAAACTATTTATTATGTTAACTAATAAAATTGGAGGAGTACTATGGTTAATATACAGGAATTTCAAGGAAAAACAATTGGCATAATTTACACTTTTGAAGGGGAAAATGCGCCAGGTTTTAAACATTATCATATTTGGCAAAGTGATATTATTGCTAAATGGCTTGAAGCAGTTCAAGACTTAAAATGTCGACCGCTAATTTTAGATGTAAGGACTTTTGTACAAAAAGCAATTTGTGGTACATTGCCGATGATCGATTATGTATTAAACTTAAATTGTGGTGGTATTGAATTATCTCCTATGGCAGTCGTACCCTCAATCTGTGGCTTTCTACATATTCCTTGTATCCCGTGCGATTCCGTGGCAATCTTGTCTGGCGAGAATAAATTAATATCAAATTTACTTGCGAAAGCAATTGGGATTCAGGTTCCCAAAACTCTAACCGCAGATGACAAAACAGGAATTTTCCGTCCCTTAAATTTGGGCAGCAGTATTGGTGTAAAGCGTGGTCCCAACAATCAAATAGATGGAATATATCAAGAGTTTATTCCAGGATATGATATCACAACACCGATTGTATACAATCCTTCTATCGAATGCATGGATTTTATGCCTACTGTAGTTTATATATCTGAAGATGATAATGTTGATTGGTTCCTAAACGAGGATAATAAAAGTTCCAGACAAGGCTTTGAGAGACAAACTTTATTCAATTTGGATTTGCAATTAAAAGAAAAATATTTGGAGTTAGTGAAAAGCGCATCTATTAATACATTTTGCCGTATCGATGCAAGAATTAAGTGTGATTCAATTGAAGAGTTTAAGAAATTTTATGACATTCCTCTGACATTGGACGATGTTTATTTTATTGAAATAAATCCGATGCCAACAGTCTGGATAAATAACGCTTTTTCTCATTCTTTTTCGGAAATTTCTTCTGTATCAAGTTTTCGTGCATTCTTAGAAGAATTAGGTGAGTTCGTCCCTAACTGTACTATTCACAATTTTCTGTTATGTCTTGGAATGGCAGCAAATCAAAGCCAAGTAAAAAAATAAAAAGGATTTAGCCCTGTCTGTTCAATAAAATCCTTGCGTCGTCCTGTAACTGCAGTAATATCATATGTAAAATTGCATCTGCTTTTTATGTCAAATCCAAACTCTTTATCAAAATAATTTAGCTGCAACAACAGTTGTCCACTTCCCATAGCATTCGAACTTAGTCCATTATTTATTAAATTTACAATATCATTTTTATTTAATATTTCTTCAGCCCATTCTTTATTGCACTTTGCTGCAATTATTACGAGGTTCATGATATATCTTGAAGAAATAAATGGCAACTGACCGCTTTTTACCATACCGTCGTATATTTTTTTAATGGTGCGTGATATTTCTGTGTATTGGATATTATCACCGTAATATGACTTGGTAATTAGTTTATTGCAAAGCATAGCGTAATTTTGAACTTGACGCTCACTCGTTTGAGAATATTCGTCGCTGTGATTAAACATTTCTAAAGCTTTATCAGGATTGCCAGTCATTAAATATGCTACTCCTGTATTATTATAAAGATGTGGCATTCCTGCCAATCCTGGAACATCATAAATAGCTTCTCCTAACATGTCTGAAAATTTAATAGAATGAATATTGCCGCTATCAAATTGTCGCACAAGCATATTGTTTTTACAGTAAATAGCGTTATCTGCCATTTTATTCTTCTTGAATATTTCATATGCTTTTTGCAATTTTTGTGTTTCATCCGAAATTGATTGGTGTGCAAAAAAATAAGCATATTTATATACATAAGCGAGCAGAATTTCATTATCTAGCTCTCTTACAAGATTGTATGCATCATTTATATCGTTTCCACCTGTATCATTGCAGAAAACTTTAAATAATTTTGCAATACACAAAAAATCCTTTTTAAGTATATCATCGCTGGCAGAAGATGTATGAAGTATTTCCAAATCATCAATGCATTCGTCTAGATAAGTTTTAATATCTTCTTTTTCGTCGCAAATCAAATTGCTTCTATATCTTAGCAACCGCGGTACAAATAATTTTACTATAGAATTTTCAGACCATTCTTTATTTACCAAAATATCATGCTTGGTTTTAGAACATGTGCTAAAGGCTTGCATTGCAAAGGAATTGATAAAACCGTCTATATCATCTGCGCCGGTATTAATTACCTTGCAAATCTCTGTTTGACCATTATTTCGAATAAATTTTATGTTCGTTTTATCAGGACAACCAGACAATAACTCTTTTGCCCTATCAAAATCGTTATCCTTAAGAAGAATTATGATTGTAGGTGCAAGAAAACTATTTTTGTGTATATCAATCAATTGATTAATATATTTCTTAATAACTTTTCCTTCTTGAATAATAATAGGATCTATCACTTCTGGACCGGCAGCTTGATGCTCTTGCGAACCAAATAGTTTATTTAACGCTGTTACAATATCAACAATGCCCACTGGAGTAAGCCCTGTAAATCCTATTTTTATCAATTCAGCAATTGAAGGAATTTTTTTCTCAATCCAGTTTCGTATTTTATATAATCGATTTTTTGCAAGTTCATCTGTATCAATATAGTTAGGTTTTCCTTTAAACGATTTGAAATACTCAAGACCCCTGCCAACCACAAATCTTTGTTCTACAACATATATGGTGAAGTCATTTTCATTTTCCCGAAATAAATATGTAATGTCTTCCATGATGCGCTCCATTCAAAAGTAATATATATGAGAATTGTTATAGCTAATAGGATATATTATTGATCATAACATCAGACAATAGATAGCTAACGCAAAACAAATTACAAATAATTCTTAGTTATCCTTTAATAATTTATTTCTCTGCATAAGTGAAATCTCTCACTAGCAGAGATTTTTTTATTATAAAAATTTGATAATCAAATTTTTGCACAATTTATATATTTCAAATTCAAATCGATTTAGTGATAAAGTAATTTTTATATGCTCGTCCAATAAAGGATAATAGATGATTATCTTCTGGGGAGTATCAGCCTATGTATGAAACATCGCATATTAATGAAATCAATTTTATTGATGACATTGACGATATTGAAAAAGAGTATAGAAATTCTTTTGGCTTACCTGTTCTTAATATTTCAGATTGGAATTCATCAAAAGAATTTAAAGTCGAAATGTCAAAACTATTGTGTGATAAAATTCCAATAAACGATTTGGATTATATTTTTTCATATTCGACCGATAAAAAAACAATTCAACTTCTTTTAAAAAAATTTGGGGTTAAAAATACAAATAAATCAGTTTTATTAACGCATTCCGGTTCAGCTTCCATATTTAATGTTATAAATTTGTTAAAAGAAAAAGGAATCAAGAATTTATATGTTTTATGTCCGGGCTATTTCACTATTTTTCATGCATGTAGTATTTTTGATATTAATTGCATTCCGCTTTATTTAAAGAGATCTGGACATTTTGAAATTGATTATGATGAAATATTAAAAACTAAAAAAAACGATTGTGCTTACTGGGTTACCAATCCAATTTATTGTACAAGTGTATATTATTCTGATGAAGATATCAATTTTTTTAAAATATTACTTAAAAACAGTGTGGTTGTATTTGATGAATGCCTAAGTTTTAACGGTAGAGAATTGTGTCGAATTCTCGGCGACAGCAAAAACTTTATTGGTATATATAGTCCTCATAAATCAATTTGCATAAACAGTTTCAAATTTTCGATGGTTGTTTGCTCTGAGATTTATCAAAATTTTTTAGATGCATGGGCTGATGTTTTTTGCGGATGCCTTAACAATAGTTGCGAGTTTGCGATTCAGCATTTTTTATCAAACAATTTTGATTATTATTACAATATTTTTAAGTGTAACATTATAGACAAGTTAAACAGCCTAAAACAAATTTGCTTAAAAGAAAATGTTGAATTAGATGAAAACGCGAATGGCTATTTAATTTCGATGTATTTCCGGCAGATTGATGCCCAAAACGGTCTAGATTTAGATTTTATAAAGACAATTTTATTTAATACCGGCATAAGATTTATCCCCGGTATACGTAATCACTTTGACAAAAATATGGGGCTTAATTTTAGAATTAATCTTACAACGCTAAACGATTCAGTTTTAAAATCAATAAAATATTTAGTAGAGTATTTAAATAATTTGTAACTTAAATTATTTAAAATGTATATTTTTGATTTTCTCAGCCAATTTACTTAGAGAACTAATCACATCTGTGTTCAATTTGCTTATCAAATCTATAAAATCAGGCTGAATTTGTTGTCCTTTTTTTGAAAGATCTAAAATTTTTTTTGGAGGTTTTTTTGATTTTAACAATTTTATATTTGATTTTAATTGGATTGCTTGTATCAGTATTCCATTGATTCCATAAATCACCAATTGAAACGAAAAGATACAAGCTAAGGTAATACCAATATATTCAATTATTGAGCCTTTTTCTGTCTTTAATAATTTTGCGGGGTTAATGCTTTGTATTCCCATAAGTTGATTGTATTCATTAAACAAGTTTGCGAAATTTATAATATAATCATTTTTGTTTTCGTAATGTATTTCTATCTCAATATATTCATCTGAATCAAAACATTTCGTTTCAGAAGCGAAGTATTCTATCCTTTCATGAACTGTATATTGCAGATTTATTAAAAGTTCTTTTATGATTTTATTCTGAAATTTGGCAGTATCCATACTTGACATAGTTAAGTATAGTTTTTGATATGCATAAATCAATGCAAATAGCGGAAGATGTTGTTGCTCGGCAAGGAATTCTATTACAAAATAGAAAAAATGCACATCATCGCTATTTAATACTTTATTGTTTTTAACACTATCATATAAATAATTTGCAATACTAATTATCAAAGTAAAATCACAAATTCTATTTATATTGTGCTCTAAAAATATTCTTTGAAAGAACCATTGTTTTTTTTCAAAAGCATCTTCAAGAATCTGGTAATTTTCTTTATTTAAATTACCTAAGCCTTTTCCTAAAAAAACATAATTTATTTTTTCTATGTCATTGGGAGTTAGTCCGTAAATCTGACCTAATGAATCAGCATTCATTGCAACATTGTGATATTTGCATTTATACATTATTTGTTTATAAAAACTACAATCTCCCAAGTTCATTTGGGAAAAAGATGTTTCAATAAATTTATTTAATGTAAACATAGATCCTTGCAAATTAGAACGAATAAAACAATTGCCATGAAACTCATTATTTAAAACAGCGGCTTTGGAAAATACACAACTTTCAAAAGAACAATTACTAAAGTAGTTGTTATCAATATAACTATCGGTAAAGTCACATTTGGTAAAAGTACAGTTATACCAATAAACGCTTTTCATATCAGTGTTATTAAATATTGTATGCTGTATAGAAGTGTTTGAAAATTTAACTCCTTCAAAGTCACATCTTGAAAAGTCGCAATAATTTATATCACAATTAATAAATGTTGACCCGTTAAAAAGAGATTGAATTGCTTGCTGATTCTCAATATGTCTATTTTTGTATTCTTTATATGTAAATTCCCTTTGATTATTTTCAAAGTATCCGTTTAAATTATTTTCCATCTTTACTCCTACACAATATAATCATCTATTATCCTTTAATAAATTTTATTATTGTAGCGATTCAATTTTTATTTCACGCAAAATGTAAATCAATTAAATTTTTAGGTGAAATTATTCATATTTTTTAAATATCAGTCATTTTCAATCGACATTTATCAAAATCTCCGTCATAATGTATTTATCAATATTAAGGAGGTTTTTTATGTTTGATTTAGTAGATGAAAAGGACAAATATTTAATGGTCTGCAAGTCCCTAAAAGGACTGAGTGACCTAACGCTCAAGGCGTACCGGGTTGATCTGGCGCAATTTTGCGGCTTTATGGAAAGCCGTGACTGCTTTGATAAAAATGAGTTGAACGCATATATCGATCTGCTCCACGGCATGTACAAGCCCAAAAGCGCCAAACGCAAAATTGCCTGTGTAAAAGCGTTTTACAGGTATATGGAAATTGAAGATATCATCGGATTCAATCCTTTCCACAAGATAATTTTGAAATACAAAGAGCCGCTGAAACTGCCGCGAACTATCCCGCTTGACTGCGTCAAAAGAATACTGATCTACGCATACAGTCAACACTCCGCTGCCGATACAAAATATCGGAAAGAAACAACTTTGAGAAACATTTTAGTACTCGAATTACTGTTCTCGACCGGCATGAGAGTATCGGAAGTTTCACATCTAAAACTCGCCGATCTTGATTTTACGGATAACACAATACGCATTTTCGGCAAAGGCTCAAAAGAACGGGTCATGTGTATCAGTAATGCATTAAGCAAGGCGATAAGCGATTACCAATCGGTTCGCTGCCACGAATCTGATTATCTGTTTTTAAACAGACTCGGCAACCGCTTATCTGAGCAGTCCATACGATACATGGTGAATGATTACGCAAATGCTGTTGGTGCACCATTGCATATCACACCACATATGTTCAGACATACTTTCGCAACAGAACTCCACAATGAAGATGTGGATATACGGTACATTCAGCAGTTCCTCGGTCACAGTTCAATTGCTACAACGCAGATATACACGCATATAAGCACAAACAAAACGCGAGAGATATTGAAGACTAAGCATCCGAGAAATAAGATGAATATACCGATACATATTTAAGATGCACCATAAATCGGGCTATAATTTATACAAAGGGAACAGCGCTACCGTGAAAACGGGGCGCTTTCCTCGTGTATGTATCATTTGCTGTTCAGGTGAACATGGGGTGGGTTCACGGTGGACATAGAAAGTGAACATACCAAAAGAAATATATATTTATATATCTAAGACAGAAAAGAAGAACATTGTTATATTAAATTCGAATGTGAAAATAATCTTTAATTATATAATCATGGTTGTTCTTTTCTGCTTTATTGCAAGACTTTAATTGACAAATTTTGCAGTTATAGGTGAATAAAGCGGGCGCTGGTCAGCGCCCGAATGTGCCGACTGTTGTCAATATAAAAATTTGTTTATTGGTATGTGTTTGAATTACAATAGAACATACTCAAAATTTTCGTATGTTTTCAGTTCATAATCATCAGGTGTAATATTTTCTTTCTCACCGATGCCGTAAATGCAAAAGTGAAGGGTGTTTTCGGCACCGGTGAGATTTCTTAGCCCAAAATTGTAGAAATATTTTCCTATTACGATGGAATCGTTTTCAAAAATGAAATCTCCGTCAGCGTCGCTATGTTCGATTTCATCTAATATGTTTTCGAAATCTCCGCCGCAGCAATAATTTGTTTCAATGTGCCTTATAAAATCAGTTCTGTTCATTTTGATGCTCCTCCTATTTTATACAGCGGCACATTTTAACAAATTTAATGCTTAGACCTTGTATTTGGAATATGGTTTTCTTAAAATCAATATGGAAATGACTCGAAAACGCAGAGAGTTTTATTGATATCATTTATATATTGCGAGCAATTAACTACCGAAAGGTTCATCATTATCGCCGGGTTGAATATCACCGCCGCCGCTTTCGGTCAAGATGTTGCATATTTTAAAAAACTCTATTTCAGTATTTGGCTTTATATATTTTTCTTTCATGGTTATGCCTCCTTATTAAGCAGTTTTTCTACTGCATTTTTAGTGTTTTGATCTATC
>ENA-OPBX01001219-OPBX01001219.1-human-gut-metagenome-genome-assembly--contig:-NODE-1219-length-13899-cov-4.027810_pt1 | contig 13899 bp, 15 predicted proteins | sample MGYA00241075_ERZ501466 | MGnify/ENA primary metagenome ERZ501466 (study PRJEB25962, sample SAMEA2042633) | human gut metagenome | biome: human gut; feature: human-associated habitat; material: faeces...
TCATGTTATTATAGCGCCTCCATTTCAACTATTCCTCATTTTCTGATAAATTCCAATTTTATTGTCATCTTCATTATACTTCATCGCCTATCGAAAAGATAGCATATTTTATGAAACTTGTCGGCTGGGAAGATCTTCTTGATGACCTCAATCTCATTATCCGGGATATAAGAATGTAAAAATCATTGAAAATAAAGGATTTTGGGAGTACAGATAACAGCCTACTTTGTATTCATCACAACCACCATTTTGATACAATCGAACGATTGCACCCCCTTTTGCACCCCCTAAAGACAGGAGATGCATTCTCTTCATCAGGGCATTGGATCAGGCTACTCTTGATTTTATGGAGGATTGCAGAGTAGTCTTTTCTTTCACGAAAAAAGAGATATCAACGCGCCAAGGGTCAATATCTCTTTCTTCTTATTATTATAATTCACTTGTCAAGCATCAAATCGTCAAACTGGAATTTGTACCTCTTTCAGACTATATATTCTTTCCCATCATATACGCTTCTTGCATACACTTTGTATCTTTGATTTCTCCTGCGTGATATACTCCGGTTCCGTAGATAATGCCTTTTTCTACTGCTCCCTCCACACAGTCAGCATATCCTCTAAAGCATGCCAGTGTGGTGTCCATAGATTCCTTTTCTCCATCAGCCGCAGTCATTATATAATACATTTCTTTGTTCTTCACTTCTGTCCAACGGCACACGCTTCTATCAATCACAGCCTTTAACTGTGCATCAATAGAATAGAAATAAACAGGACTTGCCAGAACCATAACATCACATGCAATCATTTTCTCCATAATTTCTGCCATGTCATCCTTGATTGCGCAGTTTCCTGTATCACGGCAAGCATAACACGCCGTACAATAAAATGAAGGGAAAAAACGGCGTAAAATTAGCAGATTTCATAAGAGAAATTATTAACACTAAAATTTCGGAAAAGCCAGTAAAATCAAGGATTTTTGAGGATTTCAAGGGAATAAGAAAAGCCCCTCCCAGACTTCTCCTAAGCGGTAGGTCGGAGGTTCGAATCCCCTCTGGGACGCCATGCCGCCGTGAACGCTGGAATTCACGGCGGCTTTTCTTTTATTTCCTGTGATATATCTGCGCACAAAATTTTATTTAAAAGGCGTTCACAAAATATTTCTTGACTTAAAGTAACTTTAATGTTTTATAATATAATTACAGGCGGAAAACAGCGGCATACTTTAAACGCCTAAAAATTTTTGGAGGAATCAATATGGCAGAAAATAAAAAAGTTCCCGGCAAAGGCGGGGAACGATATATCCCGTATGCAGAACGCACGGGGGAAGAATCCACTGTATACTTCACGAGGGACCTGTCCGCAGAAGGGCTTAGAAAGATCTTTCAGCGTGTAGCTGAACCGCTTACGGGAAAGATTGGCATCAAACTGCACACCGGCGAGCCGCACGGGCCGAATATCATTCCGCGCCCTTGGGTGGAGGCATTGATCAAAAATGACCTGCCCGAAGCGAACATCGTGGAAACGAATACCTATTATGAGGGCGGCAGATACACCACCGAACAGCACCGTGAAACGCTGAAAACAAACGGCTGGACATTCTGCCCCGTGGATATTATGGACGAGGACGGCACCGTGGCGCTGCCTGTAAAGGGCGGCAAATGGTTTAACGAAATGTACATGGGCAAAAACATTCTGAACTATGATTCTCTGTTTGTTTTGACCCATTTTAAAGGGCACACCATGGGCGGGTTCGGCGGATCCAACAAAAACATAGGTATTGGCTGCGCGGACGGCAGAATCGGCAAAAAGATGATCCACACCGCCGAGGGTTCAAGCGATATGTGGAGCATTGCGCAGGAAGAACTGATGGAGCGCATGACGGAATCCTCTAAGGCAACCGTAGATCATTTTAAAGACCGCATCACATTCATCAATGTGCTGCGCAACATGAGCGTATCCTGCGACTGTGAAGGCGTGGACGCCGCGCCCGTAGTTACGCCCAATATCGGCATCCTTGCCTCAAAAGATATCCTTGCAATCGATCAGGCGTCCGTTGATCTGGTTTATGCGCTGAAAGAGGATGAACACCATGACCTTGTGGAGCGCATAGAGACCCGCCACGGTCTGCGCCAGCTCACATATATGAAAGAACTGGGCATGGGCAACGACAGATATAAACTGATCGATATTGATAACGGCGACTGCGAAATAAAGCCGGCAGATGCCGTAAAAGACGTTGTGCCGTTTCAAGCAGAGTAATTCCACCTGCTGCCGGACTTCATCTTCATCAAAAGGCAACATAACGTCTCTCTTAGGATAAGCAAACGGACTTTCGCAGACAAGCCGCAGGGTTTGTTGCACCGGCTTTCCGCTTTACGCACACGAAACTCCCGCTTAAACTTGTGTTTAAGCGGGAGTTTTTTTGCGCGCAAATAAAAAAACAGCCCTGCAACAACAGGGCTGTAATAGTAACGCAAAAACGCAATTAACGCTTTGAGAACGGTTGCGGCGTTTGAAAAACATGCCGGTGGCATGTTTTTAGCCGCAACCGCAGTGGCTGTGCCGCGAGGACCCGCAGGAGCAAAGCGAAAAAAACGCAACATAAAAAACAGCCCTGCAACAACAGGGCTGTAATAGTAACACAAAAACGCAATTAACGCTTTGAGAACTGGGGCGCGCGACGAGCGGCTTTGAGGCCGTACTTCTTTCTTTCCTTCATACGAGGATCACGTGTAAGAAGGCCGGCTTTTTTAAGGATCGGGCGAAGAGACTCATCATACTGAAGAAGAGCCCTTGCGATGCCGTGGCGGATTGCGCCTGCCTGACCGGAAACACCGCCGCCGTTTACACGGCAGACAACGTCAAACTTTTCTTTTGTTTCTGTAAGAACGAGAGGCTGGTTTACAATCAGTTTAAGAGTATCAAGGCCGAAATAATCGTCTATATCTCTGTCATTAATGGTAACCTTACCTGTGCCGGCATATACGCGAACGCGGGCAACGGATTCTTTTCTTCTGCCTGTGCCGTAGAAATATGGATTTGATTCGTACATAATCTCTTAACCTCCCTTAGAATTCCCAAGCAACGGGCTGCTGTGCCTCGTGCTTGTGTTCTGCGCCTTTATAAATGCGGCATCTTGTAAGCTGTTTTCTGCCCTGCGTTGTGCTCGGCAGCATGCCCTTCACAGCAAGCTGCATGGCAAAATCGCTCTTTTCTTTCATAAGCGTGCCGTATTTTACCTCTTTGAGGTTGCCGATATAACCGGTGTGATGCTGATAAAGTTTTTTGTTGAGTTTATCGCCGGTAAGAACGGCTTTGTCTGTATTGATGATGATTACGAAATCGCCGCAGTCTACATTGGGCGTGAAGATCGGCTTGTTTTTTCCGCGAAGAAGAACAGCCGCTTCTGCCGCAACTCTGCCGAGGGGCTTGCCCGCAGCGTCAAGAACATACCATTTGCGTTCGATTTCGTCAGCCTTTGGCATAAATGTTGACATTTTACTTTCCTCCATACCGAATAATTCGTTTTTCAACTTGCCGCATTATCATAGCACAACGCCGTGCAGAAGTCAACACCCATTTTAATAAAAGAAAGAGTATCTCTTGTATTCTCATTATATCTCTTTTTTTCTCTGCATATCTAAATTTTAATTTATAAAAAATATTACCGCGCTTGAACGAAAAAAGTTTTAGGCAGCAGGATGCCGCCCGCCAACAAACGCTTGCAAAGGAGCGGTGGATTTGATATATTATATTATAATATTATTACCTTAATATCCCGAACAGGCACGGCAAAAAACGGAGGTGCAAACCGTGAAAATATCAGAAATCTTAAAAAGCAGGAAAGTAACCGTTTCCTTTGAGGTATTCCCGCCCAAGGAATGGAGCAAAATAGAAAACACAAAAGCCGTTGTGGAGGAAATGGCAAAAAGCGACCCGGCTTTTATGAGCGTTACCTACGGCGCGGCTGGCACGCGCACTGGCTTTACAACGGAGATTGCCCGGGCGATCAAAGATTGCGGCATTACGCCGCTTTCCCACCTGACCTGCCTGACCTCTACAAAAGATAAGATAGACAGCGTGCTGGACGAATGGAAAGCAGAGGGCATAGAAAACATACTTGCCCTGCGCGGCGATATACCGGCGGGCTTTGAATTCCCGGACGGGCAGCATTTTGAGCACGCATATGAACTGGTTCAGGAAATAAAGGCAAAGGGCGATTTCTGCATAGGCGGCGCCTGCTACCCGGAGATCCACCCGGAAAGCGCAAACCGCGTGGAGGATATACAGCATCTGAAAGAAAAGGTGGACTGCGGCATAGATTTTCTTACAACGCAGATGTTTTTTGACAACGAAGTTTTCTTCCGCTTTAAGGAAAACTGCCTTATAAAAGGGATCAATGTTCCGATCATTGCCGGAATCATGCCCATTACAAACGCCAACCAGATCAAACGCAGCGTGGAACTCTCCGGCTGCAAATTCCCCGGAAAATTCGAAAAGATTATTGAGCGTTTCGGCGACGATCCGGCAAAGATGAAACAGGCAGGCATCATCTACGCAACCGAACAGATCATAGACCTGATGGCAAACGGGCAGGATCATATCCATATCTACACCATGAACCACCCGGATGTTGCGGGATCCATTATGAAAGGACTTTCGGCAATTATCAATGGATAAAAAAGAAATATTAAGATACATGCGCACCAAAAGCAGCGTAAACGACGATCGCCTGCTTGCCATGATTGACAGCGCTATGGCGGAGATCAACCGGGTGTGCGAGCCAAAAAGCCTTTACCGGATTTTCGACTGCGAAGTAACGGATACGGCACTGAAAATCGAAAACTTTGTATTTGAGAGCCGCCGCCTTGCAAAAAACCTTGCCGGTTGCCACCGGGTGGCTGTTCTTGCCGCAACGGTTGGCGTAAACGGCGATATGCTGCTGCGAAAATACGCCGCAGACGGCGCAATGCTGCTTATCATGCAGGCGTCCCTTGCATCTAAAATAGAAGAGGTGTGCGACGCGCTGCAGGCGCAGATTGAGACGAAAGAGAACGTAAAAACAAGGCAGCGGTATTCGCCGGGGTATTTTGACCTTGCTATAACGGAGCAGAAAAAAATATTCAAACTTATGGATATAACAAAGCGCTGCGGAATCACACTGAGTGACACCTGCCAGATGATACCCACAAAATCCGTAACCGCCTTTGCCGGAATAGAACCGCCCACGGAGGAAACAGATGAACATTAAATTTTTTGACGGCAGTATGGGCACAATGCTGCAAAGCATGGGGCTTGGAGCCGGCGAACTGCCGGAACTGCTGAATCTGACAGACAGCGAAAAAGTGCTTGCCGTGCACCGCGCATACGCACAGGCAGGCAGCGAATATATCACCACAAACACCTTCGGCGCGAACCGGCTTAAAATAAAAGAGCCGGAGAAAGTTATAAAGGCGGGCGTACGCCTTGCGAAAAGCGCCGGAAAAAAGGTGGCGCTGGACATAGGCCCCACGGGCAAACTTCTTAAGCCGATGGGCGAACTGGACTTTGAAGACGCCGTGGATATTTTTGCCCAGATGATCAACGCCGGCAAGGACGGCAGTGATCTTGTGCTGATTGAAACGATGAGCGACACTTATGAGATCAAAGCCGCCGTGCTTGCGGCAAAGGAAAACTGCGATCTGCCTGTTTTCGTTACCATGATCTTTGATGAAAAAGGCAGGCTGCTCACCGGCGCGGACGTGAAAACTGCCGTTGCCATGCTGGAAGGGCTGGGTGTGGACGCGATTGGTTTTAACTGCGGACTTGGCCCTGCCGAAACGCTGCCACTTGTGGAAGAGATCAGAAAATGGACTTCTTTGCCCATCATTGTGCAGCCAAACGCAGGCCTGCCGGAAAGTGTGAACGGCAAAACCGTATATAACGTAACCCCGCAGGCGTTTGCGCAGGATATGAAAAAGGCGGCAGAGATCGGCGTTTCCTACCTTGGCGGCTGCTGCGGCACTACGCCGGAGCATATCCGAGCAATGATCGAACTTTGCAAAAACATTCCGGCGGATATACCCGAAAAGAAGAACCGCACGCTGGTCTCTTCTTACAGCCAAACGGTGGAGATCGGCAAAAAGCCGGTGATCATCGGCGAACGCATCAACCCAACCGGAAAGAAACTGTTTAAAGAGGCGCTGCGCCGAAACGATATTGAATATATTATAAAAGAGGGCCTGAAACAGACGGACGCCGGTGCGCATATTCTGGATGTTAACGTTGGCCTGCCGGAAATAGACGAAGTAAGCATGATGGAAACGGCGGTAAAGAGCCTGCAGGGTGTGATCGCCGCGCCGCTTCAGATTGACACTTCCAACACGGTAGCGCTGGAAAAGGCACTGCGGATCTACAACGGCAAACCGCTGATCAATTCCGTAAACGGCAAGGCGGAAAATATGGCGCAGGTGTTTCCGCTGGCAAAAAAATACGGCGGCGTGGTCGTCTGCCTCTGCCTGGATGAGAGCGGCATCCCGCAGACGGCGCAGGGAAGAATTAAAATTGCGGAAAAAATCATAAATACCGCCGCCGAACACGGTATAGAGAAAAAAGATTTGATCGTTGACGCGCTTACCATGACGATCAGCACAGACCCGTCAAACGGCATCGAAACACTCAAAGCCGTGGAATTTATCCGCCGCACGTTGGGTGTAAACACCGTGCTGGGCGTTTCCAACATTTCTTTCGGTCTTCCGAAAAGGGACGCAATCAACACCGCGTTTTTTACCCTTGCGCTGCAAAGCGGGCTTTCCGCCGGGATCATCAACCCCAATTCGCAGAGCATGATGAACGCCTATTACGCCTTTAACGCCCTTAACGGTCTGGATGAGAACTGCGCCGAATACATAGAAAGCGTTACCGTGCCCGAGCAGACCGTGCCCGCCGGTGAAACAACGCTGCACACAGCGATAGTTAAAGGCATTAAGGAGGACGCGGCAAGATGCGCCGCCGATTTGCTGAAAACGAAGGAATCTTTAGAGATCATCAATCAATATATCATTCCGGCGCTTGACGAAGTCGGAGACGGATTTGAAAACAACCGCATTTTCCTGCCGCAGCTGCTGATGAGCGCGGACAGCGCCAAAGCCGCTTTTGATGTGATCAAAGAAAAGATGATCCTGAGCGGCAAAAAAGAAGAACGCGGGGAGAAAATCGTGATCGCAACCGTGCATGGCGATATTCATGATATCGGCAAAAACATTGTAAAAGTGCTGCTTTCCAATTACGGGTTTGACGTGATCGACCTTGGCAAAGACGTGCCGGAGGAAGATGTGCTGAAAGCCGTGCAGGAAAACCATGTGAAACTGGTGGGGCTCTCTGCGCTGATGACAACAACCGTGCCCGCCATGGAAAAAACGATTGAACTTTTGCACAAACACACAAAAGCCAAAGTGATCGTGGGCGGCGCGGTGCTGACCCAGTCCTACGCCGATATGATAAACGCCGATTGGTACGCCAAAGACGCAATGGAAACCGTTCGCATAGCGCAATCCTTTTTCGGCGGAAAATAGCGCATAAATAAAAAAACAGTATAAAAATCAAGGGGCTTTCTTCCGTGCGGAGGAAAGCCCCTTGATTTACGCTTAATCATCCGTGTACTGCACCGCAAATCCAATAAAGAACAGAGTCAGCACAAGCACAACGCATAAAGACCTAACAGTTAAAAAGATCATCTTTCAGTTTTTTCTTTATTTTTTGCAGGCGGGACCGGACGGCGGAGGCGCTGATGCCAAACGCCCTGCCGATCTCCTCGCTGGAGTACCCCTGCACTTTCATCAGCAGCAGTTCCCGCTCTTTGGCGCCGAGCGTTTGCAGGGCAGCCCTTGTTTCGGCAGCGTTAAAACAGCCGGGCGGCGCGGGAACTTCCACAAAATCATACAGCGGCAGCGTATCCAGCATCAAAGCGGTCTTTCTGAACCGGTCTGCCCGAACGGTTTTGGCAATGCTGTAGATCAGCGCGCCGCCGTTCTTCACGGAATCCGCCTGCGGCAGCCATGCCCAAAGGCGCAAAAACGCCTGCTGGGTCAGATCCTCCGCGTCCTCCACAGCAAAATCGCGCCGAAAAAAGCGAAGGATCTTTTTATAATATTTATCGTAGATCACACCGAATAACGCGGCAATATTCTCCTGATTCATATATTATAGCAAAATTTCATATTTCCCGCCGGCAACGGACATCGTCTGCAAAACGCCAAGCAATCTCTTGCTGCATTTGATCTTACCGCCTGCCGCAAGAAACAGATTTCTGCCCTGCAGAACCTCCGGAGTAACGTCAAGTTCAACCGTCATCACCCCGCCGCACGCAACAACGGTGTTCTCCTTTATATTCTCAAAAAACGATCTGTCAAGCGAGATGGCGCCGGGAAAGCGTTTTGTGTTTTCGATCTCAAAATCCAGCTGCACCGTCAAGCCGTTTGCGCTTAACATATCCACTTTCGTGCCCTTACTGCAAACAAACACGCCGTTTCCGACAACCCGAGGCGTCCCCTGCGTATGGTTTAAAAAAACGCCTATACCGTTTATCATATAAACCGTTTTATCACTGCCCGGCATACATTCAATAACGCTGCAGCCGTTGATATCCCTTAGTTCTTCATCCTTTTCCAAGTAAAGCTCGGTTGCCACATTTTTGCGCGGAATGGATCCGTAAGCCGCCATAAGTTCCTCGCTTGGCTCTTTAGGTAAAATGACCAAAGCGGCGTTGAGCGCTTTAACTTTCGCAATAGCGGATGGAATACTGTGCCGCAGATCAAGCCGCGGCGTGTTCAGCAAGCTTTTAAATTTCTGCCCGTCTTCTTTATTTTTCCTTTTAAAAAGTGCCATATTTCTCTTCCTTTCAGGTGCTTTTTGAGAGCCTCGCACTTCTTAAGACGGCGAACAGATCAAAACTGTCCGCACAAAATAAAAAATTTTTCAGTTTTCTTTCAGAATGGTCTCCGCGGCGGCTTTAAGGTCTGCGCATTTTGAAAACAAAAGTTTATCCGTTTCCTCTTCACCGCCCCAAAGGTCGGGCACCATGATCACTTTCATTCCCGCCCTGTATGCGGAAAGAACGCCGTTTTTTGAATCCTCAACGGCAAAGCATTCCGCCGGCAAAACGCCAAGCGACCGCGCCGCGGCAAGATAGATATCCGGCGCAGGCTTGGAATTTTTTATCATATCCCCGCAGATGACCGAATCAAAATCGGTTTCTATATCCGCGTCTTTCAGATTTCTGCAGACACCTGCGCTTGCGGTTGAAGAGGCAAGGGCAATCTTAAAGCCTGCGGCTTTCAGCATGGCAAGCGATTCCTTAAGATACGGCTTTTGCGGCACGCCGTTTTCCGCAAAATACCGGTATGTATATTCCCGGCATAAAAGCCGAAATCTGCTTATATCAAAATCGTTTCCGTAATGCGCTTTTAAGACCCGATCCACGGCGGGCGCAGTCATACCGAGCGTTTGAAAGGCAAGCTCGCTTGCAGGCGGAACATTCATTTTTTCACTGGCGTAGTCCCACGCCGCAAAGCCGAGCCTTTCCGTATCAAACAAAACGCCGTCCATATCAAAAACAACCGCTTTCATAAAACGCCCTCCGCTTTTCGTATGCATTCTGTTTCTATTATACATGACCGCACCGCTTTGCACAACAAAAACCGCCCCAAGATTTGGAGCGGTTTGCTTTGGAATCCTATTCTGTTTCTATTTCTATTAATAGCTGCCGCCGTTATTCGGATTCTGCGGCTCGTTATACGGCTGATTCGGATCGCCGTACTGCTGCGCGCCGTTATACGGGGGCTGCTGTTCATAAGGACCCTGCGGCCCCTGACCGCCAAACTGCTGATTCATCTGAGAGGCGATCATCATAGCGTCATTTCCGATCTTTTTAGGCAGCTGGGATTGCTTTACACAGCCAACGATTGCCGTGATAAACGGAACAAAACATATAAACCAGCCCACGCAAAGGCCGATGATTTTACCGGTCCAGTCCCCATCTGAAAAATTGATGGTAAGCACGCCGTCCGCCACCATACAGGTAGCCTTTATGCCCTGGCCCAAACCAAGCAGCATATTGATTCCGCCCGTATCTTTATCAAAAGTAATGACCTCTGTGTTGTTGAAATCGGCAACCGTAACGGTAAAGCCTTCCATTCTGTATTTTTCCGCAAGCTGGCCTGCAAACATATGCAGATCAAAATTCGGAGCAACGTTAAAATATACTGCGTCTGCCATAAATTCTCCTCCTCAAAAGAATCATAATATTTTACACAGCCAAACGGCAAGCATAAGCAAAGCGGTAATAAAAATGCCTGCGGCAACAAATCTGCGATCCGCTTTTTTGCCAAGCACAAACTGCGCGTAAACCAAATAAAACAGTTCTGCAAAGATAAGCGGCGAAAGCGGATGATACTGCACTGCCGCCGGAATATCACAAAGCAGTATGCAGCAAAACGCCCTGGTAAGGCCGCAGCCGGGGCAGTCTATTCCCGTTATCATTTTAAAAGGGCATTTGTAAAAAAGCAGCGCCAGCGCGGCAAAAAGCAAAAACCAAAGCAGGTATTTTAAAACCGTTTTCTGCCGGGCGCGTTTTGCGGGGTTCATCTCTAAAGTCATTTTTTTCTTATTTCATGATGGTTATAAAGGCAGGCAGCAGAAATTTGTATTCCGAGCCTACCCTCTTATTATTATATTATCAAAAAGCGGTATAATTGTCAATAAAAATACAACTGCCTGCGCAGGGAATTTTACCCTGTTTTTTCCGGTTCAGTTTTCTCCCAGATATTCTTCCAAACATTCGCCGCTGTGATAGATTTCCCCGGCGGCGCTTTTGCCCACATATCTGTAGTGCCACGGCTCATAATCAATACCCGTGATCTCTGTTTTATCCTCCGGATAGCGCTGAATAAAGCCATATTTATAAGCGTTTTCCGCAAGCCAGGCATACACTTCATCCCCCGTGCTGCGGTCATCATCCGCATTGATATCCACGGCAAGGCCGAGTTCGTGTTCGCTGGTGCCCGGCTCTGCCACCGTTTCCAGCGCAAGTTCACGGGCGCGTGATTTGGAATACCCCTCGCTTTGGTAAGACGCAATCCTGTCCTCCAGCACCTGCTCCTGCGTTTCCCGGGAACGGTATCCGGCGCGGACAAAGGGATAAATGCCCTGCGCGCGCATATCATCAAACATTTCCTGCAGATCCGGATAGATCATGCTTGCCACCTGCTCGCCGTTGGAAAGCGTGGTCAATTCCACACTCCAGCCGGGCGGCACAGAATGGTCTGCGTTTACAAGCGTGAGCTCAGGCGTGTCTGCCTTTTGCGTAAACACGATCTTGCCGGAGCTGCTGATATCCAGCCCGCCGGCAGTAAACGCCCAAACGCAGGCAAAGGCAGCAATGCACACGCACAGCGAGCCGATCAGTATTTTAAATTTGCTTTTCATCCGTTTCCTCCGCGCCGTTTTTCGGCAGCCGAACCGTTGCTTTAAACAGATCGCCGTCTATGGAAATCGTAAGCCCGCCGCCGTTCAGGCTGCAAAGTTCCTTAGCAATGGAAAGCCCCAAACCGTTGCCCTCTTCACTTCTGGATTTATCGCCGCGCACGAACCGTTCCATCAGTTCCTCCGCTGAAATATTGAGCGGATCTTTGGAGATATTCTTGATCTCAAAATATCCGTTCTCGTTATCCGAATACAGGCGGGCATACACTCTGGATCCCGGCGCCGAATATTTTTTGGCGTTGGAAAGCAGATTTTCAAACACGCGGAAGATCTTGGTGCCGTCCGCAAAAACGATATGTTTCTGCGCTGTTTCATCAAAGATCAGATCCAGACCGTTCTTCTCAAAATCATCGGCGTATTCCACGATTGCCTGCGTGGCCAGTTCATTCAGATTGATCTTGGTTTTATGGAGCACTACATTGCCCGTTGAAACTTTGGACGCCTCGATCAGATCTTCAATCAGGCGCTTTAACCGGTTTGCTTTTTCATCAATCACGCCCATATATTTCACCGCGGTCTCATCCCGGATCTCGCATTTTTTCAGCAGATCTATATAATTGATAACCGATGTGAGCGGCGTTTTCAGATCGTGGGAAACATTTGTGATCAGTTCTGTTTTTGTGCGCTCATCCTTTACGGCTTTTATAACCGCTTCCTGCAGCGCGGCATTCTTTTCATCCAAAGAATCAGCAAGCGTTTTCAGGCACCGCGGCAGTTTTGCAGTGTCTATATCCACAGGCTCATTTTTTGCGCTGCAATCGATCATTCTATCCAGCGCGCGCATAAACTGAAACGCTTTATATACGCAGACCGCGTCCACGGCGATCACAAGCACAAAATAGACGAATCCGCACATATACGCCGTAAAATCCGACCCGAAAGAGGCAAAAAACAGCGCAAGAAAACTCATGCCAAGCATATTAAACAGGGAAAACAGCGCAACCGCCCAAACCGCCCGTTTGTCTAACTGTTTCGGCAAAAAGCCAAGCGTGGCAAAGAAATTCTTGATTTTCTTAAACCCTTTTAAGATCCACCTGAAAAATCTGCCGATCAGCATTAAGATTTTGTAAAACAAAGTGTGCTTAAGAATATTTACGCCCGTTTTTGCATTTCTTGCAAGTGAAACGGCAAAACCGAGTATGGAAAGATAAGCTGCCGCACCGATTGCAAACAAAATATTTCTGTACCACTGAGACTCATAAAAGTCCAAAGAAATATAATAAAAAGGACCAGCATCATATCCGAAGATTGCAGAACTTTCACTCTCTATGAACTGCAAAACAAGAGCGGCAAGAAACGCAACAAACGCCGCCATAAGGATAAAACTGATATCCAGCGGCAGTTTATCCACGGCGGCAGCGGCAACGGTTCCGTCGCTCTTATTGCCTGCCAGCCGAACGGAAATAACGGCAAACGCAGCAAACCCTAAAAGCGAGAATAACGCGGTATAAAGAGCGGCATTCGCGTCAATGGATTCAATACCTGCAAGATTTTCGCTGACCGTGCCATAGACGTCATTTTCGGAAAAGGCAGGATTCACAGCCAGATAAAGCCGCACATTATCCGCCGTGTTCCCATAGTAATCTCCGTTGTAAACATTTACACCGCTCAGTCTGTCACTTGCCGAAGTGTCACCGTTTTCATAGGTGAAATATTCATAATCCTCATTTTGAACCAACGAATCTATTTCTTCCGCATTCTGCACATTCGCGGCAATAGAGCCATCCGAAAACTCCGCATAATACCTTACGTTTTTGAGCCCTAACTGCGCCGATTCACCCGCCTCGGCGGTATTATGGCAATAACTGTAATATGCCTGATTGCCAAACTGCGTGTTAAATGTATCCGTAACCCCGCCATCGGGCAGATCCAAAATATTATCCACCGTAAAACTGATAGAAAGCGTATCGCTTAACACATCATCCTGCACGGGCAAGGCAAAATTGAATGTGTGGCTGTAATCATCGTAATCAACCGTTGTAACATCTTCATACTCCTGGGCAGAAATATTCAGGCTCGGGTATTCCAGAGAATCGTAATTCGTGTAGCCATTTTCCCACAGCCTGTATTCCGCAAGCTGGTCTTCATAATCCTGAAGCGCCGGCAGCGCCGCTTCAAAAAATTGGGCGGCGCGCGTTACGGTTGCCGCCTTTGCCGCATCGTATGCCGCCTGATTTGTATTGTGGCTCACATCGTCTATGATCGTTGCGATATTCTGCTCAAGAGAGCCTTTGAATTCATAGGTATCGATATAGCCAACGCTTTTACGATTCACAATACCGACCGATCCGAAATAAGCCGCATGGCGCAGCACCGTTACGGCATTTACGGCAAACACACCTGCAAGCACGGCGGCAAGCAAAGCGCACAGGCATTTATT
>ENA-OPBX01001222-OPBX01001222.1-human-gut-metagenome-genome-assembly--contig:-NODE-1222-length-13861-cov-2.413443_pt1 | contig 13861 bp, 7 predicted proteins | sample MGYA00241075_ERZ501466 | MGnify/ENA primary metagenome ERZ501466 (study PRJEB25962, sample SAMEA2042633) | human gut metagenome | biome: human gut; feature: human-associated habitat; material: faeces...
GTCAAGCTGCTGGGCCGGATGCACTACCGCACCAGCTACGGGCAAAACGTGCTCAACCACTCCATCGAGGTTTCGCACATTGCAGGCCTGCTCGCTTCCGAGCTCGGCGTCGACGTGGCCACTGCCAAGCGCGCCGGTCTCCTGCATGACATCGGCAAGGCCATCGACCACGAGGTCGAGGGCAGCCATGTGACCATCGGCGTGAACATCGCCCGCAAGTACAAGGAGTCCGAAGAGGTCATCCACGCCATCGAGGCCCACCACAACGACGTGGAGCCGCACACCGTCGTCGCCTGCCTCGTTCAGGCGGCCGACGCCATCTCCGCCGCCCGCCCCGGCGCCCGGCGCGAGAACATCGAAAACTATGTCAAGCGTCTGGAAAAGCTCGAGGAAGTCACCAAGAGCTTCCCCGGCATCGCCAACTGCTTTGCCATTCAGGCCGGCCGCGAGATCCGCATCATGGTCAAGCCCGAGGAGGTCTCGGAGGATCAGATGGTGCTGCTCGCGCGCGACATCGCCAAGAAGATCGAGGACGAGCTGACCTACCCCGGTCAGATCAAGGTCAATCTCATGCGCGAGACCAAGGCTGTCGATTACGCGAAGTAAACCAAAGCACAAACAAAACGCCCGCCAGGAATGGCCGGTGTTCGTAAGGCAGCGAACAGCCACAGCAGTTTGCACTGCTGTGGCTGTTCTTGTAGTTTATCCGGCCATATGATACTATGGAGCCGAACTCACCTGCAAATCGGAATTTATCGAACAGATAACGAGGGCGCACTTCTATGCACCGTTCGGTGTAGTGCATTACGCGCGGAACTTGGCTCTCCCTTTGGGAGAGCTGTCGGCGCAGCCGACTGAGAGGGGAAAACATGACCATACCAAAGGACAACAGTCAACTGGAAAACGCCCGGCGGTTACGCAGTGAGATGACGCCCCACGAACGAAAGCTATGGTATCTTTTCCTCCGCAAATATCCGGTGAAGGTTTATAAACAGCGAATCATCGGGAGATTTATCGTAGACTTTTATTGTGCTTCTGCCAAGTTAGTTATTGAATTGGATGGTTCTCAACACTATGAGCCTCAGGGGATGGCCTATGATTCTGAGCGTTCCGCATTTTTGACAGCGTTTGGATTGGAGGTCCTGCGTTTTTCCAACCGAGATGTTGATATGGATTTTCGCGGCGTGTGCACACAAATTGATATCACCATTCAAAAACGCCTGTAAGACCCTCTCAGTCACCTTCGGTGACAGCTCTCCCAGAGGGAGAGCCAAGGGGGAAGGGGGTCGCTGCAACTGTGCCGTATGTCATAATAGCATAAAGAAACGGAGCGCATCCGCACGGATGCGCTCCGTTAACTGTCTTACGAACGCCCCGCTAAACCGGCGGGCGTTTGTGTATCTGGTGCATTTTGGAAGCAGTGGACGCAAGTGCCGATTTGCGACAGATGCATGAAAAACGAATCTGTTATAAAAAGGAAAGAAATGCTTGACAAAAACAGCTGATTTATGGTAATATTTTTCTGGAACTGATAAAAATTGTTCTAAAACATGAAAGGAGAGTAAAATTCATGAATTGGGATTGCCTGTTTTGCTTCCTCGGATGGCTGCATGATCAGTGGGGCTGGGACCACGAAATGGCCGAGAAGTTCAGATCCATGTGCCCGAACAAGTAATTGATTTTTTTGTGTGCTGTTAACCGGTAGCACGCTGTCAGCCCGCCCGGGGCTGAGCCAACCTTACGAGGCCTGACGCTTTGCGTCAGGCTTTGTTTTTTGCACGGGTTTGACAGCCCGCGCGCGGGTGTGTAGAATGGGCGCAGAGACCGAAACGGACGGGCAGGGAGATGCGATGAAGCAAAAGTGGCATAAGCTCTATGACAATACTGCGACTTACTATATATTTGGCATAGTCATGCTGATATTCGGGTCATTAACGGCGCTGAACATTTGGATATATAGGGAATGCAATGTTGTTTCAGAAAAAATCGCACTTATGCTTGTATTAGATGTTCCAGGGGCAGCATTTTTCATCTTGGCGAATAAGCCGCAGGCATTCAGCCGATTTTTAACGCGCTGCAGCTTTGATGCCGAAGGCATCCATTGCCGGAGCCCGCGCTGGGGGCACTTTACACTTCGGTGGGATGAAATTCGTACATATGGCTTTGGCGTGAATTCATTTTCGTACATGTCTGCATCATTTTTGTATTTCTCACGGAACGAGGAGGAGTATGTCCCGAAAAACGGTATGGAGCTGCTGCGGATCGGCCGTGACCGGATCATTTTTCAGTATCGGCCGTCCATCTGGGCGGCGCTGACAGAGTATATGCCGCGGGACATGGTCAAGCGGCTGGACGATGTGATCCGCAATGAACGCGGCGGGCATTTCCGGCGCAGGCCCGGCGCGTGAGCGGGCGAGCCTGCTGCACCGTGGATAGAGAAGAAAGCAGACAGCAAAAAATCCGGCGCCCGCATCGCGGGCGCCGGATCTTGCTTTGTCTGTTGTTTTGCCGGGGCAGGGGGATTAGTACATGCCGCCCATGTCCGGGGCAGCCGGAGCGGCCGGAGCGGCCTTCTCGGGCAGGTCGGCCACAAGGGACTCGGTGGTCAGGACCATGGAGGAGACGGACGCGGCGTTCTCGAGCGCGCTGCGGCAGACCTTGGTCGGGTCGACGATGCCGTTGTCGATCATGTCGCCGAAGGTGTCGTGTGCGGCGTCGTAGCCGTAATTGACGCTCTTGCTCTTGCTGAACTTGTCGAGGATGACCGCACCCTCGACACCGGCGTTGGCCGCGATCTGGCAGATCGGGGCGCGCAGCGCGGCGGCGATGATGTTCGCACCGGTCTTCTCGTCACCGGAGAGCTTGGCAGCCGTCGCCTGTGCGGCCTTGCTGGCCACGACATATGCCGTGCCGCCGCCGGCGACAACGCCCTCTTCAACAGCCGCGCGGGTCGCGTTGAGCGCGTCCTCGATGCGCAGCTTCTTCTCCTTCATCTCGGTCTCGGTAGCAGCACCTACACGGATAACTGCAACACCACCGGACAGCTTAGCCAGTCTCTCCTGTAATTTCTCTCTGTCGAAATCAGAAGTGGTCTCTTCGATCTGCTTCTTGATCTGTGCGATTCTGGACTGTAATGCTTCCTTATCGCCTTCACCGTCTACGATCACGGTGTTCTCTTTCTGTACCTTAACGGATTTTGCACGACCCAGCATATCCATTGTGGTATCTTTCAGTTCATAACCAAGCTCGGAGCTGATCACGGTACCACCGGTCAGGATTGCGATATCCTCCAGCATGGCTTTTCTTCTGTCACCATAGCCGGGAGCCTTAACGGCTACTACGTTGAAAGTACCACGCAGCTTGTTAACGATCAGGGTGGTCAGTGCCTCGCCCTCTACATCCTCAGCGATGATCAGCAGCTTAGCGCCGGACTGAACGATCTGCTCTAACAGAGGCAGGATCTCCTGAATGTTGGAGATCTTCTTGTCAGTGATCAGGATATAAGGGTTATCCAGAACAGCTTCCATCTTATCCATATCGGTTGCCATGTAAGCGGAAATATAACCTCTGTCGAACTGCATACCTTCTACCAGATCCAGTTCGGTCTGCATGGTCTTGGACTCTTCAATGGTGATAACACCGTTGTTGCTTACCTTCTCCATAGCATCTGCAACCAGCTGTCCTACAGCCTCATCCCCTGCGGAGATTGCAGCTACTCTTGCGATGTGCTCCTTGCCGTTTACTTTCTGGCTCATCTTACCGATGGCTTCTACTGCACATGCGGTTGCTTTCTTCATACCTTTTCTCAGGATGATGGGGTTAGCACCTGCTGCCAGGTTCTTCATCCCTGCATTTACCATAGCCTGTGCCAGAACGGTTGCGGTGGTAGTACCATCACCGGCTACATCGTTGGTCTTGGTAGCTACTTCCTTTACCAGCTGTGCACCCATGTTCTCGAATGCATCTTCCAGCTCGATCTCTTTTGCAATGGTAACACCATCGTTGGTGATCAGGGGTGCGCCGAAGGACTTATCCAGTACTACGTTTCTTCCTTTGGGTCCTAAGGTTACTCTTACGGTATCTGCCAGCTGGTTTACACCAGCCTCTAATGCTGCACGGGCTTCTGCGCCGTATTTAATCTCTTTTGCCATAATAATCAGCCTCCAATTTATTTGTTCTTAGTCTTAATTTCTTTTTAGGTTTGCAATTACTGAATGATTGCAAGGATGTCGCTCTGCTTTACGATGATGTACTCTTCATCATCCAGCTTTACTTCGGTTCCTGAGTATTTGGAATAGATGACCTGATCGCCAACCTTAACTTCCATCTTTACTTCCTTACCGTCTACGACACCGCCGGGGCCGACAGCAACAACTTCTGCCTGCTGGGGCTTTTCCTTATTCTGACCGGGGAGCACGATACCGGACTTGGTAGTCTCCTCTGCAACTAACTGTTTTAATACTACTCTGTCACCTAAAGGTTTCAAACTCATGACAACTGCCTCCTTATAACTATTTAAATATCATATTACTCTTTTTCATTTGTTAGCACTCATTTTTATCGAGTGCTAATTTCTATAGTTTATATTAGTTTTATATGCCGAGTTTTTCAAACGCATTCACCGTTATTTAAATAACTATTTCTTTTATTTTCTCGTTTTATCTCAGTTTTTCTAATGTTTTTATATTACATGTGTAAAAATGCGATTTAATATTTCGTTTATAATTCTGAAAATCCATATCCGGTTCATCCCTTGCAAACTCCTGTGCAGACATAAAGCTATACCGGTTACATCGTATAAGCAAAAAGCAGCCGGGGATCTTATCATTATCCCAAGCTGCTTCTGTTCCGCTCTGTATTTACTTTCCCGTCCTATGCGTTCTTGGATTCCTCATGCCATTTCTGCCACTTCTTCTTATAAATAAAGTAGCAGGGGATTCCTACGAATACCATTCCGCCTAAGATATTGCCGATGGTAACGGGAATAAAGTTGTTCAGGCTGTGCAGTACTGTCAGTCCCTGGATCTGCTCTGCGGTCAGGCCGTATGCTTCCTGTGCCTTTGCAACATACGCGGGATTCTGTGCAGCCATCATGCCTACGGGAATGTAGAACATATTTGCAACACAGTGCTCGAAACCGCCGACTACGAAGGCCATGATCGGGAAGAAGATCGCCCAGACCTTACCGACGATATCCGTAGCTGCCGCTGCCATCAGGATCGCAATACATACCAGAATGTTACACAGGATACCGGAGGTAATTCCTTTCAGCGGAGAAATGCCTACCTTGCCGACTGCCACTTTGATGGCATAAGCCCCCAGCAATCCGCCGGTGTAGTCCAGATTTCCGGAAAAGTAGATCAGGGTATCAATGATCAGCGCGCCGATCAGGTTGCTGAAATATACCACGATCAGATTGCGGATACATTCGAACCAGGTCACCTTTTTGCCTACCACGTCCATGACGATCAGGCAGTTGCCGGTGAAAAGTTCTCCACCTACAAATACAATGATCATCAGTCCCACAGGGAAGATGATACCGGCTACGAATCGGGCCAGACCTACGTTGTCAATAGCATGCGCCGCAGTACTGCTGGTAGCTCCGCCCAGTGCAATGAAAGCACCTGCCATAATGCCTAACAGGATCATCTTGCCCAGAGGAAGATGTGCCTTGCCCTCTCCGGCCTTCATGTTATTATCAATGACTTCTGCCGGGGTATTAAAATGCTGTTCCATATTTTCCCTCATTTCCGTACAGCCCTTATCTGCCGTACTTTCTCATACTCATTTACTACCTATATTACACGAAATCTGCGTCGGGAAGCAAGCTTTTCCCCCTATGTATCTGATTATATACATTTCCTCTCACCGTTTTTGTCATACCACAGTCTTTTTTTGTAAAATTTATGCAAAAAAATGGTAGACAAAAGCCGAAATGTGTAATATACTTAAGATGTTCGGCGAGAGCCGAACCGCTTATATAAGTAGATTTCCGGAAGAATTCCCCTTTTACACAATTAAAGTGGCTGCAGGTTTCCCGCCTGCGGCTGCTTTAATTGTGTTATAAGGTATTCTTTGTGGTTTTCCCCGGAATTGCAAAAGTTTTTGCAAAAATTTAAAATTTTCACTTGCTAAATGATAAACATCTATGCTATAATAGCTTTCGTCAGTGATTCAGCTGATACAATTTCATAGGGGAATAGTACAGCGGTAGTGCGGCGGTCTCCAAAACCGTTAACGGGGGTTCGATCCCCTCTTCCCCTGCTAAGAAAAGTCGATGTTGTCGGCTTTTTTTGTTGCAAAATTTGTTCACGCTTGTTCACAAGGACGCTATGACGTAATTTGGAAGGTTGCTGTCATGGCGTTTTTACATTCTTCTAACTTTGCTTCCAGTTCTTTGGTATCATCCTGATTGAAACAATAGTTGTTCAGACTGGTTCTCTCGTCTGCGTGTCCTGCCGTTTCTCGGATTGTATCAATATTCACATTATTATCAAACAGGGAAGATATAAATGTTTTACGAATTTTGTGATTACTCTTATTGAGAATACCTATAGCAATACATAGTTTTTCAAGATAAGTGGTAATCGTTCTGGCATTGGATCTTTCTTTTCTCTGACTGGAAATAAGTATAAAGTTATCAGAATAATATCCACAGTTATCATTGATACTATGTATGATTTCTAGTAGTCTTTTTGCCTCAGAGTTAAGAAATATGGTTCGCATTCCAGCATCTGATTTTGTGTATTCCACAATCTTATATCCTTTAGGAATTACCTTAACACTGTTAGTTGCTTCGTCTATGACAAACTCATAGTCTTCTACTTCACTACGACAGATATTGATGTAGTTGCCGTCAATATCACTCCACTTTAAAGCTACCAGTTCACCGATTCTTAAGCCTAATTGGAAATTTAGTAATATTGAAATCGGTGTTGTACAGTTAGGATTCCTGTTTACCCTAAAAGAACATTCTTCCGCAACCAACTTTTGTTCTGATCTCAAGAATACCTGTGTCTCACTCTTTGGCTTCGGCTTCTTTACAAACAGCTTCGTATTAACCTTCATACCTGCCATCGGGTTCTTTTGCAATATATCCACACCATCCATACAAGCATATTCTAATGATTGCTTCAATATTGTAGACATATTGTAATAGGCATTACGTGTCAATCCGTATTCCTTAATTGTATTATGCAACCACATATCAAGGTAAACTCTTGTAAGATTCTTTAACTCCATATCAGCAATTTCGTTCTGATCGTAAAATCTGTTCCAATCAGAGATCAATCGTTTAATGTAGGTAGCAGAATTTGTATGCGCCTGCTTATAAACTAACCATTTAGGAAATAATTTTCTCAGGGAATCAACCGTATCTTTCGTATTCTCTACAATATACTGTTCATCCTCCTGCGCAGCATAGAACTCAACAATGGCATCCTCTAATTTTTCTAAAGTGCTTTTTGCTATCGACCTTCTCTTGTTCTTTTTTGTACTGTCAGGTACAGTAGTTCTCCACCTCCCATCAACATCTTGGAATATTTTGTATTTGTGCTTTACCAACAGTCTTTGTCGTTCCTGTACTCTCATACTGTTTCGCACGTCATCCAAATTTATCATATTGTTTTCTGATAGAAATTTCAACATTTCTTCGGAATTATCTGATTCTATATTTTTAGCTTTAAAATCAAGTATATTGCTAATATAAATTCTCCTCTCTTTTCATTGGAGACTGAGGAATCCATCCACAGTCCCCTTTTTTAGTCTATAACTTTGCAATTATAATTTTTCTTTGCTGATTGCCATTGATAAAATGTACCAAACATTTATCATTTTTCTGAAATTCAAACAGTGTACCGTTCTTCACTGTGTACCTACAATTATCAATAAGCACCGTGCACACATTGGCATTGGCTTCCAGAACAATAGCTTCTCTATCACATTTTAATTCCGCAATTCTTTTATCTATAGCCTTTAAGATACAATCGCACATTGTACTTATTGCTCTCTCCGAATCCTTCATATTCTTTATCTCCTATTCCCTGTCATGCTCTGAAACATAACTCCAGGCATCCTTTTAACTATTTCTTTGCTAAATTCATCCACATTCTGAACCCCATGTAAATGAATTTCTCCCATATTCACTGAATAGTTAGGTCTATTATTATTTGTAACAGCCTGTGCTGTCTTCATAAAATCAGGCATAAGCATCTGTGGTGTAACGTTCATACCAGTAATCAGATCAACGAAGCGATCAAAAGATGCCGTCTGCTGTTGTGTCAGAACACGTTCTCCATCCTGCACCATTGCAAATCCATCTTCGCCATGCTGTTTAGCAAGACCAGTTAATAAATCGTCAGGATTGATCTTGACAACTCCACCGTTTGCATACTTTCTAATATTGTTGGCACGTTTCTTTGAAGCAGCAATGGTCTTTTTCTGTTCATTGGACATGATAATATTAGAATTATTCTTCCGCTGATCAGCAGTGGCGGCCGCACTTGTATTACTCTTATTTCCAGTGATCTTGTTGATGACACGGGTAGGTGCACCGGCACTAATCATTCCTGACACATTATAAGCAGATCCTACGGAACCGGCAGAACCAGTACTTCCAGAAGCTGCTTTCTGTGCTTCTTTAGCAGCATTGATTTGCTCATTTGCTGATGCCCATGCGGCATCGGCTAAAGCCTGTAATGCTTTGATCTGCTCATTAGCAGACTGCCATTGTGCATCTGCAATAGCCTGTTGAACAGAGATATACTGCGTTCTAAAGCCGTCCAGTGTAGACAATCTGCCATTAAGAACATCATTTTCCCAGTTTGCACCGAGCACCTGACTGGCAAGCATTTCATTTTGCTTACTTTCATATTCATCAGATAACGCACTCCATTCAGATTTCAGCTTGTCATAATAATTTTTCTTCTCTTCGTAGCTTTTAATCAGTTCTTCATTACTGTTGATCTGCTGTTGGATGCCGACATACTGATTCTTAAAATTCTCAATATCAAGAATGTTATTGTTTAGAATCAATTTCTGATATTCTGATCCTAAAAGTGCTATGGCATTCATGGCATCAATATTATCCTGGTAAGCATTTTTTACGCTATCCCACTGCGCCTTGAATTTTTCTAATTCAGAGACTTGCTTCGACAATTCTGACGTTTTCAAATCCAGTTCAGCATCATCATAAGATTTCTGTGCATCTCTGATTGCTTCAAAGTCGACGGTGTATACATATCCTTTGCCCTCAATGTATTGCTTGATAATCCTATTGTTATAGGCTTTCTCTAACTGGTATTTTGCTTTTTCCAGTGCCAGTGCTCTGTCTCTTTCATCATTGGCATCTTTTAAGCCATCAATGATAGCCTGGATACGGTCAATCTCCGTGTCATAGACTTTATCTACTGCGCTCAGTGCGGAATCCATGTTGGAAAGATTGCTGTTAAGCAGGTCATTTTCCGATTCTATGGAATCAATCTTTTCTTGTATGCGATCCATCTCTTTTTCAAACCGCTTTACCACCGCAGATAACACTTTATCCAGTATGGATTTCTGCTTTTCTAATGCTTTTTCGATATAGTCGAAATAATCTTTTGCAGAGATTTTTCCCGATTTATGCATATCGTCAAGGTAGTTCTTCACGGTGTTACAATAGGTCTGATAGTCTATTTTCCCTGAATCTAGGGATTGTTCAAGATAATTCAGATATGCTTCGATTTGATCTTTGATGTCACTGGCGGTATCAGATGCTGACTTCGTGGCATCTTCCTGCGCTTTCTTGGTAGCTGTTGCTCCTTTATATACTGCTTGTGGAACATCCACCGTCACATTCATAGACGCATTTACTTCACCAACAATTTCTTTAATTTTACTGGTGATGTTTGCCCTCATAGAATCTGCCATGATAGGATTTTCTGCTAATCTTTGCTTTAGTGCTGCCAGTTTTTGCAGAGCTTCCACACCAGCTCCTGCAACCTGTGCCAAGCGAATGATATTTTGACAGTGGGCAGCAGTATTGATGGTATTAACATTGCAGAGCTGTTTCTCCAGTGCATATCCTGCCATCTTTTGTGCGGTATCCTGCGAGATAGTACCTTCATCCATCAGGCTTTGAATCTCTGCTGCCGTTACAGAAGATAAATCTGAAGTCGTGTTGGAAAGCAACGTATTTTGCAGAGCAAGTTCTTCTTTGTTTCGGGCCAAAGTTGCCGTTACCACTTCTTCCGCATTTTCAATTCCCATTTCTTCCAACATGGTAATCTTAGCCTGTTTTGTTTCCTCGGTAAGATTATTCAGCGCACCGGAGTTCTGAATGTACGCTGTGGCAAGTCTATCAAAAGAATCTTGGCAAGCATTAATATCTTTGGAATTATTCGATACCGTCCGGATAAAATCATCATAGACAGTCTTGTATTCTTCCGTCACATTCTCCATACTTCCAAATGTTTCCGTGAAATCGTCATTGTTCAAAATGGTTGACCAGTCGAAGTCTTCCTTATTTAATACATCAGCATAAATCTCGTCCAAAATATCCTTTAGACCTTTGGACAGTCCTTCTACTTTAGAAAGAGATTCCTCATAGGATACCGGTTCTACAATACCAATATCAACAGTAGAATCTGCAAGATTCTGCTTTGCTTCGTACAGATCCTTCAGATGAGTAGTCAGACCTTCCGCACTAATGCCAGTGGCATCCATAACCTCCGCATACTCTGTCATAGACTTCAAAGTGGCATCAGATATATCGCCATTCGCATACTGTGCATAGGCATCATCCAACTTTTGAACCACAGCTTGATTATCCACGCTATCGAAATAATCAGATAAATTCTGAACTACCGTCTTTCCACCACGACCATATTGTAAATAGGCTTCATATACACTATTCAGCTTATCCGCTGTCTCTTCTGCACCGCTGATGATATTACCATAATCATCATAGAGAGCATCATCTAAAGAACTCAGATCGTTATAATAGTCTGCCATCTTGCCTTCGGCATATTCGATACGGCTACCCAGTGTATCCATCTGATTATTGTAATAGTCGTATGCGGAATCCTTAGTTAATGCTTCATAGTTAAGGACACCATTGGCATCACGGTAGGAATCTTCAAGTTCCTTCTGCTTCTGAATCAGTTCATCCTGCTCCTGCTTTAACTGCTCCGCAAGGGCAATCTGACGTTGCATGGCTTCAATACGGTTTTCGTGTCTTTCCGCATTATAGGTATTGCCATCCTCCGCAGTGTAATACTCGATATAACTTTCCGTCTTCTTATTGATGGCACTAACAGCTTCGGTAGCAGCCCTCTTTCCTTCCATCTGCGCTGCATACTTTTTCAGCTCAATCTCACGTTCCAGTTCATCGTTCTGCTCTCTCAGGCGATCCAATTCATCCTGTTCCACAAGGGTCAGTGATACATCCTTATTTGCAAGTTCATCAATACGTTTCTTTGTAGTCTCCAATTCAGAATTGAGAGCATCTATTTCGGATGACAATTCATCAAATTTCTGCTTGGATTCCTCCGCTTTCTTATCCACTTCCTCTAAGGATTGCTTATACTTCTGCCACAGGGTAACTCCTGCGGTTACAGCCAGTCCCACTAGGATCAGTGGATTAGCAGCCATCGTAGCATATAAGCCTTTCAATACACCGGATAGTGTCATTGTACTCGCTGTTGCTCCCTGTTGTGCAGCGGATAAGTTCCACGCCTGCAGTGTGGCAGTTGCTTCTGCTTCACTCATATTTTGATTCATCAAAATCGCAATCTTCTGTGCATCCGTCAGTGTATTCGTAGACAGAATCAATCTTGTCTGAGACTGGGAGAGTCCCTGCGTGAGATCTAACAGTCTTTGCATATCGGAAGCATCCTCAATGGTATTCTTCGTCATTGTCATAGCAGTACCTAAATCTGAAAATCCCTGTGCCGCTTCTCCCAAGTAGGATGCTAAATGTTGGAATGTGTAAATTGCCCCTACCGTTCCCAATCCTGCTAATGCACTCTTCAAGATACCGCTACTATCCGCTGCATCTATCATAGCCTTTGCCGTATCCAGTATGGACGCATATAAATCATCCGGTATGGTATCAGATGCCAGTGATTCCAAAGATGCCTGTAATGCCTGGGTCTTGGCTTCAAGACTATCGAGATAGACTTCAAATTTACTTTCCGCCGATCCGTCTGAATTCATGGCAATATCTGTTAATTTTCGAACCTTATCCCAGTTATCCATTAAAGAAATGAATTTATTCGCTTGGTGCGTTCCTGCGAATGCAGTACTTACAGCATTCACTGTGTTTTTATCAATACTCTGCCATTTCTCCGCTATAGTATCAAGTATCGTTTCTGAACCCAGCAACTGATTATTTGCATCTCTTATAGATATACCTATTTTATTTAAAACTTTTTCCACATCATTGAACGCTTCACCGGTCTCCGCATCCACAAATTTTCCAGCTCTTATCTGATTCATTCTCGACAAGATAGTCTTCAATGCAACACCAATAGTAGAATCCGTATCCTGTGTAACATCCTTCATAGTAGCTAGCATTGCCACAGTCTTTTCTAAGCTGATTGAAGCATTATTAGCCTGTGAAGCAACCTTGGTTAATGCTTCACCGATTCCCCCTGCATCACTGGCGCTGGCAAGATCCACGGCAGATAAAACATCATTCACATGAGATGCTTCGCTTGCTGCCATTTTAAATCCATTGATGGTAGCGGTAAGAATCTCCGCAGATTTATCAGAATCAATCTTCGCAACCTTACTCAGAACCATGCTGTCCTGAATTAACTGATTGGTCTCCTGCATGGTTCTACCCTGTCTTAAGAAGGCATCTGCACTCTCTCCTACTGCTTTCGTAGTGGCTCCCAGTTCCTGCGCAAGGTCATTATAATCATTGATTAGTGCGCCTACCTTATCACTGCTATCGCCAGTAACCATCTGTAGATCCGTCTTCAGATCATTCAGCTTCTTAACCGTGTCAACGGCTTCTTTACCAACTCTCGTCACCTCATGCATTGTATCTTGCAGTAGATTGAATCCGGTATATGCAATGAATGGCTCTCTTAATGTATTGCCGAATCTCTGAAATACACTGTTCCCTTGTTGTCCTTGCATATTCACACCGGCAAGAATACTGTCAAGATTACTCATATCCATCATGGCATCCGCTTCGGCTTGTACTGCATCCGTTGTATTTTCCGCACTCTGCTCTACTTTTTTATTGGCATCTGCAAATTTTTCTTTCTTGGAGGCAGCAGTTGTGGCAGATTCCTCTACTTTATCCATAGCGGATGCTTCATTCTGAATCTCTTTTGTGGATTCCTGCGCAGATGCTTTTGTATTACTCTGCTGATATAAAGCATTCAACTTTTCCACACTTGCAATGATGCTCTGATATACAGAATCGTCCAGTCCAAGTGTCTTTGCATCCAGTGGTTCAATCTTTGCAACATCAGCACGATAATTCTGAATTGCCTGGCATAACTCTCTAAATTGTTCTGTGGGATTATTTTGACCTTTGAAAATATCGGGAAATTTTGAAGATAATTCTTGATAGATGGAATCTAACTCAATTCCTTTACCAGTGGTAAATTTACTAGGGTATAGGCTCCTGAGTGTTCCCCATTCATCCCCTAAATCAGATCTGATTTGTTCTGAAATTTTAATTGATCCTATCTTCTTCAGATAGTTATAGAATTCATCATAGATACCTAACTTCTGCTGTATGATATTGGCATTATTTGTTATGATGTCTCCCAGTTCCATAATTTTATTGCTCACGGAATCAATATCATAACTGCCATCCGCAGAAGTGAATTTGTTGGAATACAGATTCGATAATTCCTGCGAAATT
>ENA-OPBX01001223-OPBX01001223.1-human-gut-metagenome-genome-assembly--contig:-NODE-1223-length-13855-cov-3.884638_pt1 | contig 13855 bp, 10 predicted proteins | sample MGYA00241075_ERZ501466 | MGnify/ENA primary metagenome ERZ501466 (study PRJEB25962, sample SAMEA2042633) | human gut metagenome | biome: human gut; feature: human-associated habitat; material: faeces...
CAGTAGTAATAGGAATAGCAGCAAAGTCAGGATACTCAAGGTCAAGACTTCTTATGCCACTTGTATTTGCAGCAGCTATGGGAGGTAATCTTTCACTTATAGGTGCGCCGGGTAATCTTATAGCACAGTCAGCGATGCAGGAAATCGGTAAGTCTTTTGGTTTCTTTGATTATGCAAAGGTAGGACTTCCAATACTTATTGTGGGTATAATATTCTTTGCACTGGTAGGATACAAGCTCCTTCCAGATAACAAAGTGCCAGATGATGACTCAGCTTACAGTAGTAAGAATGACTTCAGCGATGTACCAAAGTGGAAGCAGTGGTTATCACTTATAATCCTTATACTTACTCTTCTTGGAATGATATTTGAGGATAAGATAGGAATTAAGTTATGCATAACAGGCTGTATCGGAGCACTTGCACTTATACTTACAGGTGTTATATCAGAGAAACAGGCACTTAAGTCGATTGATTTAAAGACTATATTCTTATTCGGTGGAACACTTTCACTTGCATCAGCGCTTTCAAAGTCTGGAGCTGGAGAGCTTATAGCTAATAAGGTTATAGGATTGTTAGGAGATAATCCTTCACCATATGTATTAACATTTGTAGTATTTATGCTCTGCTGTGTATTAACTAACTTTATGAGTAATACAGCAACAACAGCACTTATGGTTCCTATCTGCTTATCAATAGCAGAAGGGATAGGGGCAGACCCAAGCGCAGTACTTATGGCCTGCGTAATAGGTGGTTCATGTGCTTATGCAACACCTATCGGAATGCCAGCTAACACTATGGTAATAGGCGCAGGCGGATATACATTTAAAGATTATGCGAAAGCAGGTGTACCGCTGATACTTGTATCAACAGTAGTAAGTATGATACTGTTACCAATTTTATATCCATTCTTCCCATAGAAGATACATTTATGGGATACAAATGTGGATGGAAAATGTCATATACCTAAGAAATTATATGAATATCATATAATACATAAAAACAAGAAAAACATTAACAATAGTATAATTATTTAAGGAGGAATAAATATGTCTAAAGAAGCACAGGTAAAACAGCTTACTGATTACATGGCAAAGTTTATTGCTTACACAGCAAAGAAGCTTCCAGATGATGTAATCGCAAAACTTCAGGAGTTAAGAGATAAGGAGGATAGTCCTTTATCTAAGACAATTTATAACACAATGTTTGAAAACCAGAAACTTGCAGTTGAACTTAACCGTCCAAGCTGTCAGGATACAGGTGTACTTCAGTTCTGGGTAAAGTGTGGTACTAAGTTCCCACTTATCGGTGAACTTGAAGCACTTCTTAAGGAAGCAGTAGTACAGGCTACATTTGAAGCTCCATTAAGACACAACAGTGTTGAAACATTTGATGAATATAACACAGGCAAGAATGTAGGTAAGGGAACACCAACAGTATTCTGGGATATCGTTCCAGACAGCGATGAGTGTGAGATATATACATATATGGCCGGTGGTGGCTGTACACTTCCAGGCAAGGCTATGGTTCTTATGCCAGGTGAAGGCTATGAAGGAGTTACTAAGTTTGTTCTTGATGTTATGACAAGCTATGGACTGAATGCATGTCCGCCACTTCTTGTAGGTGTAGGTGTAGCAACATCAGTTGAAACAGCAGCACTCCTTTCAAAGAAAGCACTTATGAGACCTATTGGTTCGCATAATGATAACGAAAGAGCAGCAAAGATGGAAAGACTTCTTGAAGATGGAATTAACTCTATAGGCTTAGGACCTCAGGGTATGGGCGGAAAGTATTCAGTTATGGGTGTAAACATCGAGAATACAGCACGTCATCCATCAGCAATCGGTGTAGCAGTTAATGTAGGCTGCTGGAGCCATAGAAGAGGACACATCATATTTGACAAAGACCTTAACTACACAATAACAACACATACGGGGGTGACTTTATAATGGTAGAGATGAGAAATGGTAAGAAAGTACTTATAACACCTGTGTCAGCAGAGGATTTAGAGGATATCAAGGTTGGCGATATCGTATATCTTGACGGAAGTATGACAACATGCCGTGATGTTGCACACAGAAGACTTGTAGAAGAAGGAAGAGAACTTCCAGTAGATGTTAGAAATAATGCAATATTCCACGCGGGTCCAATCATCAGACCACTTGAGAATGATAAGTTTGAGATGGTTTCTGTAGGCCCTACAACAAGTATGAGAATGGAAAAGTTTGAGTATGAATTCGTTAAGCTTACAGGCGTAAGAGTTATCATCGGTAAAGGTGGTATGAAGGAAAATACAGAGAGAGCCTGCAAGGAATTCGGAGCTATACACTGTGTATTCCCAGCAGGAAATGCAGTAGTAGCAGCTACAGAGGTAGAAGAAATAGTAAGAGCTGAATGGCGTGACTTAGGAATGCCTGAAACACTCTGGAACTGCCGTGTTAAGGAATTCGGCCCACTTATCGTATCTATAGATACTAAGGGCAATAATATGTTTGAAGAAAACAAGGTGATATTCAACCAGAAGAAGGATGCAGCATACGAGAAGATATCTAAAGAAGTTGGATTTATCAAGTAATTAAGCCAGACAATTTATATCTGACAAAGCTTAACCATTAATCAGCCTGATTATATGGAAAGGTATATACATTGTGTATAATGTGCAATATACAATGTTTATATAAAGGATAAACATGCATTATATAGCGATGTGATTATTTATATGATTTATGTTTATTCAGCCACAATACAATGCTGGTGCAGACAACTACTAACTAGCATTGACTGATGTATAATCATCTATTTAGTTATGGCTTACAATGTGCTAGTAAGCCATAACACAACAAGCCAGAGAAAACAGAGTACCAAAGATAAAGTATTAATCAATATTTATACTTACATTAAACCCAAACCTAATATTTTACGAGCAAAGGGCTGTTGCATCACGGATAAATGATGTAACAGTCCTTTGTTTTATATAAAAGTATATAAAAAATATGATGAATAGATAGAAGGGAGATATGGTATATATGAACAGATATAGAAAAATAATATTATTATCTCTTAAAATAGGAATAGGAAGCAGTCTTTCACTTTATGCAGCACAAAAACTTGGATTTAACTATGCAGTGTCTGCCGGAACTATAACACTGCTTTCGCTTATGAATTCAAAGTGGGAAACTATAAAGCTGTCTGGCAGCAGAATAGCTTCATTTTTAATAACAGTGCTTGCAGGATGGCTTTTATTTACACATATAAGCAGTATGTGGATAGCATATGGGATACTACTCACATTTATAGTGTTTATGGCGGAGATACTTGACTGGAGAGCAACTATTTCTGTAAATGGTGTTATAGCCGCACATCTTGTTACATATGAGAATTTCAATGATGCTGCGGTGTGGAATGAGCTTGGAATTGTTCTTGTGGGAGTCGGTTTTGCCATAGTATTTAATCTGTTTAATGGTAACTATGAGCATAAAAGACATATAGTTACTAATATGAGAGATATAGAAAACAGGATGCAGATGATTATGGGTGCGATGTCTGCGTATCTGTCCAACAAAAAAATGGAAACAGATGTATGGGAAAATATGAAAACACTTGAAAAAGATATACAGGATTGTATCAAAGAGGCATATGAATATCAGAATAATACATTTTATTCCCACCCGGAATATTATATATCGTACTTTGAGATGAGAAAAAATCAGTGCCAGATACTTCATAATCTTCATTATGAGATGAAGAAAATGCGTACTATGCCTAAAAATGCCAAAATAGCCGCAGAGTATCTGCTGTATCTTGCAGGAAATATAACAGAATATAACAATCCACAGGAACAGCTTGTAAGGTTAAAAGAACTTATTGAACATATAAAGGATGAGGAACTTCCTGCAACAAGGGAGGAATTTGAAAGCAGCGCATTATTATTTCATATATTTATGGATATAGAAGACTTTCTGCTATATAAAAAACATTTTATTGATAATCTTGATAAGACACAGAAAAAGCACTACTGGAAAGCAGGTTAGAAGAAGAAAAGCACTGTAAGATTGTTGTAAGATTGATGCGTTAATCTAGTAATAGATTAAATATACGCAGCCTGCCGTATAATAAGATATCATATTAATAATAATTCAATTAAGAAGTGATACAGAATTAATAGATTTATAGTATAATAAGATGTTATATTAGTAATAATTCACGTCAGGTCCGTATAGGGAAGGAAGAGTGACAACGTGAATATACTAAAAATAACATTTAAAAGTGTGAAAAGAAGGTACAGGCAGATTATAAGAGCTGCACTTACAACACTTCTTGCAGTATTTTTTGTGACGGCTGTTCTTATATTTCAGGAGAATATGTATCAGTGGCAGATGCAATCTAATAAGGACAGATTTGGCGACTGGTTTGTGATGGATATAGGAAGTAAGAATCCGGACAGTAACCTGACAGATAACAGCTATATCAAGGAACCTGTAAAGGTGCCAAGAAGTGTATATGTGCTTAACAGTGACTGGGAAAATACAGGCTTTTATGTAGGAAGTCTGCCACAGGATTTTATAAAACAGTCACATATTAAGCTTGATGAAGGAAAGCAGCCGGGGAATAGTGATGAGATAGCGATGGACTGGAATACGCTTCTTTCACTTGGTTATACGGGTGAGATAGGAGAGGATATAACTCTTTATTATAGTGAGAATAATAGTATATCCAACGAAGATAAGAGAAAAACAAAGACCTATAAGCTTGTAGGAATATACAGGAATTATACGAATATCTGGAACAATGGAAAGCAAATTCCGTCAGCGATAGTAAGTGAGGATGAATTACAGAATTTTAAGTATGATACAAGATATGTATACATATACCCTATAAAAGACTCAGCAAAGATAGATGATTATAACTCTATATTTAACTCTTTAAATGAAGCAACCAGCAAAAGTTATATATACAATTCCGGAGTGTATGATTATAAGCCATGGGGTTCTGCCAATATATATCTGTATATGTATCTTATTGTCATGGCGATAGGAATAACAGCACTTTCTTATCAGCTTATAGAATATAAGAATACGAGAAAGCAGTCTTTTAAGAAGTATGCAGCATTAGGTGCAGACAGCTCACAGCTTAAGATTATGTATATAATTGAAAATGCACTCATTATAATTCCGGCAGCTATAATAGGAATTGCAACAGCATTTTTAGCAGGCGGAATTATAGGACATATGCTTGAACAAAGAACCGGATTTGCATTTTACACAGTCAACAGTTCAGTCATATTAAAGAGTATAATATCTGTTGTTATTGCAGTTATTATTGAAGAGATTGTTGGTCTTTTCTCTAATATAAATGCTATGGCTAAAGAGAAACGGCTTAAAAACAGGAGCAGGAAAACTATAGTTCCCGTTGAAGTACACAAAAGCAGTACAGAGCTTAATAAAAGTGCCAATATACAGGCGGATAGTCATAATAGTGGCAGTAATAAGTCGTCATATAATAAGTCAAAGCTTAAGGCTGGTAATCTGTACAGCACAATAACACACAGGTTAATGAAACGTGATGGCGCAGGTGTGATTATAGGTGTGAGATTATTTGCATTATTTATATGTATAGTACTTATATTCAGTGTTATGAAGATATCCACTTCTATTAAGGAATATAAGAGTAATGACTCACTTCCGGATATATATGGATATCTTGACCCGGCATCATCTAATTATATAACAGAGATGAATTATATAACGTATCTGAAAGATTATGACAGTTATCCATCTAAGTCTTTTGATAAAAATGTGTACACGAAAGTTGACTTTTTAAGTGATGCAAAGGAGTCTTATACCAGATATCCTATGAAGTATGATGAAATATATGAATTATTTTCTGAACAGGATAGAATACAAAAGTTTTTTATGCCGCTTGTGAATAAATCAGACCGTGTAGTTATGTCGGAATTCAGGATATCCAATTCACAATATATGAAAGATGGCAATACTAATCTTATGAGCGGAATACAATCAGAGATTATAGATGGATTAAGTGAAATACCGGGGATAGTGTCATTTGATTATTCTATATATGAAACAGAAAGAGCATGGTACTGGGATAATCAGGATTACCATAAGATGGGCTCTTATAAGTATGGGAATGAAATTAAAAACAGACCTTCCGGTGTGGCAGCTATAACAAAGGACCCTGTATATGGCGACAGATATATGTATGCAACAGAGTATGTAAAGCCTACAAAGCAGATATATGATATAGCAGGTAAATATATAGATAAAGAAAATATAAGCTATGAGGACTTTGCGAGTGGTAAGCAGGTTATAGTATTTATACAGGATAACTGTGAAGGTGAATATGATGATACTTTGAAAGCCGGAGATACACTGTATTATAATTATTATAATATTCCTTTTGGAAATTGCAGGAGTTATATATTTGGCATAGAAAAATATCCGATATATCCATATGACATACCATTTTTTAATAAGTACAATAACAGTGGAAAGATAGATTTATATGTCACAGAAGTGGAAAGTACAAATACACAGTCATTTGATGGAACACAGAAAGGATTAGAGATAGAAACACTGTATGGAGCCTGTGTATCACCTAAAGTAGCGGCAGTTATAAAGGTAACAGATGAGGTAAAGGCTGACTTTAATGGAATAATTCCTGATTATGGATATTATACTTCACTTGCCAGCGAAGAGCTTGCCAAGCAGGCATTAGATAATCAGAAAGACCTTATGAGAAGAATAACAGGCGAAGAGCTGACAGATGGAATAGACTTTGAGCTTCAGTATAATCAGATTAGGATGAATTATGACCTTTCATCAACATTTTCTGCTACTAACAATAAAGTTGCGCTCTATCTTAAGAGTAATAATATAACATATAAGTCAAATGTTGATTCTAAGAATGTATACAGGACACAGCTTGTCAATAATATATTACAATATGGTATAACTATATTTGCAGTGGTTATTATACAGCTTCTTATAATGGCGATAATAATAAGAAACAGAATAGCAGGCAGACGTGATAAGTTCCTTCTTTTCAGAAGAATGGGTATGACTAAGGGTAAGCTGCTTGGCATATGTATGAGAGAAGCTCTAAGGGAGTCACTGTGGTGTATATTTACAGTGCCACTTATGCTGCTTGTAGAACTGCTTATATATTATGGAAGTATAAGAAGGTTGAAATGATTATGCGAAATATTTTTACATACAGAAGGAGTGTTTTCGCGCAGACTTAAGATACATAAAAAAGTGTAGAAATGAGGAATATTATGGAAACTATATTACAGGCTAAAGATATATCAAAAACATATCATACAGGAAGTGTTGATGTATATGCGTTAAAGAAATGCTCACTTGAATTCGGCAAAGGTGAGTTCACAGCTATTATAGGAAAGAGTGGTTCTGGAAAGTCAACACTGTTAAGAATACTGGGAAGTATGGATACCTCTGATTCAGGTAATATTCTGATAAAGGGTGAGGATATCACACATATGAAGGATAAGAAGCTTTCTGCTTTCAGGAGAAGAAATATAGGCTTTATATATCAGGACTACAGTCTTTTTCCTGAATTCACAGCTTATGAGAACATAGTTATGCCAATCCTGCTTGATAAAAAGAAAGCAGACGAGTCAAAAGTCGATGAGATACTTGAAGAATTAGAGATAAGCCACTGTAAGAATAAGTATCCATCTGAAATGTCTGGTGGTGAACAGCAGAGAGTTGCAATAGCAAGAGCACTTATAACCAATCCGGCAGTTATATTTGCAGATGAGCCTACAGGCAATCTTGACGCAGGCAGTGCAAAGACAGTTGCAGAAATGTTATCAAAAGCAAGCCAGAGGTATGACCAGACTATAATTATGGTAACTCATGACAGGCAGATGGCAGATTATGCCGACAGAATAATAACTATATCAGATGGTGAGATAAAGTAATGGCATTGATACTTATATTAGAGGATGATGAGGTTATAAGGGGACAGTTAGCCAGAATGCTTAAGGATAAAGGACATAATGTAGAGGAGGCAGCAGATGTAAAGGCGTTTGACAGTAAGTCACACGATGATATTTCTCTTTTTCTTCTGGATGTGTATCTTCCTGACGGTGATGGCTTTAGTGTATGCGAAAAACTGCGAAAAAACGGAAATATGGCACCGGTTATATTCTTAACATCCTGTGATGATGAGGAAAGTATAACTAAAGGACTTGATATAGGCGGCGATGATTATATAACAAAGCCCTTCAGAATGTCAGAGCTTATGTCAAGAATAAGCGCAAACCTGCGAAGACAGGCGATGCTTGATACAAGGAATTCCAAGCTGTATACATTAGGAACACTTAGTATTAACTTTAATACACTTGAGGTAAAAAAGGCTGGAAAGGATATACAGCTATCCCCAACAGAATTTGCATTGTTAGAGATACTTGTATACAATCGTGGTCTTATCGTAAAAAGAAATATATTTTTTGAAAAACTGTGGGACAGAACAGGAACATTTGTTGAAGACAATACGCTTACTGTTACTATCAGCAGACTTAAAAACAAGCTTGGTAAGATGGATGGCTCAGATGAGGCATATATAGATACGATAAGGGGAGTTGGCTACAGATGGAGAGAGCATTAAAAAAGAGAATGTATATATATACGGGAGTATTACTTGTATCAATAATAGCTGCGGTTGCGGTAATTACCATATATTATGAATACAGATTAAGGTATATGGTAACGTCATTATACGGGCAGAATTCGCAGGCAGGAAAGCAGTTATTATATATATTATTTTATGGTACACATGGTAATATACCGGTATCTGATTATCCAAAGGTGTTACAGGAGGCAGGATATACAACCAATGGGGCATGGTATATGTTTCTGTATGGAAAGGTATATATACCATTTCTTATAGTAGGAGTAATAGTGGCTCTTGTTATAGTTCTTGCAATCTATAATATTGTAAAAATCGGACATGATGATATATATTCCTATGCTAAAGAATTAAAGGAAACCAATGAAAATCTGTCACAGGAATTAGCTGCCTATAAGTCTTATATGGAAAAGAGAAACAAGCAGCTACAGGATTATACAGAAAATATAGCACACCAGATAAAGACACCTCTTACAGCACTCAGCCTGTCGCTTGATATGATGGGAGAAACTATAGGTGATAGTGCAGACCGCCAGAATAACAATATTATAATGAATACTCTTTCGGATAACCTTAATGAGTGTTTCCGCCAGACATACAGGATAAGAGATTTTATTGTGCGCCTATTAAAGCTTAGCAGAATGGAGTCAGGAAAGATAGTATTTACCAAGGATGATATTAATGTAGGAGTGTTTCTTGAAGAAGTTGTATCCAAAGTTCCGGTTAATAATGATGGCAGGACACAGTGTGTTATAACAACTGATTGTGATGATGCTGATTATTGTATTAATGCAGATGAACAGTGGTTATCAGAGGCGCTTATTAATATAATCCAGAATTGCAGTGAAGAAGCAGAGCATGTGGATATAACTGCTGTATGTAATAAGGATAAATGTATTATAACGATAAAAGATGATGGAAAAGGTATAGACAAGGATAAGATTGAAAATGTGTTTAACAGGTTTGAGAGTGGGAAGAGTTATGATTCTATGCATGCAGGAATAGGTCTGAACTTATCAAAGCTTATTATAGAGGCACATCACGGAAATGTCAGTGTTAATAATAATGAGGACTCAAAGGGTGTAAGTTTCAGAATAACGATTCCTAAGTATGTTATGAAAAGAAAGGCATAGTTAATGTGAATATATCAGATATAGTACTTAAAAGTGTCAGAAGAAGATACAGACAGATAATAAGAGCATCGCTTACAACGCTGCTTGCAGTGTTTTTTGTAACAGCAGTTCTTATATTTGAAGAAAATATGTACCAGTGGCAGATGGCCTCCAATAAGGACAGGTTTGGTGACTGGTTTATAATGGAGATAGGCAGCAAAGAGCCTAATTATAATCTTACAAGTCACATATATCTTGAGCAGCCGGTTACAATTAACAGAAGTGTAAATGTGCTAAATGATGAGTGGGAGAATACAGGTCTTTATGTGGGATGTCTGTCAGAAGAAGGCATAAGCCAGTCGCATATTAAGCTGGATGAAGGAAGACAGCCACAGAATAACGATGAGATAGCAATGGACTGGAATACTCTTCTTACTCTTGGGTACGAGGGAGAATTAGGAGAGGATATAAGCCTGCATTATTGTGAAAATAACAGTGTATCGAATGATGAGAACAGGCGTATAAAGACTTATAAGCTTGTCGGAATATATAGGAATTATACCAATATATGGAATAGTGGAAAGCAGATTCCGTCAGCAATAGTAAGTGAGGACGAACTCGAAGCATTTAATTATAACATTCACTATGTATTTTTATATCCTATCAAGTCATCAATAAGAACTGATGATTATAAAACAATATGTAAGTCTATTAAAGAAAAAACTGGCAGAAATTATGTATATAATTCTGGAGTATATGATTATAAGACTTGGGGAACCTCCGGAATATATGTATATATGTATCTTGTTGTCATGGCTATAGGCATAACTGCGCTTTCTTACCAGCTCATAGAATACAGGAATACAAGAAAAGCTTCGTATCAAAGATATGCTGCCATAGGTGCTGACAGTTTACAGTTAAGAACTATGTATATTATTGAAAATGCAGTTATAATAATACCATCTGCCATTGCGGGTGTTATTACTGCTATGATAATTGGTGCAATAACTGGCAGAAACTTAGAGAATATGGCAGGTTTTACATTTTATACTGTTAATGCTTCAGTTATACTGAAAAGTATAGGCTCAGTAATAATAGCGGTTGTTATAGAAGAATTAGCAGGACTTGTGTCTAATATAAAAGAGTCTTTTAGCCAGAAGCGTTTAGAAAAAGAAAGTGAAAATAATAGAAAACCTAATACAGCAAATGTCAAATCTAAAGCAGATATAAGAAAATCACATTTAAAATCATATAATGTATACAGGGGTATTGTCAGCAGGTTAATGAAAAAAGATGGGCTAGGTATGATAGCAGGTATACGTTTATTTGCACTATGTGTATGTGTAATTCTTGTACTCAGTGGTGTAAGGATTGCAACATCATTAAAAGAATATATAAATAATGACTCTTTACCGGATGTATATGGATATACAGACCCAAAGGTATCTTATTATACAACAAGATTTACATATATAGCATATTTTAAGGATTATGACAAGTATCCATATAAGTCATTATCAGAGGATGTGTATACACAAAATGATTGTTATAATGATGTAAGCAGTTCATATAAAAAGTATAATATGTCATATGATGAAATAATGGATATATATACAGATATATCTTCCCGAAATTATCTGTTTTCAAAACCAATGCCGTACAATTCTACAGACAGGATAGCGATGCTTAGTTTTGCTCTTAATGCTGGTACAAAGTCAACAGATATTAAAACAGGTAATACTAATATTATTGATGGAATATCCCCTGAGGTTATAAATGGGCTTAATCAGATATCAGGTATTGCTTCGATTGATTATTCAGTGTATGAGTCAGAAAGAAGCTGGTTCTGGGATAATCAGGATTATACTAAAATGGGCATTGATAAACTAAAAGATGTATATACACCACAATCCTCTGAAACAGTAAAAAATCCTGTGGATTTCTCATATGCTGACAGATATCTTTTTGCGACGGAATATGTTAATCCAACGCAGAAGATATATGATATAGCATCTAAGTATATAGATGAGTCTTTAATTAATTATGATGATTTTAAGAATGGAAAACAGGTAATAGTATTTTTGCAGGACAACTGTTTTAGGGAATATGATAATACCTTAAGTGCAGGTGATACCTTATATTATAATTATTATGCAGTCCCGTTTGGAGAACTGGGAACAAAATATTTAAATAATGTATATAGGGGAAAAAGTGTTTATTCATATGATGTGCCTTTTTATAATAGATATAATAATAGTGGCAAAGTTGACCTGTATAATAAAAATTTGCCTACTAATGATGATGGAGGTTATTTGACAGTACACAGCTATACGGGTGACCAGGCAGCTCTTGAGATAGAAAATATTATGGGAGCATGTGTATCACCAAAAGTTGCGGCTGTTGTAAAGGTTACTGATGAGGTGAAAGCAGATTTTAATGGCATTATACCGGATTATGGCTATTATACGGTATTGGCAAGTGAGGAGCTTGCAAAGCAGGCAATAGACAGTCAGAAGGACCTTATGCAAAGAATAACAGGGGAAGAGCTGACTGATGATATAGATTTTAATCTTGAATATAACCAGATAAGTATTAAGTATGACCTTTCATCTACATTTTCAGCTACTAATAATAAAGTTGCGCTCTATTTTAAGAACAATAATATAACATATAAGTCTAATGTTGATGATAAGAATATATACAGGACACAGCTTGTCAATAATATACTTCAATATGGAATAACCATATTGGCAGTTGTAATAATTCAGGTGTTTATAATGGCTATAATCATAAGAAACAGGATAGACAGACGACTTGACAGGCTTAAGCTTCTTCGTCATATGGGAATGACCAAGGGCAGGATGATTGCAATATGTATGTATGAAGTATTCAGGGAGTCGTTATGGTGTATATTGACAATGCCATTTATTATGATAGCGGGGATGATTATATATGCTAGAGAGATAAATAAAATCAGGTAGGTATAATGTTGGGGGATTGTGCCCCAACGTTATACCTACGGATTGTTCCGTGCTGCGCACTCCCATTTTTTAGTATTATGCGATTATTGGGGTGGGTCATAAGGTCATTCACACACCTATGAGTAAGTTCATGTGGGTGAATGACCTTATGACCATGGCATATTAGTATTATGATATGTTTATCAGGCGTTGGTATCTTCATATCTTGGAAGTTCAACAATTATAGCCTCATGATGTACAGCAGGCAGGAACTTCTCCATAACTTCTTTAGTCTTTAACTTAAGGCTTGAAGTGTTGATACAAGGGTGGCATCCAAGAGAGTCACCTTCAAGTACCTCCTTATCGATAAGTAACTGGACGTGATTGTCTGTGTCGTTCATAAGCCCCATAATGGATACAGAACCCGGTGTTATATCAAGATACTCCTCCATATATTCCTCACCGGCAAATGAAAGTCTTGCCGAATTAATCTGCTGGCTTAAGTCCTTAGTCTTAAATACTTTATCACCCGGCATCATAAGAAGATAGAACTGTGTTTTCTGTCTGTTACATAAGAAAAGATTCTTACATATAAGTGCTGTCTATTTCGTCCTTGAAATACTCCATGAATGCACAAGAATTTTATCAATATCGTTGCATACTTCCATAGTTGTTGCAGGTTCGTGGTCGGTTCTGTAGTATTCCATTCCAAGTTTATCAAGTAAGTCGTATACCCTTATTTCTTTGTCAAGTCTGCCAGCTTCGTCAGCTGGTCTTCCTTTGATTAGTTCCATAATGTTTTTGTAATTCCTTTCTTATTAGATATTATTGGTCATCAGTAATATGCAGTATGTCAGTGTCAGACTGACGGATACTCATAAATTATTAGCTGCGTATAATACTTTACTATAAATGAGCTTGCGATAGCTTAAAACTATGGCAAACGTATTTTTTAATGTATTATACAAATTTCATTCTGATTTTTATAATGATGTTGGGGTCCAAAGCCCCCAACTATGATACATACGGATTGTTCCGTGCTATGCACTCCCACGTCTACGCTCCGCTTCGGTCCGCGCTAAACATGTGCCACTGGCACATAGCACCCGCCCCAAT
>ENA-OPBX01001234-OPBX01001234.1-human-gut-metagenome-genome-assembly--contig:-NODE-1234-length-13769-cov-1.956905_pt1 | contig 13769 bp, 14 predicted proteins | sample MGYA00241075_ERZ501466 | MGnify/ENA primary metagenome ERZ501466 (study PRJEB25962, sample SAMEA2042633) | human gut metagenome | biome: human gut; feature: human-associated habitat; material: faeces...
TTCCGCGACCGGGATCGCCTCATCCTCATCGTCGAAAAACTCGTCGTCGTCATCGTACGGACGCGTCATTTTCTTCAGTTCATCCAAAAAGCCCATGCAGGGTCCCCCTTTATCTACCGGCGGCCGCTGTGTTGCCGCTGTGTTCTCTGTCTGAAAAAGCGGGCGCGGCGCTCAGTGCCGGGAATAGTCCCGTGCGCCGAAGATCGACGAGCCGACGCGCACCATGTTCGCACCGGCGGCAATAGCGTCCTCAAAATCCCCGCTCATACCCATGGACAGAAAGTCCATAGAAGCATTATCGTATTTTTTTCTGCCGATGTCAACAAAAAGCTCGTGCATTTTCGTAAAATATGCATGATTTCCGTCGGAAGTTTCTGCCACGGGCGGGATCGCCATCAATCCGCGCACGCGGATGTGCGCGCAGGCGGCGGCGGTTTCCAGCAATTGCGGCAGTGCGTCGGGGTCGACGCCGCTCTTGGCGGTCTCACCGCCGATGTTCACCTCCAGCAGGATATCCTGCACGGTGTCCTGCATGGCGGCGCGCTTTTCGATCATGGCCAGCAGCTCCGGCGAGTCCACCGACTGGATGAGATCGACCTTGCCGACGACCTGCCGCACCTTGTTGGTCTGCAGGTGGCCGATGAAGTGCAGCGGTGCGCCGGTGTAGGCGCCCTCGGCGAGCTTTTCGGTCATCTCCTGCACGCGGTTTTCGCCGCAGGCGTCGATCCCGGCGGCAACGGCCTCGCGCACGCGCGCGGCGTCGTTCATCTTTGTCGCTGCCACAAGCGTGATGTCCGCGCCCGTGCGCCCCGAAAGGCGGGCGGCGGCGTCGATGCGCGCGCGGATGGCGGCGATGTTTTCGGCAATGGTGCTCATTGTGGGTGGTGCCTCCTTATTTTATGACCCGTCCGTCGGACAGACCTTTGCCGCTGACGACGATGTCGTTGCCGGCGCGCAGGGCGTTGCTGTCCGTGCTCTGGGCGACGAGACAGTAGCTGTCGGTCTGGTAGATGATCTCGATTGGTTTCTTCTCCAGCTGCGCCGCCGTGACGACGTAGACGAAGGTCTGCCCGTCGTCGTCCATGTGCACGGCCTTGAGCGGTACGCGCAGACCGGTGTGCTCACTGTAGACGACGTCGGCCGTGGCCTTGCGCATGGCCAGCGTGTCGGCCAGCGCATTGTTGCACGCGAACACGACCGCGACCTCGCCGCTGCCGTCCGGTTCGCTCTTGCTGAACACGGTGGCCGAGACCGTGCCGCTGTAGTGCTGCGGGAAGTCGAGCGTGGCGCTGCCGCCCAGATTCAGGCGGTCGGCGTCGGCCTTGCTCATGACGGCGGCGAAGTACCACTTTTTCGCCGTGACGAGCTTGCCGATCGTGTTTGCGGGTGTCGAGGGGCTCGTGTGCTCGAGCGCGGCCACGCCGTCTGGCGTGAGGTTTTCAAGCGCCGCCGGGCTCAGCGCCTCATAGCCGTCCACCGTGGAGGTGAACAGCCCCGCCGCCGGTGCGGTGATGCTGCCGCGGCCGACGCCGGCCTTTTCCAGCTGGTGCAGCTCGGCGTTGAGCGCGTCGAGATCGCTCTGCGAGACGGTGCCCGTCGAGGCGCCGAAGAGCAGCGAGCTGAGGTCCATGCAGATGTCGTCAAGTTCGGACGCGCTGCCCGCGGAGACGGCGGCGTTGAGCTGCAGGATGGCGCTGTGGACGTTGCTGTCAAGCTCGGATGCGCCCGAGGCGCTGCCTGCGCGTGACAGCAGGCTCGAGACGTAGGCGATCTCCTTTTTGAGCTCGCGCGCGCGGCTGGCGCTGTCGAGCGCGGCCTTGGAGTCGACGCCGATGGCGATCTCGCCGCCGCGCGCGACCTGCTTGCCGTCGTCCACGGACAGGGACAGAAACTCCTTGTCCGAGGCGATGATCTGCTCCTCGCGCACGACGATGCCGCTGGCCTGTCCGCCCTCGCTGACGGTCACGAGCACCGCCGGTGCGGTGGAATACGACTGCTGCGTGGAGCGAAACAGGTACACGCCCAGATATACGGCCATGGCCGCGAAGAGCACGAGCATGGCGATGTTCGTAAAGGTATTCGTTTTCTTCAAAGCCTGCCCTCCTTCCGGTGGGGGGCGGCGGGGAGATCACGCCTGCAGCTCGAGTGTCACCGCCCGCACCGGGGCGACCGTCGAGATCGCGTGCTTGTAGATCATCTGCTGGCGGCCGTCGGCCTCGATGAGCACGGCAAAGCTGTCAAAGCTGCGCACGATGCCGCGCAGCTGAAACCCGTTCATGAGAAACAGGGTCACGGGGATCTTCTCCCGCCGGATGTAATTGAGGAATGTGTCCTGAAGATTCTGTGTCTTTTGCATGATCGCCGCTCCTTTTGCCGGAGCGGACATATATCGACTTATCATAGCACAAACTGCCGCTCCGTGAAATAGTGAATTTATACAAATCCGGCGAAAATGGCAGTTTTCTCCGCATCTGTACAGGCCACTATTCTATACCGCGCCCGGCCAAGAATTGCGTCGAACGGCGGCAGGCCAGGTCCATGTCCGGCGTTTTTTCGTGCCGCAGCCAAAATAGCTGCGCATCGCGCCGCAGCCACGTGAGCTGGCGCTTTGCGTACTGCCGCGAGGCGAGCCGGATGGCGTCCGCAGCCTCCTGCGCCGTCGCCTCGCCGCGCACGGCGGCCACGGCCTCCTTATAGCCGATGGCCTGCGCTGCCGTGCGGAAGCTTTCCCGGTTCTGCCAGACATGCTCCGCTTCCTTTATAAGGCCCGCTTCCAGCATTTTGTCCACACGCAGGTCAATGCGGCGGTAAAGTACCGCGCGCTCTGGGAAATCCAGACCGAGGATCAGGCTGCGGTAGGGCCGCTCCGGTGGGAGAGACTCCGCCTTCTGTTCGCTCAGCTTTTTGCCGGTGGCACGATAATGTTCGAGTGCGCGCAGCACCCGCACCTGATTGTTCGGGTGGATAGCCGCAGCAGCTTCCGGGTCGGCCTGCTTCAGTTCTTCGTACATGGCAGCACCGCCTTTTGCAGCCAGTTCCGCCGCCAGCTGCTCCCGCAGACCGGCAGGTGCTTTTTCCTCTGTAAAGCGCACCCCATACAGAAAGCTCTGAACATACAGCCCTGTGCCGCCCACAAGGATGGGCAGCTTCTTCCGGGCAGAGATCTCTTCTTCCAGCTTTCCGGCCATGGCGGTAAAGTCTGCCACGCTGAAAGCCTTGTCCGGCGTAAGGATATCCACGCCGTGATGCGGGATACCGCAGGTCTCCTCCGGTGTCACCTTTGCCGTGCCTATGTCCAGACCTTTATAGATCTGCATGGAATCACAGCTGATGACCTCGCCGGAAAAATGTTTTGCAAGCTCTACGCCCAGCGCTGTCTTTCCGGTTGCGGTAGGGCCGACGACGGCCACCACGGGATGTTTATACGATGCGTCCAAACTGCTTTTCCAACTCCTTTCGGGTAAGTTTGAGCACGCAGGGACGACCATGGGGGCAGAAAGGCGGCACCTCGCCGGAGAGGATCTTCTCGGCCAGTGCCATAAGCTCCTGCGGAGAGGACTTGTCCCCCGCCTTGATGGCTGCACGGCAGGAGATAGAATGCAGCACCCACTCGGTGTGCTCGTTCAGCGCATCATGGCCGCCCCTGAGCAGCTTATTTGCGATCTCCACCAGCAGGCTTTCAGCATTCTGCGGCTCCACATCTGCGGGCACCGCGCGCAGCACCACGGTATTGCCGCCAAAGTCCGCGATCTCAAGGCCCGCATTTTCCAGCAGAGGAATGTTATCCAGCAGGGCCTGCTTTTCCTCCGCAGCAAGGTCGATAGCAGCAGGCTCCAGCAGCATCTGGCTGGGCACATTGCCCTAGTTCGCGGCCCGTTTTTCGTACAGCTGGCGCTCGTGGGCAGCGTGTTTATCGATCAGGCACAGCTCGTCGCCGCGTTCTGCAAGGATATATGTTCTGAACACCTCGCCCACATAGCGCAGCGGTTCCGGCTGATCCGCCGTCGGATCAAAGTTCATCTGCTCCGGCTCGGCCAGTACAGTTTCCTGTTCTGCCGCTTCCGGCGCATCCGGTTCTGTTTCTGCACAGGGTGCACTCTCAGGTTCTTCCTTTGGCGCTTCCTGCGCAGGGTTCCACGCTGCCATATGGTCCTGAGGCGAATGCAGTTTTGTCTCACCAAATTCCGGTTCCACATCCAGCTGCGTTTCACTTGCCGCCGCACGAAACGGCTCTGGTGCCTTTGTCGTTTCCAGCTTCGGGCTGTGAAGGGTCACGAACGGATCCAGCATATCCTCGTTCTGAGCACTGCCTTTCCAGCGCGGCTCACTGGGTGCTGTCGGTATTTGCATTGCAGCAGCCGGGGCAGCGCAGCGCCTGCGCAACGTGTACAGGCGCGAACTGGCGTGGATAAGCCGCGGGGCGGAAGCACGCCGCACCAAAAGCAAAGAGCGCATTGAGCGTTTTAATGAACTGAAAAAAGAAGTAAATAACATCAAAACCGAGCAGCAGCTGGAAATTTCTTCCGTTGGCTCGCGCCTTGGCAAAACCATTATTGAGTGCGAGCACATCGGGCTGGATTACGGCGGCAAAACCTATATTGATGATTTTAACTATGTGCTGCTCCGTAATGACCGCATTGGCATTGTTGGCCCTAACGGCAGCGGCAAAAGCAGTTTAATGGATATTATCGCCGGTAGGCTTGCACCGACACGCGGCACCGTTAAGGTTGTGCAAACTGTAAAAATCGGTTATTTTGCCCAGCACAGCGAGTTTAAGGATGCTGACTGCCGCGTTTTGGAATATATAAAAAACGTCAGCGATTATATTGAAACCGCAGACGGCACGCGCATAACGGCGGCGCAGATGCTGGAGCGCTTTTTATTTCCGCCGGAGCTGCAATGGGTGCCGGTAAGCAAATTAAGTGGCGGCGAAAAGCGGCGCTTGTACCTTTTGAGCGTTTTAATGAGCGCGCCCAACGTGCTTATACTGGACGAACCTACAAATGACCTCGACATACCGACGCTTTCGGTACTGGAGGACTACCTTGATACCTTTAACGGTGCGGTTATTGCCGTATCGCACGACCGCTATTTTTTAGACAGGTTTGCCGGTAAAATTTTTGCTTTTATGGGCGGCGGTGAAGTGCGCCAGTTTATTGGCGATTACAGCCGTTACGAACAGGCCCGTGCCGAAGCGCAGAACCTTGCGCGCCAGCAGGAACGCGCACAGAGCACGGTTAAACCGCAGCAGCGCGAGGAAAAGCAGCGTGCGCCCAAAATGACTTATAAGGAAAAACTGGAATACGAGCAGATAGAGCAGGTTATTGCGCAGGCAGAAGCGGAACTGAAAATGACGGAAATGGAAATTAACGCCTGCGGCACGGACTTTGTAAAACTTACGGAGCTTACTGCCAGGCAGCAGGAGCTTACGCAGCGCATCAGCGATTTAACCGACCGCTGGGCGTATCTTGAAGAACTGGCCGAAGCGGAAGCGGCAAAATAGAAAGGAAGTTTATGTTAGGCAAAAAGAATGCAGTGCGCCTTAGGCGGCTGCTGGACGTAATGATACCCATTTTAATAACGCAGACGGCCATTATGGCAATGAATTTCTGTGATTCGGCCATGAGCGGTCATGCCGGTGCTGTACACCTTGCCGGTACTGCCATCGGCGGCAATTTGTGGATGCCGGTTATGGCGTCGCTGAACGGTATTTTGCTTGGCTCTATGCCGATAATTGCCCATCTTTTAGGCAGGGGCGAGCGGCAGAATATCGGCAGGGTAGTGCGCCATACCATGCTGCTGGCAACAGCGTTTTCACTGCTGCTGCTGGTTGTGGGCGTGCTGTTTTTAGACAGGCTGCTGGGAACCTTTGGGCTTGAGCCGCAGGTTCACTATATTGCCAAAATGTATATCGCCGCTATCGGCGTGGGCGTGCTGCCCTTCTTTTTATCAACGGCGCTGCGTGCACTGGTAGATACCAGCGGCTACACCGGCATTACCATGAAAATTTACCTTTTGGCGCTGCCGTTAAACGCATTTTTAAACTACTGCCTTATTTTCGGCAAATTCGGCGCCCCGGCGCTTGGCGGCATTGGCGCTGGCCTTGCAACAGGCATTACCTACTGGCTGGAATTTTTTATCTTCGTGTGGGTAGTGCATAAGCTGCCTGCATTTGCGCCCCTGCGCATTTTTACCGACAAGTTTAAGTTTGATATGGTGCAGCTGCGCGAAAACCTGTCGCTTGGCGTGCCAATGGGCATGGCAATTTTTATGGAAGCGAGTATTTTCGGCGTTATAGCCATTTTTATTGCCAAGTTCGGCACGGTTATTATTGCGGCGCATCAGGCAGCAATGAGTTTCACTTCGCTGCTTTACATGGTGCCGCTCAGTTTTTCTATGTCGCTGACCATTGTTGTAGGCGTTGAAGCCGGTGCCCGCCGTTTCGGCGAAGCGCTGCGCTACAGTTTGCTTGGCATTGCCTGCAATATTACGGTGGCAGTGCTGCTGACGATTTTTGTATTGTTCGACCGTGAATTTATTGCCGGGCTGTACACTTCGGAGCCTGTAATTATCAGGCAGACCATAGGCTTTTTGTTCTATGCCATGTTCTTTCAGGTTATGGACGCTACTGCCGCGCCGATACAGGGCATTTTGCGCGGCTATAAAGATGTTAAGGCAACCTTTTGGGCGGGGCTGGCAGCCTACTGGCTGATTTGCCTGCCTTTGGGCTGTTATTTTGATTATTATATGCACTTTGGCCCTTCATCTTACTGGCTGAGCCTTGATATAGGGCTTTTATGCGCGGTACTGTTTCTGGGCGGGCGCTTTTGGTATTTGCAGCGCAAAATAAAAATTAACGGCGGGTTAGAGTAGAATAAAGGTATACCTTGCTTTGAGGGAAAGGGAGCTTTATATGGATTTTTATCTGCAAGGCCTGGCTTTAGGGCTTGCTTATGTTGCGCCAATCGGCATGCAGAACCTGTTTGTTATTAACAGCGCGCTTACGCAGACGCGCCTGCGGGCGCTTGTAACGGCGCTTATCGTTATCTTTTTTGATGTTACGCTGGCGCTGGCATGCTTTTTCGGCATTGGCCTTGTTATGCAAAAATACCCGCCGGTGCAGCTTGGCATATTGCTGCTGGGGGGGCTGGTGGTAGTATATATCGGCGTAAGCCTGTTAAAAAGCAGCGTACGGCAAATTGGCGGCGCGCAGCAAATGCCGCTTGGCAAAACCGTGTGGGCGGCTTGTGTGGTAACGTGGTTCAACGCGCAGGCTGTTATCGACGGCACAATGCTGCTGGGTGCTTTTAAAGCCTCCATGACGGAAGCGCAGTCGCTGCACTTTTTATTCGGCGTTATCTCCGCCTCCTGCCTGTGGTTTATAAGCCTGGCACTTATCGTGTCGCTGGCAGGCAGTTTAATAACCCCGCGCACGCTAAACCTCATCAACAAAATCTGCGGAACAGTAATCATCATTTATGACATAAAACTTTTCTGGCATTTTGCTGAGATGGTGTAAAAAATAAAAGCACAACATTTTTAAATAATGTTGTGCTTTTGTGTATTTGTTTGCTTTAAACGAATTGTTGGCTAAAAATAAACTGTTTTACAAAACATATTTTTGCGTTATAATTTTATACTTGATTTAGCCGATGGGTTGGCTCCTCCGAAACGGAGGTGATAGCATGACAGTTTACGAATCCTTATCGTTAATGGTAGCTTTCGGTACTTTGATTGCTATTATCTTGTCTAAAAAGTAATTAACTTTTAAGACATAAAAAGAAGCCACATATTGGTACGTGGCTTCTTTTCAAATACTTATGAAATTTAGAGAGAGCCGACGCACCACCATCGGCTATTTCTTTTTATATTATACCTTTTAGTGTAGGTTTTGTCAAAGCTGTTATCTGCTGTAAGGCGTTATAGAAGTGCTTATTCAGGCATGAGCCTGTTTTAACTTTTTGGCAATGTGCCGGTAAACTAAAAAAGCAATTATGGCTAACGGTATGGTAAAGAAAAACAGCGGGTAAAACAGCGTAATGGCAAAATGCTGGTAAAAAAATCCGGCAATAATCGGGCCGAGCGACATGCAGACATCAATGCCGATATAAAAAGTGCTGTTGGCAAGCCCGCGTTTGTTTTTAGGTGCAAGCAGCATAGCGGTTGATTGGCATACGGAAAACATTATGCCGTTGCCGCCAGCCATAAATACAGCTGCTGCAAGAAGCCCGGCATTGGTTTGCATAGTGGCAAGAAAATACAGTGCCAGCGAGGTGCTTACAATGCTTGCTGCAAAAAACATGCCAAAGGGCTTTGTGTCAAAATAATTCTTCAGGCTTAGGCGCAAAATAAGCAGCGCTGCGGCGTAAGCCGGAAAGAACAGGCTGATGCTGACACTAAGGTGCCTTGCTTCGGCGTAGCTTACCAAAAATGATTGTGTGGCGTAGTATGGGATGCCGAACATCATCATGATAAACGCGATAGGGAAGACATTTTTATCAAAAAATTGCAGGCTTCGTTTGGCAGGCTGCGCAGGTGCTTCGTCCCTGTTTTTTACAAACTGCACAATTATCAGCGCCAGTGAAGCAGTAACGGCAGCTATAAAAAAGGCAGTGCGGTGGTTGGTTAGCTGGTAAATGCTGATGCCGGCAGCAGGCGCAATGGCCATGCTGAGGGCGTTCATAGTACCGAAAATGCCCATGCCGGAGCCGATTTTGTTGGGCGGCAAAAGGTCTGACATCCATGTGGATAGGCAGGTTGAGCAGCAGGCAAAACCAAGCCCATTAATTATCCTTGCGGCGACAATAAGTGCTGGGCTTTGCGCAAAAAAATAGCCAATGCAGCTAAGCAGCACGCAGAAAATGCCGAAGGAGGAGAGTTTGTATTTGCTGATTCTGTCAACCAGCACGCCGATGAAGGGGCGGCTGACGAGCGAGCAGATATTCATTATGCCGCCGATAAAGCCCATCATCACGCCACTGGCGCCGAGCGATTCCGAAAAGCCGGTAATTATCGGCGTTATCAGCATTGGGCTGGCCATGTAAAAAAAGCTGGCTGCTAAGATTAAAGCTATGTCGCGTTTATTTTGTGACCCTGCCATAATAAACACTTCCTTAGCCGATACTAGATACTATAAGTGTAGTTTTATTTTATAACATAAATATTTAATATATTTAATACACATTCATTATAGCACCGGCATGGGCAGTGTCAATAAAAGCGGAGGAAAGTTTACGGAAAAAACACTTTTGGCAAGCTTATTTTTCGTTGACAATCAGTGCCATAACAACAAGGTCGGTTTTGGAATGTGCGCTGTTGCCGATGCTGTGGCTTTTGCCTTCGGGGCAGAATGCCACGTCACCGGGAAACAGCTCCATTTCCGTGCCGTTGTCGTTGTATTCGGCGGTGCCGCTTAAAATATACAGCGTTTCGCTGGTGCCTTCGTGCTTATGGTAGCCAAGCGAGCACCCCGGTTTTAAAATAACGCGGGCGTAAGCTGCAATTTTGCCGTTATAAACTTTCTCGTCTATAATGTGCTCCATAATGGTTGTGCCGGTGCCTCCGGCGCGTTTTTCAAAGTAATCGGTTTTTCTGTCGGTTACAAGCATTTTTGGTACATCCCCTCTGTAATAAATTTAACACAATGGTTTATTCGCAGTGCTTTGCAAAAATTCCTGCGAAAAAATTTAAAAAAATTTTAATTTAGGGCTTTACAAATTTAGCGAACTAAAGTATAATCTAAAACATAACAACGATATTTAATTTTTTGAAGGGGGATTTTCAAATGAAGAAACTTTTACTTTTAGCAATGACGATGCTGATGGCAGTAATGCTGGTAGCCGGCTGCGGCAGCGACGGCCCGAAAAAAATGGTTGTAGGCCTTGACGACAATTTTGCGCCGATGGGCTTCCGCAACGAGAAAAATGAAATTGTCGGCTACGATATCGACATGGCACGTGAAGCCTGCAAACGCGCAGGGCTGGAAGTTGAATTTAAACCTATCGACTGGGCTTCCAAAGAAGCCGAAATGAAAGGCAAACGCATTGACGCTATCTGGAACTGCTTTACCGTTAATCCGGAACGTGCCGAAGTTTACCAGCTTTCCAAACCTTATATGAAAAACGCTCAGCTGATTGTTGTACCGGCAAATTCTTCCATTAATAAAATTGCCGACCTGGCCGGAAAAGTTGTAGCAGTACAGGATGACAGCACCGGTTCTTACATTATCGACGGCAACGATGAAATGCGCAATTCTTTGAAAGAATACAGAAAATATCCTGACTTTGCAGCCGTTTACATGGATATCGACAGCGGCCGTGTTGAAGCAGCAGTTGTAGACGCCGTACTTGCCCGTTACTATGACAGCAAAAACCCCGGCAAATACAGAATCCTTGAAGAAAACCTTGGTGATGAAGTTGTAGCCGTTGCTTTCCGTAAGGACGACAAAGATTATGCACCGCTGATTGACAAAGCGCTGGACGAAATGAAAAAAGACGGCACTGCCAAAAAGATTTCCGAACAATGGTTCAACGCTGATTTAACCAACTACTAAGATTTATTAAAGCCGCGGGCCGGTAGTAATGCTGCCGGTCCGCCAAACTGTTAATGCCCGAGGAGTAAAAAATGGATTATGTTATAAGCATCCTGCCGCAGATGTGGGAGGGAACCCTTGAAACTATAAGATTGTTTGCGATAACTATTGTGCTTTCGATACCGCTTGGCGTGCTTCTGGCACTGGGGCGCGTATCCGGCTTTAAGGCGCTGCGCGATATAATCGGCGTTTATGTATGGCTGCTGCGCGGTACGCCGCTGATGCTGCAATTGCTGTTTGTATATTACGGCCTGCCGTTTATTCCCGGCATCGGCGTAAGGCTGGATGATTTTCCGGCTGCGGTATTTGCCTTTGTACTGAACTATGCCGCTTATTTCTGCGAAATTTTCCGCGCGGGCATTCAGGCAGTACCAAAAGGCCAATACGAAGCTGCCCGCACTTTGGGCATGAATTATGTGCAGCCCATGCGCCGCATTGTGCTGCCGCAGGTTTTTCGTCTGATTCTGCCGCCGGTAAGCAACGAAACCATTACTTTGGTTAAAGATACTTCTTTAATTTACGTATTGGCAATGAATGACCTTCTGCGTACAACGCGCAACCTTGTACAGCGCGATTTCAGCATTACGCCGTTTTTGGTTGCGGGCGTGTTTTACCTTTTGATGACCCTTGTTTTAACCTACGGGTTCAATAAGTTGGAACGCAAATATTCCAGATATGACTGACAGGAGCATTTAGTATCATGAACAAAATTAACGCACAAAATATCTATAAAAGTTTTCAGGGGCTGGAAGTTTTAAAGGGCATTAATTTAAGTGTTGACGAAGGCGAAGTTGTTGCGGTTATAGGCCCCAGCGGCGGCGGCAAAAGTACTTTTCTGCGCTGCCTGAACAAGCTGGAAATTATCGACAGCGGCAAAATTGTTATCGATGGCGAAACGCTTGCCGAAACCAAACCGGACGGGCAGGTTGTGTATGCGCCTGGCGACGAAAGCCGCCGCATTGCCTGCAAAATGGGCATGGTGTTTCAGCAGTTTAATTTGTTTCCGCACATGACGGTGCTGGAAAACCTTGTGCTTGCGCCGATGAAAGTACGCGGCATTGACCGTAAAACCGCGGAAGCAACTGCCATGGAGCTTTTAGGCAAGGTTGGCCTTTCCGACAAGGCTGATTCCTATCCGGACCAGCTGAGCGGCGGGCAGAAACAAAGGGTTGCCCTGGCACGCACTTTGGTTATGAAACCGAAAATCCTGCTTTTGGACGAGCCTTTAAGCGCGCTGGACGGCGTTATCAAAGAATCCATCAAAGAGCGTATTCAGCTTATAGCCAAGCAGTATCATTTAACCACCATCATTGTTACGCATGACCCGGAAGAAGCGCTGACGCTTTCCGACAAGGTGCTGATTATCAACGAGGGGCAGATTTCCCAGTTCGACCAGCCGCATGTAATTGTTACCCAGCCGCGTACCCAGTTTGTGGAAAAATTTATTTTGTCGCAGCTGCGCATTAAGCGCGATAACATTTTCCGCCTGTTTGGCGAACCTTGTGCTTTTGCCGGAGTTGCAAGATGAACAGAAAAAGCTTTGAATTAAAATTTTGTTTTTTGTTTGTAAGCGTTGCGTTTGCTTTCTTTTTGGGGCTGCCGCTGGCAAACCTGGCATACAAATCCTTACAGACAGGCAGCGGCACAGGCCTTGGCAATTATGCCGCAATTTTAACTGATGATGCCTTTTTAACGGCGTTCCGCAACAGTTTTGCAATCTCTGCCCTGGAAGCTGCCATTACCACGGCTGCGGCGTTTATACTGGCTTACGGGCTGCATTTAACGCGCATACCGGGCAAAATAAAAGAAGGCTTGCAGCTTGTGGTTATGATGCCGATGTTTTTGCCTTCCATTACCTACGGTTTTGCCGTTATTTACTCTTTCGGCAAGCAGGGGCTGATAACAAAACTTGTCGGTGAGCAGCTGTTTCCGATTTACGGCTTCTGGGGGCTTTTGATTTCGTTTATTGTTTATACCCTGCCGCCGGCGTTTCTGGTGCTGTATAACGCGTTCTTTTATATCGACAAGAACTTTATTACGGTATCTAAAATTATGGGCGACAGCCCGCTGCGCACTTTGTGGATGACTAGTGTGCGCCCGCTTTTGGGCAGCCTGATGGCGGCGTTCATTTTATCGTTTTTCCTCAGCTTTACGGATTTCGGTATTCCGGTATCCATCGGCGGTGAATACAATATGATTGCCGTTGAGCTGTACATGAAAATGATGGGCGCCCTGCCTGATTTTGAACGCGGCAGCGTTATAGCAATGGCAATGCTGGTGCCTTCCGTTATCAGCGTTATGCTGCTCCGCTATATGGAAAAATTTAATTTCCGCTATAACAAAATCAGCCGTTATGAAGTGCAGCGCTCCTTTATGCGTGACGGTGCTTTCGGCTTGTTTTTTGCAGCGGTTGCACTGCTGTTTGTTTCGGTTTTTGCCATTATGTTCATTGTGCCGTTTGTAAAAAGCTGGCCGTACCAGCCGGTGTTTACGCTTGATACCTTAAAACGCGTGCTCAGCGATAATTCGCTGGTGGATGTTTACGTAAACTCCTTAATGGTGGCAGGCATTACGGCGGTGGCAGGCACGGTGCTGTGCTATGCGGCAGCTATGGTTAATGCGCGCAGCGACCTTAACAAATACTGCAAAATTATTATGGATGTTATTGCCATGGTAACCAATACGGTGCCGGGCATGGTGCTTGGCGTTGCCTTCATCTTCATCTTTTCGGGCACGCCGCTGCAAAGCACGTTTGCAATTTTAATAATTGCCAACATCCTGCATTTTTTCACCACGCCGTATTTAATGATTAAATCTTCGCTTTCCAAAATGAATGAATCGTGGGAAACCACGGGCCTTTTAATGGGCGATACCTGGCTTAAAACGGTAATTAAAGTAGTAATACCCAATTCAAGGGCAACCATTTGCCAGATGCTGAGCTACTTTTTCGTTAACGCCATGGTAACCATCAGCGCCATTGTTTTTCTGGCAGGTGCGCGGACAATGGTTATTACCACCAAAATTAAGGAGCTGCAATATTTTGAAAAATTTGACGCAGTGTTTGTATTGTCGCTTCTGATATTCTTTACCAACGTGGTGTCTAAAACCTTCTTCGACAAACTTGCTGAACAGGAGGAAATTCCTCTTTATAAAAAAATTAAAAATTTATTCAAAGCAA
>ENA-OPBX01001241-OPBX01001241.1-human-gut-metagenome-genome-assembly--contig:-NODE-1241-length-13725-cov-2.447037_pt1 | contig 13725 bp, 16 predicted proteins | sample MGYA00241075_ERZ501466 | MGnify/ENA primary metagenome ERZ501466 (study PRJEB25962, sample SAMEA2042633) | human gut metagenome | biome: human gut; feature: human-associated habitat; material: faeces...
ATTAGGCGACATATCCGGCAGAACGGCTCTTCCGGCATCAGTCATCAGCCCTAACCGCTCCATCCTACGGCATCTTTCCTTGTTAAGCTCGGACCAATTGCTTCTCGGTTTTCTGGGACATAGTTTCTGGGCTGTTACATTATCTGCTATTTTCTTAGTTGTACTGTCTATCCAGCCGACGCATAGGGCTTCTTCTACAGCATCAATATACCAGAAAGTATTGTCATCTGTAGGTCTGCCACGTTTCACGACTACCCAGCATTCTCTCTCCGTTTTATGGTTCTGTATTAGCCATTCACGTAACTCTGCTCTTGATTTGGCATCCAATAAATTATGAATTTCCATCGTCGTCTATTGTTTCAATTTGCATTTTGCAATGTTGGCCTCCCTGTAAGATAGATTCGCAAATAGTTACCCGAAAAGTCCTGTCTTTCCATAATGAATGCAGGACGTAAAGAATGCTTTGCCGGAAACATTCGCAGAGCATAGGCGTAGAGACATAACCCTGCTTGTGCAGTCCGCAGGTACATTCCAGAAAATACAGGTTATAAACAGCGCCTTTCTCTATCGTTTCGCATCTTACGCCGGGCAGTTCATTGGCTTTGGTGAAAAACAGGTCAAGGTCTCCAGCCGCCTGTTCATACAAGTCCTTATAAATTTGAAGTGTGCCACATTGTACGCAGTTTTTGCCACACTCACGAAAGAAAGTTTCCCTTTGCGCTTCCGTCAGTTTGGCGATGCCTTTCTCAAAGCCTTTGAACCAATCAAATAATTCCATATTATTCAATAATCAATTTTCTTAGATAAATTCTTTACAACAATCGGGGATAAGAGTGTCGTGGCCAGTACCAATAGCCACAGGTTACCGCCCAATGGATTATAAGCAGAGAGAAGTTCTGCCATCGTGTTGCCACTGGTCAGTCCTGATATAAATTCAAAGCCAATCGTCAGTAAAGTCCAGCATATTCCTATCTGCCAAGCCTCCATAGAAGTACGGAGTCGCATTATTCGAGGCAAGAGTAACCACGTTATCGAAAAGATGCACACGCTTAATGTAATCCCGCTCGCAGGTAATGCCCATTCCTCTCCGATAGCCTTCGCCAATACATATTCCCGCAGCGCTCCATTGAAAATGGCTACGGGAATAAAGCAAAACCATATTATGAAGGATTTCGAGATGTTCATACAGACTTCTCCATCACATAATTGGTCAGATAAAGCCGGTTGGCTCTTGCTTTCTGTACCTTCACCATCTTGTAGCCACGCTTTTCAAAGAAAGGTCGTGCGGTGATGCTAACTTCTACGCTTATTTTATACACGCCATATCCATGAGCCATCTTTTCAACCTCTGAAAGCAGTAGGCTTGCCACGCCTTTATGTTGCCAGTCTTTGTGGACAAACATGGAGTGCAGATAGCCTTCGGTGTTCATGGAGGAAAAGCCGATAATACCGTCTTGTTCGTCAAGCGCACCGATATAATTGTTCTTTGCAAACAACTCTTTCCAATGCTCTATGCTGTCTCCGCAGGAAGCCCAGTCTGAGACTTCCTCTTTGGTATAGTCTTTGGAATTGACAATAAGGACGGTGGAACGGAATAGTGTCTGACATTCTGGAATATCCAGTACAGTCGTCGGGCGTATGCGATAAGTAGATTGTTCTATTGGCATGGCATGTTTTGCATATTGAGTTTCATAAATAATTTCGTATATCCATTCTTTTTCTTTGTCTTCTTAAAACCGATGAAACCTAATTTCCTATAACAGTTTACGGCCGGGTGATTTTCTTCTATTACATCCAGAATATATTCTTTATATCCTGCTTTTCGCATACTTTCTTGCAGTAACATAGATGCAATTCCACTCCGTCTGATAGTTTTGCGTGTCGCAACAAATTCAATGAATCCGGTCGTCACAGGATAAGACAGGGGCATCTCAAATTCTTTCTTCAGAACAAGTTTGGCAATAGTTCCCATAATCAAACCGAAACATTTTCTATATGATGACCAATTTGTATAAACTGCTCTGCCGGTGCAATCTGAAATACCTGCAATACCCACTATATTGCCGTTATATAATGCCACATAAAACCTTTCCGAACGAATACCTGGTTTAAGCGCCTTCGCCACAACATCTATATTCTTACGGAAAAAAGAGAAATCTTGTTCAAAGCCTTCTGCTATACACAAGGCTATTTCACTTTGTTCTTCTTCTCGTGCTGGTCGGATAATGATATTCATGTTTTCTTTATTTAAGCCATTTCCATTCCTCTTTTGTCAGTCTCATGAAATGCTCTGTGCGGACATCGCCCAACGGAGAGGTCTTGCCTTCTTCTGTATGATGAAAGCGGAAACCGCATTTCTCCATCACTCGGCGCGACTTTGTATTGCCGTCATAATAACCGCACCAGACGGCAGTCTTTCCCAAATCCTCAAAACATCTCTTCAGCAGGCAACGCACGGCTTCGGGTATCAAACCCTGTCCCCAATAAGGACTGCCTATCCAGTATCCTATCTCCGCCTCATTCTCTTGCATTTCGGCACTGTGCAAACCATCCCCGAACATGATACCTATGCTCCCGACAGGTTCACCTGTTTCTTTCAAGATAACAGCATAAGTTTCCGGAGCGGCAAAGACAGTACGGATGATGTTCAGGCTGTCTTCTACGGACGTGTGAGGTGGCCAACCTGCAATAGGACCGATTGCAGGATCTTGAGCGTATTTATATAAGGATTCTGCATCAGATTCTTGCCAAGGACGCAACACAAGCCGTTCTGTAGCTATTTCTTTATTCATGGTTCAAGTGTATTTGAAAGTCCGACTTTAATTTCATTCCGTTTCCTCTGTTCCCTTTTTCCGTCTCGGTCCTTTGGTCCGTCCTCTGTTCAAATCGACATTGTATTTGTTCAGAATACGGAATATCGAACTCCTGCTGCTGAATCCGCTTACATTGGCTATGTCATCCATAGAATAACCGGCATTGTACATATCCACGATGGTTCTTTCCCGTTCAGTCCGGGATAAAGTCTTCACCGTTTTGGCCGGAGATTTGATGTTCTTTTGGAACAGCATGATATGGCTGGAAGATTTCCGCAATGCGGCTATTTCTTCCGGAAGGGCTCCAATCATTTCAAGAACCTCCGCTGCCGTAGTTTCCTTGAACAGTTCATTACGGCTGTCAATTCGGTCATGGATGGAAATCAGACGCACGACCTTGATCCTGCACATCTCTATGCAGACGGCAAGTTCCCGCACCCCACGAACCGCGTTACTGAACTTCGATACCACAAGCTCGTCGCCCCGGTCAAGGGCATTCATGAGCTGTTTCCATTGCGGACGCATCAGCTCATGGTCAGTCTCTTCCTCAATCACCTGTACACAGCCGAATTTCAACATCCATTCCTTATCGGCCTCGTATGAGTCATAGTGATTAGCCTTGAATATGTATCCAACTTTTGCCATTGTCTTATGCTGAAAATAATAACCGATGCAAAGATAATGTTTTTTTGTTTGTCTGAAATCATACTCCGGCATATTTATTCTAAAAATCGTATTCTGAACTTACTTTTTCTTTCACTTGTTTTCATTGGAAATCATACATTTGAATATGAATAAAAATAATTATCAAAATGTGGTTTTATATCGCGTTTTATGGCAAATATTGTATAGTTTTGTGTCGTTTTTAGTCTGAAATTGCAAGATGATAGATACAAAATCATATTCAAAATCAAGGTCTCTTTTGGCCGGGTTGGTTGCCGCATCGGTAGCCATGTTCCTGTCCGTTTCTTGTGGTAACGGAAATGGCAGCGCCGAAACGTCAATGAAAGAAGATCCTGCCGGAACATACGGAAAGTTCCTGAGTGAAACCAGAAACATGGACAACCTCTCGACGGAAGAGCTGGCAATTAGTGTCAACCGGTGGCAGTCCCTCAGGGATTCTGTCTTTTTCTATGCGACACAGGACACTTCCGGCAATCCCCATTCCGATCTGTACGGTAAATGCAACGTGGTTCACGATTCTCTCCGCACGGAGTTCATCCGTCTGGCTGGGTCAGCACCGCGTTCCTATCAGGACGTTTTTGTTCTCAAGGAAAGGACTTCTCCCTATTGCGACGACAAAGAACTGGCAGACGCGGCAGACAGTATAAGGTCGTTTTTCGTTTCTCTTGACAGTATTCCGCCCCTTGCTATTGAGGGCAACGGCATTCGTTCAGCATACCGCCGGTTACTTGCCCGGACGTTGCAAGACAGAATACATAATCTTACCGACTTGAAAACTTTCATCAGAGACGAGGATGTCATGTTCCGCACCTTTCTTGCGCACCTTGACGATCTGGCCGGAGAGGATATGTCGGATTTGACTAAAGACACGGAACGGTGCTGCTCGTTGGTTTTCCTCGCCACAGAGAAAAAGGAAATATCCTACCGGGATGCAATGATATACATGGCCATGCGTACCAATCGCCGGATTATACAGAATGCGGTTGCCTGCCTCAATGACATCCGCGAGGACAAAGTGAAATCCAGGGCGCAGGCATTCGGATATGCGTGCATGATACTGCAGCCCTACATCTCGATGGATGGCGTTTGTATGGCTTTGCTTTCCGGATACGAAAAAGAGAAGTTGCGCCACATTGCGGAACAGACACCTGAGGCTTTTACCCAGCTGGGAGATGTTCTGCAGTCGGACAATGGCGGACTGGCGGAACTGCCCGGCACGCTGATGGGGATATACATCCGGACATTATGAACGAAACACAAACAGACATGAATATGCTACGACATTTTCTGAACGATTTCCTTTCTTTCGTCCCGTTGCAGTTGCCGCAGCTTCTCGATGTGACGACAATGGAGGAACCGCAGTTCTACGGAGACTATGTACTGCTTACATTTCCTCTGCGCGACACCTACGAGTTAGAAGAGGTAATGGACATGTTCGAGGACGACATGGAACTGATTACGCTGTACCACCATATCCCGATGCCGACGGAGCAGTACGGGCACAGCACCTGTGCGTACTCCAATCCCGCATTCGGGCAGATGTTCAAGATGAACGCCAAGACCGATGCCGATGGCAGGGTCAGCTGCGTTTTCGCCACTATTTACGATTCGCTCGATCTGATGTACGGCGACCTTTGCCTTGATCTCAAACTGCATTCGAAAAGTGGCACATTGAAATACAGGAGGAACAAGGAAGACTTATTGATGGATTTTATATGAGAAATACATTGTACCGACAGATGGTGTACTGGATCAATGCACACAGGACATGGATTGAGGTGGCCGATGCCAGCCTTTACAGGGAGCACGTCATCGCAAGGAGCGACAGGACAGACTACCTCGTTTCCCGCACGCTGGTCCTACGGGCATTCAAGCCGAACGGAGGCTGTGCCGAAGGCACCGTGTGGAACATTCCCGAACACGATTTGGACAGGGCGTTGGCCACATTGCGCAAGCAGGACAGGCAGTTCCGTCAGCGAATCAAGAAAGCCGCCATGTATCTCACGGCTCCAGATGCAGAAGCCATCATACTGTTGGCCACACACGGCATTGTACGTTTGGAGCTGCTTGAACAGCCCATACATTTGACATCAAAGCCATCCTACCTATGACCAGCCTTCTATTACAATTTGTATTCATAGCACTGCTTGTCATTCTGCCGATGGCGTTGTACAGGAGCCGCCGTTCCTTCATGGCAGTATTCTACCGTGCCATGACAGACAATGCCCAGGCCCGCAAATTCTACACGCAGGTGCTTGTGGTCCTGTTGCTCCTTTTCCATTATGTCTATACGACCGGACATCCCGGACAGTTCGGCACGGTATTGTCTGCCATCGTATGTGCCGCCATGTTCTCCGCCAGGAGGACGGACAGATGGCTCCGCAAGCTGCTCGACCGTCCGAAGGCATTTGTCGCCTGCGGCGTCTTCGCACTGGCTGTATGTATCGTGCCGCAGTTGTTCACCCTGTCCGTTACCGTCTCATATATCCTTCTGGTAGCCCTGTTCTATCCCTCCGGCAGAGTTCTGGCCGACTGGGAGGACCGGGACAGGAGACTTTCCCTGTCGTAACATCCGGATGAGATGTCCGACATCTACCATTGCAATCATCACGCGAGGCTGCCATGATAATGCGGACAGAAGCGGCCTTATCTTATCCGCACAATAGTCAATCACAAAAAACAGAATGAAGATGAAGAATAAAGAAGCAATGACCGCAACCATATCGACATGTATCGGTCTGTTCGACTTCCTCAAGGAAAAGGTCGGCGAACGCAAGACAAGGACAGAAGCATATTGCGACCTGTTGGACAAGTCGCTGGCAGGCTTTGTTTCCCCTTTTTTAAGAAATCAGGATTTCGAGCTCAGGCCGAGGCAGTGCCATGTGACCGTTTCAGACCTCGCAACCGAATGGCGGTGGCACAGGGCTACTGTCCGTTCCTTTCTTGATACGCTGGAATCATTCGGACAGCTGGAAAGGACGAAACTGCCGAAAAGCATGGTCATCACCATGCACCTGCATGATGGCAGCCATGCCGTACCCGATATTGTACAGGGAACCGCAGGCATTGTCCGTCAACTGAACGGAATCCTGTCCGAATGGATAAACGGCAGCATCACTTCCGATGACGCCGGTATTGCGTGTGGTCAGATTGTACACCAGTCCATCACCGATGCCGGACTCAAGTATGAACTGCCGGAAGACGACTGCAGTGTCACCTTGCAGAAGTTGCCGGAGAGGATGAACGCGCGGGTGCTGGAAATCCACACCGCTGCTGTGGAGTGCATCGTCCTTGCTGCCCTGCGGAAAGTGTTGCGCCGGTCGAAGCCGGAAGAAAGCATGAAACTCATGCAATTCTTCTGTTTTGATCTGGGAGCAAGCTGGCCGTCATTCATTGACCTGTCAAAGACCCTTGCAGAGCAAATTCTGAACTCAGGGAAAGAAAAGGACATCGACCACGACGACGACCGTCAGCTGCTCCTTGACGACCTTCACGACCCGTTCCTGTCGGCTGCGGCGAAAGCCCTGGAGAAATCCGCAGGTGCGGACTGTCGAACCCCATTGTATAACCACGGATAATCCGTCCTTCAGCCGGCGTAGCCGTCCTGCCGTTTATAACAGGCATCCGGGCTTGCCCGTCTGCCACCAAACAAAGGGATGGGGAGCCTAATACCCCAATGATAGGAGTCATTGGGAGAGATGTCCAGGCAGGCAGCAAGCTGGGACATGAAAGATTATCCAATGCAACAGAAGAAACAGTATGGCAAATGCAAAACAGGTTCTCGACGTTCAGGTCTCCAAAGGCATCACCACCGCCCAAAGCAACGAACATCTGCGTAACCGCAGTGAGAAGGCGGCGGAATATGCCATGAAGAAAGGCAACTACGACCCGACCAGAGAACATCTGAATTTTGAGATAGTGAACGGCGGAAAAGTACGCCCTGTGGACAAAAGCCGGAGCATTCCGGAACGCATGGCAGACAATCTCCGTCAGCGTGGTATTAAAGACCCTAACGAGGGATTGTTGGAGCCCAAATACAGGACGGTGGTCAACATTATCCTCGGCGGCTCCCGCGAACTGATGCGGCAGCTTGCCTTTGGAAAGCAGGATGTGGATTTCGAGCAAGGAGCGGATAACAGCCGAATCGTCAGAAAGCCGGAAATTGAACAGTGGGCAAAGGATGCTTATAGATTCATCTGTGAAAAGTATGGCGAGCAGAACATCGCGGCGTTCGTTGTGCACCTCGATGAACAAAATCCCCATGTACATTGTACGCTACTGCCAATAAAGGACGGCAAGTTTGCATACAAGGAGATATTTGCCGGAAAGGACAAATACGAGTACAGCGCAAGAATGAAGCAACTGCACAGCGACTTTGCAGAAGTAAACAGGAAGTGGGGACTTTCCAGAGGCAGCAGTGTCTCAGAAACCGGTGCTCGCCACAGAACAACCGAAGAATACCGTCGTATGCTGTCGGAGGAATGTACGACCATTGAGGAACAGATAGCCCGACACAAGGAAGTCCTTTCGGATCTCCAATCGGACATCCGGCTGGCAGAGCGCAGGGTTAAGGGTCTGACCTCTATGGTGGAAAATCTTTTGAAGAAGCAAGCGGAGAAAGAGGCAAGGCTCGCTGTTCTTGAAGACGAACTGAAAGAGCACAAGGGCGATGCCGATGCCATATCCGCCGAGACGGACAAGCTGAAAAAGGAGCTTGCCTATATCCAACTCAAACTGGCAGACAAACAGGATAAGCTGAAGCTGGCTGACCGACAGCTGTCCGACCTCAAAGAGAACATGGATGCCATTCAGGAGAGGACGGAACATCTCAAGGAAGAAGCCTACAAATACTCCCGTGATGTCCATTCCAAAGTGGACAGTCTGCTCAAGGACGCGATGCTGGAGAATATGGTGAATGAGTTCCGTGACCTTTCGGCACGGATGACCGGCCCGGAACGGCAGATGTTTGACGGCACTCTTGTACAGTCCATAGCGGAACAAGGGAAAGAGGTCATGCACTGCGCTACGCTGCTGTTCCTGGGCATGGTCGATGATGCCACCACCTTTGCCGAAACACATGGCGGAGGCGGAAGCAAGAGCGACCTCAAATGGGGACGGGACGAAGACGAGGACAACCGTGCATGGGCTCTCCGCTGCATGAGGATGGCAAGTCGCATGATGAAGCCTGCAATCGGCAGGAAGCCCAAGCGTTGACCGGCATCCCTGACCCATAAATCAAAAGAATCAACCAATAAAGTATCAGATTATGACGAAACATATCATTTTGTTCTTTGCGGCACTTTGTTCGCTGCACAACCATGCGAATGCTGCACCGTCGGACAGCGATACTGTCCGATATGAAAGTTTCAGTAACGGCATTGAAATGCTACGCCCGATGCAGCCCTCTTATCTTGACGGAGTGGTAGTCCCGATACGCAAAAGCGGCAACTGGTTTGTCAGCCTGTCCGGAGGGGCATCGGCGTTTCTCGGCACGCCGCTCGGCTGTGAAGACCTTTTCGGGAGACTCAAGCCTTCGTACACTATAGGTGTGGGCAAATGGTTTACACCGTCGGTCGGCGTCCGTGTCAATTACAGCGGGCTGCATTTCAAGGACAGTCAACTGTCCACACAGGAATATCATCATGTCCATGCGGATCTGATGTGGAATCTGCTCGGAAACAGGTATGCAAAACAAGACGAGGTTCGCTGGGGGCTTTCCCCGTATGCGGGTCTCGGACTGCTGCACAATGCGGACAACGGACACAACCCTCTTGCCATATCATACGGCATACAGGGCCAGTACCGCATATCCAGGAGAGTAAGCGTCCTGATGGAACTTTCCGGGACGACCACATTCCAGGACTTCGACGGATACGGTAAAGCGAACCACCTCGGAGACCACATGCTTTCATTGACGGCAGGCTTTTCATTCAACATTGGCAAGGTCGGCTGGAAACGTGCTGTTGACACCCGTCCGTATGAACGGCATAACGAGTGGCTGACCGGCTATGCTAACACCCTTTCTGAACAGAACAGGCAATATGTTGGCAAACTGGACAAGGAAAGAAGGGTCCTGGACGAACTGAAGAAGATTCTCGAAATAGAAGGGCTGCTTGATACTTACGGGCATCTGTTTGAAGACATGGAAGCCGATGACAGGAGGTTTCCCGTAAACAATTACAGCGGGCTGAACTCTCTGCGGGCAAGGATGAAAAACCGTCATTGGGACGGCAGTTCGCCTCTTACAACGGAAATGCGCACAGACAGCATACAAGGCGAAAAGACGGACAGCATCAGCAAAGCGGGAACGGACAGCCTGCCCGGAAAATGGAATGCGGCAATCAACCGCCCGGACACTGTTTCTGCGGCCGGTTATTTCGCTCTCATGCAGCATGGAGACGAATGTATAGGTTCTCCAGTCTATTTCTTCTTCGACCTTAATTCAGCCCGCCTTACGGACTCTCTGCAAAAGGTCAATCTTGATGCGATCGGTCATGTGGCCATGAAATACGGACTGTCCGTGAAAGTCACGGGAGCGGCGGACAGTGCAACCGGCACAGCTTCCATCAACAACACGCTGAGCACAGCCAGAGCCGATTATATCACTGATGAACTCATCAAGCGGGGTATTCCGGCAGAAAACATTACAAAGGTCTATGAAGGAGGCATCTCAGATTATGTCCCGGACGAAGCCAATAGGCACACCAAAGTGGAATTTTATTTCAGATAAGTCTTTTTGTTCATAAATTGAAAATAGCTTTTTCATTTTTGACGAGAGCCTGTCCGTGACGGATCGGCTCTCGTTTATTCTAATATAACTCGATATGTTTCCCTGGATTGAAAGTCGTGTGTTCATTATGGGATACATACCCCAACTGGTTTGTAATACAGTTCGTTCTTCCGATGATTTTGTCAATGTTCCGGTGTGAATGACCATATATCCAGTAATCAATCGGACTTTTTCCGATAAAGTCTTCAAGCTCCACAGTAAAAGCACCGTTTAGCGGGCTTCCATTGAACTCCGGTGCGAGTAGTTCAAAGGAGGGTACATGGTGTGTCACGACAACAATGTGTTCCGTATTGCTTCGGGATATGCTTTCTTTCAGGAACTTCAAGCATTTGTCATGCTCCATGTTGAAACGAATCCAATTAAGCGGATTGCCATCTCCACATTTTATACGCCTGAAATCGGATATAGCCTGCTCTGTCAAGAATGCATCACGCTGTTTGATATAAGACCATAATGTAGTCGCTATTATTTCTGTGTGTTCGGATAACGGAATAACCGCGTTATAATGGCATGAGACATTTGTCCTTATTTTTAATGCCCAGCCGTCATATAATGAATCCAAGTCAAACATCTTGTAGAACTCATGGTTTCCCGGTACGACAATCACTTGCTCATAATTGTCAGATGCCCAATCCCAGAACGGATGGCGGCTGTAGTTTTCATCTCCGAGATAGCCGATGTCACCTGCCAATACAAGGACATTTCCTGCCACTTGCAGCGGATTATGCTTGATATAACTGCCATTTTCCGCAAATTCCAGATGAAGGTCGGATGCGTATTGGAGCCGTATCATTTTACAAAAAACTGTTTTTCAGTTGTTCCAACATCTGCTCCCCGGTAATGTTCTGCAGACCGGCCGATTTGAAGAAGTCCTGATTGGGAAGTTCATCCTTTACTTCCTCACAGAAATGTGACACATCGTCCTTTAATGTCTGCGACACATCCTCGAACCTGTCAGAAGGAGCGAGCATGGCTGCAAGCCTGAACACATCCTTTTTGTGTTTTTGTATATGCTTGCTGTCAACCTGGCCACCCTGAGCCTTTCTCTCGGACATTTCAAGGAATGCCTTGCATTTTAAGCAGATTAGACTCTCCACATTTGCTATATGCACTCCGTCTTCAACATGACTGTGTCCTATTGTGAAATTGTAATAGTCATCATCCATGAGTATGGCCGAAAGGCTTGACAGGTCATCATCCGTCGGAATGGGGGTTATGTGGGCATCTTCAGGAAAGTCCAACAGTCCGATATTGCGCGAGAAAAGCTCTATTTGATAGGGAAATTCCATATTTGTCGGTTTCATAAACCGATAATACTCATGTTTGTGCAGATTGCCTTCACCTGTGCCTATGTTGCGTTGCTCGTATCCTGCGGCTTTTACCAGTTCCCAAAACCGGGCGACAAATTCATGTGAAAGCGCTTCAACAATCAGAATGATGTCTATATCCTTGGTAGCTCTCGGAGTCTGTGCATACAGTTCCTCGTGTATTTCACATGCCGTACCGCCTATTATTACATAGGAATTCTCAAATCCCTTGAAGAACTCCTTGAATCTTTCAATTCCTTTTACCATTTCATATCGTTAATAAGATTATCCAATTCTATTTGAACTCTTTCGTCTTGATTGTCTTTAAGTGACAAATACAGCGACAGCTTATCTACAGTCCCTGTATGGCTCAACAGTTTCGGGTCATATTTCCATACTTCGATGCGGCATGTTCCATATTCCTTGTCGGTAGCGATGCCCGATTGCTGGATGCCTGTTTTGTCAATCGCAACCATATTCACAGATTCTTTGTTGATCATAGTGTATTCCGACAGGGCGTTTATGCCGCACTCCAAACTTTTTTCAGGAATTATATCTGAGAAAACTGTCTTGTCAAGCGGAGACACAAGCAGAGGCAGGGCGTTCTCCCAAAGTTCCCTGCCATAATAAACCAATCTTACTTCTTTCGTCTTTTTCCCTTCAAGCGAAACCAACCCATTTTCACTCAACCACCGTAGCGAGCGGTTAATGGTTGCGTAAGAGACCTGAAAGATATCCATCAGATCTATTGCCTCGCACCTGTCAATGGATTTCACTTCCAGATTGTACAGCAGCATACATTGGGCAATGGGAGGGATTGTCTCTTTTATATCCGCTCCTTTGGTTTTTGACTTTTTCAAGTCAATTAGAAGCGATGGGATAAACATCTGTTTCTTCGGAACGATAAAATTGCTTCTTTGTGCAACCAGTCTTCCTATATTGTATGATGCTATGTTTTCTGCAACAAGTATGACAGGGCATCCGCATTTGTTCTCAATCAGATTGAATGTCCGCTTCAGCATGGCTGGGGTTGTATCATTTCCACCATTAGCAAATGCAAATATAACCGTGCAGCCGAATAATGCACCTTTGTAAAGTTTGAAATTCTGTGTTATAGCAACAGGAATCGTATCCGACAACTGTTTCTCTAACGGGAAAAGAGTGGCCTTTTCATCTAATACGGAGAAAATATAGTCAGCCGTGTCTTTTATAAATTCACTATTGTTGCACATAATCATATTGCTTTGATTTTGTGCAAAAGTAATGATTTTATTTTGATAAGCAAAAAGATAAGCACTTTTATTGCATTTGTATGTCTCAATATCATTTGATTTCTTCCCGGCTGCCTGTCAGTCCTGCTTTCCCGTGCAAAGGTACTGCGGAGGGCGAATGTCAAGTACCGCCATGCTGACAGGCCTGCGTACCGGATGACAGCTTTCCGCAAATCACAGATTTGGGTATTTCATCAGCTACTTTGCCGTCCACTTGCCTTATTGCCCCTGACCCGCAGTCTTTTCACGCACGAAAATCATTCCCGACCGGAAGCCGTAAGGCTCCGAGAAAAGGGAAAGATAAAGAAAAAGTTTAACGGATTAAATTTAAGAGTTATGCCTAATTGGTGTTCAAGTGCGTATGTGATAGAGGGCGACGCAAAAGAAATCAAGAGCCTCTATGAGTTAATGAAAAAACTGGAATACATGGAAAAACCTTCAGTGGAAAACGGCTTCGGGACTACATGGCTGGGATGCCTTGTGGATGCCTTGGGCAAGGATTGGAACGATGTAAGTTGTCGTGGTGAGTGGAGCTGTCTCGAAATGGACGGCGAAGTGATAAGGTTATACACCGAGACGGCGTGGTCTCCCTGCAATGAGGTGTTTGACCTTGTGAGAGAAAAATATCCGTCACTTTACTATTATTTTCAGGCGGAGGAGCCGGGCATAGGAATTTATGAAACGAACGACAGTTCGGGCGTCTATTTCCCCGACAGGTATTTTTTTGATGCCTGTACGCCCGAAGAAGAGTACCTCAGCGAATACTTCGAGAATCAGGAAGATGCGTTCAAGTGGATTGAGAAAGAGACCGGGAAACCGATAAGGTCGGCAAAGGATGTCGAAGCTCTTGACGCGGAATG
>ENA-OPBX01001260-OPBX01001260.1-human-gut-metagenome-genome-assembly--contig:-NODE-1260-length-13513-cov-5.425175_pt1 | contig 13513 bp, 7 predicted proteins | sample MGYA00241075_ERZ501466 | MGnify/ENA primary metagenome ERZ501466 (study PRJEB25962, sample SAMEA2042633) | human gut metagenome | biome: human gut; feature: human-associated habitat; material: faeces...
CACATGTGCCAACAGCACAAAACAGGCCGCTGGATTACTCCGGCGGCCCGCTGCTTGCAGCTTCATTTGCCTGCATTGCTCCTTTTGCGCGTGCTACTTCTTGTGGTTGCGTCCCCTCCCGCAAGCAGGCCCCACAATGGCCATTGCCAAGCCGGCAACCGCGGCAAGCACCACCGCCAACGTCAACGTAGCATCGCCCGTCTTCGCTGTCGTGGAAACCGATACGCCACCCGAAGTACCACTTGGAGCATTCCCCGCACTCGGCGAAACAACGTCCCCGGCATTAGGATCGGCGTCGCCATTAGAGTTCAACGGCTTATCGCCCGCACCCGGACCTATCTCATCGTTAGCTGAATTATCGGGCACAACTACGCACCTATTGGTGAACGTGAAGGCGGTAGATGCAGTGAAGGGAGATTCCAAGCATACAACGGTGAGATTCCCTTTCCCATCATCGGTGACCTTGAACCTCACTGTTTTCGTTTCTGGGTCATTCACCACACCCGGCACCGATCCTCTTTCGGCGACTTTGTATTTGAACACATGGGAGCGGGACCATCCTGCTTTTTCCACAGAATCAGAATCAACATCCAGGGCTTTATTCAGATCTTGGAGGGAAAACGTTATAAACCCAAACTCGATTCGGCCCCATTGCCCGTTTCCGGCATCCGTCGATTCGGGCATAGGTGCTGCTATATCCTTTGTCGATATAGAAAATCGAAACTTTCCCTCGATATCAATAAGCGAGGCTCCTTCTTCCACCTGCAAATCCTTCGTTCCCGCCAAAAACATAGTGACGGGCTCTCCCGTGGAATACGTATTATCAAAGCGCAGTTCGTTCGCCGTCCGGAAGCTTGCCGAAAGCGCCCCGTTCCCCTCATCTTTAACCGTTACAACCAAAGAAACAGGGGCGGTATGCGGCGTTACGCCCACATCGCTCAATCCGTTGGTCTTCTCATGCACCAGGTAGTACACAATCCAGGCCGGAACGCCATCTATCGTTGTTTTCTCGGCAATACCGTTTTGAGCCAATTCATCGAGCGAAGTAACAGTAAAACTCAACTTGCCGAAATCAATTGTTCCATCGGCTTCATTTTTCGCCGAGAGCAAATCATCGCGGCCATTTGCGTACTTCACGCCAAAGTCGAACTCGCCAGCATGGAGTGGACGCCCATCGATTTTCACGGTACCCACAATTGCATCGGTTTCACACGATGCTTCGTTTGCATTGGCGGCAGAAGCATTTTCGCTATCCGCAAATGCAAAGCTTCCGCTAAAACACACGCACAAAAGAGCAAAAACCATTGCCAGTATCAACTGCATCCGCTTCATTTTCCGCATTCCAATCTTTCGTACGGCCTAGTAGACAAGGCTTTTATGCGATGGTCTAGCCCGATAGGCGAAACAATGCTTTATTCATTATCCCATGAAATGGCATAAGTGCCAAAGTATTGGGTTGAAACCCGTTGTTTTTGGATTAAAGACCAATTTCGAGCTGCAAACAGAAGAAGCGCGGGAGGGAGTGGCGTCAGCGCACACCGCAAAAAAAGAAATCCCCTGGACCATAAGGGACCAAAGGATTTCTAGGCATCCAAAGGGGCGTCCACTTTGGACGGAGAATCTTATTCGTGGATATTAAACCCAAACAAATAACTTCCGAGTTATGACCCCAGCACCTTTTCCCGTCCAACAAAAAGCCTCGCTTGCGATCAATCACGCAAGCGAGGCTCTATCATTGTGCGCTATGGCTAAGCAGGGAAGCGGGACCTGTCCCTATATCCCCACTACCTCTTAGCGTGCTTGCCCTTCTTGCGATGGGAAACCACGGCCACAGCAGCAGCCGCAGCGGCCACCGCAGCGGCCACGCCAGCAATTACCAGCAAGTAATCGCCAGTCTTAGCAGAACCGGAAACCAGCGCCTCAACGACGGAGGCAGGACCATCGCCAGGAGATGCCGGGGCTTCAGGTGCGTTGTACGTATTGGTGAACACGGGGGCATTTCCACCCTCGTAAGCCACCGTGGCAACCAGGCTGCCTTCGCCGTTATCTTCAACGGTAACGGTAACCGCGTACTCCGATTCGTCGTACGTCACATCAGATTCGTCGCCCTTCACTCCCGCAATGGTGTACTGGTACGTCCCCGCCTCGCCATACTGGATGGCAGGGAACACTACCATACCGTTCACATCGTTGGTTGCGGTAACCTGCTCGCCGCCTTCGTCCGTAAGAACGAAGGCGAACTCTTCGGCATCAAGGCTCTTGCCGTTGAGCACCTTCGAGGCACCCAGCGTCACCGAAGTAGCTGCCGGCGTGTACGAATTGGTGAACCCAACCGTATTCGCATCGTTGTCCACCTTGTGAGCCACCGACAGCGTGCCGTCGCCATTGTCGGTTACAGTCGTGGTAACGGCGAATGTGCTGCCGTCATACTGAACGCCCGCCTTCTGGCTGCCGCCACCTACTTCGCACAACGTGTAGTTATAGGTACCCGGCTTGGTGTAGGTAATCGGCCTCAGTGCCACCTTGCCCGAAGCGTCATTAGTACCCGTTGCCACCACGTTGCCGCCCTCGAGCAGCTGGAACTCAAATTCACCTGCTTTCATATCGCGACCCGTAAGGTTCTTCGTTACCGTAACCTGATCGGTCACACTGGAATCAACCGGCTGTACCGAATACGTATTGGTGAACGTGAACGCCGGGTCGGAAGCAGCACCCAGGCGCTCCACCGTCAGTTTTCCGTTCCCGTCGTCGGTCACCTTGAAGCTCACGGTCTTCGTTTCGGTGTCGTTGGTTACGCCATCGGCAGAGCCGCTTTCCGTCACCTTGTAGGTGAAGATGTGCGAGCGGGAAACGCCAGCCCTGGTGGAAGGCTCGCTGCCCTGCGCCTGGTCGGAAGCGTTATTCGCTGCATCGGCATCGCTTACCGCAGCCTTGGCAGAAGATTCGCCCTGGCCATCGTCGGCAGCCATCACAGCTCCCTGGCCCTCGGCGCCGTTGCCGGAATCTACAGCACTACCCTGCTCGGAGTCAGCCTGGCCGGCCACATCGGAATCCGCCGCGCCATTCTGGCTTTCAGCGCCCTGAGCGCTCTGGTCCCCGCCCTTGGAAGCTGCGTTATTGTCAGCATCTTCAACTCGGGCATTAGTGGCACCCAACGCCTTGTTCAGGTCGTCGAGCGTAAATTTGATATCACCAAAATCACCGTTGCCGTTGGCATCGTTGGTCGCCGTAGTGCGCTCAGGCTTAGGAGCCGCAGTATCATCGGACGTTACCGTGAAGATGAACTTGCCCTCAATGCTTGCGGGGGTCAAGCCCTCACCAGCCTTCAAAACCTTGACGCCGGAAATCGAAAAAGTGTGAGGTTCTGCTACTCGGTCAAGCCGAGCCAACTATGATGGGGATTGAAGTTTATAGCACTACTGTCCTAAAACTTTTTTCTGTCACAGTTTATTTTCAATCAGTATAAAATTTGTTTTCACAAGCAAAGCCGCCCGATAACCGAGCGGCTTTATAAAAACAAAAAGCCGACCCTTTCGAGCCGGCACAATATCCATATAGCAACTTTACCTGTAAGCCGAGTTTTGTCGTGTGCGATCATCTATCTACGCCCTGCGTCGCCGCAGACCTCAAGCCACCTTAAATCGGGACCGCCGAGCAGACGGTTTACCCCCGAAACCAATCGGTGTTGCATCGGATAGGGTTTACAGACAGGAACAGTCGCCTGCCCCGTGGTGAGCTCTTACCTCGCCTTTCCACCCTTACACTGTAAAACAATGCGGTATATTTCTGTTGCACTCGCCCTGGAGTCGCCTCCGGCTGCCGTTAACAGCTACCCTGCTCTGTGATGCTCGGACTTTCCTCACGGTTTTCACCCCGTGACCGCACAGTAAAGTTGCGATAGTTATTGTATCATTTTGTGTTGCATTTGTCAATACAAAACCCCGATTATTGCCTTATTTCAAGGAGTAAAAGCATATTATGACCGTAAAGCCGAATATAAAAAAGAACTTCAATATAACGTGGTTGCTCCTGTACGGTGCAGGGCTTATCACTGTCGGTATACTTGTACTTGTAAACGGAAAAATAGTGGTAGAGCCTGCCGCAAGGCTGGGCGGTATCTTTATCGTCGCAAACGGTATCCACCGCCTTATCCGTGCCTACGCAAGACATCAGCGGCTGCCCGTGTTCAGCGGTGTCGGAAACATTATAATAGGACTAATATCCGTTTTCTTCCCCGCCGCTACTCTTGCGCTTCTGTCGTTTATATTCTCGCTTTACGTTTTTCTTAATGCCCTTGTGAAATTCATCGACTTCGGCACAGCCCTTAAAAATGCCGTTCCCGATGCGTTCTATGACTTTTTTTCCGGAATATTCTTCAGCGTTTTCGGCATTATTATGCTTTTCGGCACTCTTATGGGAAGTCAAGGTATGCTTGTTGTCATCGGACTATATTGCATAATTTACGGTGCAGGCGAGCTGAGGCTGTTTATCCGTGAGGCCGCTCCGAATAAAGCCAAAGGCATCATCCGCCGCAGGATACGCTTTTCGCTTCCGCAGGTCATAACCACGTTCATACCGCTGAAAACCTTGCGCAGCTATACCGAGCGGCTTGATTCCCGTGAGATAGATATTGAAAAACTGCAAAACGAGGAGCGTTACGAAAAAAGCGCCGGCACCCCCGATATACACGTTCTTATCCACGTCAGCGCCGACGGAGTAGGCTCTATAGGACATTGCGACATTGTGCTGAACGGTACTGTAATATCCTACGGAAATTACGATAAAGCGTCGGAAAGGCTTTTCGGAGGCATCGGTGACGGTGTGCTTTTCAAAGCGGATTTTGACAAGTATATAAATTTCTGCGTCTATCACGATTTGCAGATGGTGTTCGATTTCGGCATAAAGCTGTCGGAAAAACAGCTTGCAAAAGTCAGAAAAGGCATAGCAAAGCTCGAACGAAACATCACACGCTGGAAACCGCCCTATCAGCTTGCAACCGAAAACAGCCCCATCGCCGATATTGCGGATTTTGACGATTATTGCAGTTCGCTGTGGAACGGCACACACGCACATTTCTATAAGTTCAAAAGCGGCAGATTCAAGACCTATTTCGTTATGAGTACAAACTGCGTTTTCCTTGCCGATTATATACTAAGCAAAGCAGGAACCGATATAGTAAAGACCGCAGGCATAATCACCCCCGGCGATTATTACGACTATATGCAGAGCGAATATGCCCTCCCCGGCGGAATAGTCATAACCCGTGACATTTACAGTAAATATAACGTTTCGCCGGCTGAAACTTAAGTGAAAATCCTTGAACTTGACACGATAGTGTGATATACTACAATAGGACAAGAATTTACATTTACGGGTAGCAAAAAGTCAGAAATTTCATCGTTGATTTATGTGATATCATTATGTATTTTTTGTAGGGGAGGGGTTGTATGTACTTTACGGTTTTGCATCCCTGCAAAACTTTTGGTACATACGTTAGGCATCCTTGCCTAACTTGCCCCTCCCGTGAAAAGAATAAAGAAATCCGAAAGATTGCTAAGTTGTTTATTTATAGCAATCTGCTTTATATCGGAATGATTAAAGTCCTAACTACAGAGAATAAGTTGGTATAATATATTCGGCGATATATTTACCCCGCATAAAGAAAGGACATACTATGAAGCTCAATATCAAGTTAACAGCGGCAATACTTGCCTGTGCGTCAATTCTGACGTCGGCTTCCGCCTGCTCATCACAGAATACAAGCTCCGCTACGGACAGCAAAAACGAAAGCAGTGCAGCGGAAAGCTCCGCTGCAGAAAGCAAGGACAATACAAAAAGCGACACAACAAGCGATAATTCATCCGCATCTTCAGAAAGCACCGTTTCTTCCGATGAATCATCGTCCGAGAACAAGAAGCCTGTCGGCGTTGACGGCGTTCAGACAAACGGCCAGCTTGTCGTTGACATAGACGGTCATACATGGGGCATCTCCCTTTACGGCGGCGGCGACGGTGCAAACTATGCATCATACCTTAACGAGTTCAAGGAAAAGGTAGGCTCATCGGTGAACGTATTCAATATGGTAGTGCCTACAGCAGGCGCATACTACCTTCCCGATGGCTACGAACAATACAACGCAAGCCACAGGGATTCGATAAACAGCATTGCAAACAAGCTGGTGAACGTAATAAACGTTGACGGATACGCCGCACTTGAGGCACACACAAACGAGTACATCTATACCCGTACCGATCACCACTGGGAACCCCTCGGCGCATATTATGCGGCAAAGGCTTTCTGTGAAATGGCACAGGTACCCGTAAAGGAGCTTTCGACCTACAAGACGGAAACGATAGAAGGCTTTGTCGGAACAATGTACGCATTTACCGATTATAACGAGCGTATCAAGAACGACCCCGATACCTTCACCTACTATATCCCCTCTACAGATTACACCGCCACCTATTATACCACCGACTTCAAGGCTGACGAGCAGCTCACACAGTTCCACAGCATATTTGTAGATCAGCCCGCAAGCGGCGCATATTCGACCTTTATGGGCGGCGATCAGAAGATAGTAAAGATAGAAACCGCAAACAAGAACGGCAGAAAGCTCTGCATCTTCAAGGACAGCTACGGCAATGCCGAAGTTCCCTTCTTTATAGATTCCTTTGAGGAAATCTACGTTTGCGACATCCGCTACTTTGACCTTTACGCACCCGACTTTATTAAGGATAACGGCATTACCGACGTTCTGTTCACAATGTGTACATTCTCCGCTGTCGGTGAAAATGCAGAGGGTATAAAGAACAACCTGCTTTCAAAGTAAATCGCTGACAGGTTTTCTGAAAGGAGGAGCAGTATGAAAAAGCTCCCGAAGATAACAGCGCTTATATTGACATTATCGCTCGCCTGCGGATGCTCGGAGGCTTTCCCCGACAGCAACGCAAGCGGCAAGGACACATCGGCATACACCCTACCACCCGACCCCGTATCATCGGAAGCTCCTTCGGACACCGAAAGCGAAGAAACCGAACAGCCCGATACCTCCGCTCCCGAAACGTTACCGCCGGATACTTCTGCCGAAGAAACCTCCACTCCCGAAACAGACGGCACTTCTGCCGAAGAAAGCTCCGTCCCCGCAAGTAAGACCGATATAAACAGCTACAGGGCGATAGGCGACAACGGCATATTAGTCGCAGGAATGGATAATCACTACCGTGGAATTATGTTCTACGGCGGTACATACGGCTACTGCGACCAATATATGACCGATGTAAAGGCATTCCAGTCGGCGCTTCCCGAAGTGACGGTATATTCTATGGTAATACCGACATCTGTCGATTTCTACAATCCGACCGAATACAAGGGCTACACCGAGCTTCAGAAGGATAAGATAGATTATATCGAAAGCGGACTTAAAAGCACAGGCGTTACAAACGTCAGCGTGTATGATACTCTGTCAAAGCACACCTCAGAGGAGATATACTCAAGGACGGACCACCACTGGATGCCGCTCGGCGCATATTATGCCGCACAGGTGTTCTGCAAAACGGCAGGAGTAAAGGTACCCGATATAAAAAAATACCGCAAGGAAACCTGCGGCGGCTATGTCGGCTCGATGTATTACTATTCGTCCGATGAGCATCTTAATAACGATCCCGAAACCTATGCGGTCTACTATTCTCCGAATGAGGATAAGCTGAAAACCACATATTACGATCGTTATTACAGCAACGGCTATGACAGCAGCCTTTTCCTTTGCGACAATGCAAGCTATTACTACCTGTCGTTTTTAGGCAGTGACGATCTCATCGCCCATATAAAGACCAACGCAAAGACAGGCAGAAATCTGGTCGTTATCAAGGAAAGCTACGGCAACGGACTTATCCCGTTCTTCACCGAGAGCTTTGATAATATCTATGTGCTTGACTTGCGCTACTGCGAGGTAAACGCAATAAAATTTTGCAAGCAGGTCGATGCGACCGATCTGCTGTTTGCAAATTGCGCCTATACCGTTGCGGGCGGCAACTGCGACTATTTCTCATATATAAGAAACATTTAAGGAAGATTACATGAAAGAACTTGAATACCCCTTCGACAGCGGTTATCTGCTGAAAAAGAAACGCTCTATAAAAAGACAGCTCCTGTCAGACGGCAGTGTGCGCATAAAGAAAAAAATAGCCGTTCTCGGCGGCTCAACCACGAATGATATAATTAATATGCTCGAATTATTCCTGCTGAACTACGGCATCGAGCCGACCTTCTACGAGTCGGAGTACAACCGTTACTGGCAGGATGCGGTATTCGGAAATGAGGAGCTTGACAGCTTCTCACCCGACCTTATTTTCGTTCATACATCAAACCGCAATATTCTGAAATATCCTGCGATAACCGACAGCAAGGAGCAGGCAGACGCTCTTTTTGCCGAGCAGATGAAATATTTTGAAACAATGTGGGAAAAGATAGCCGAGCGCTACCACTGCCCCGTTATACAGAATAACTTTGAACAGCCGTATTTCAGACTTATGGGCAACCGTGATGCGTTTGACTGCCGAGGCAGAGTGAATTTCATAAACAGGCTGAACACGGCATTTGCCGATTATGCCGCATCGCACGAGAGCTTTTATATCAATGACATAAACTATGTCAGCGCCTGCTACGGTCTTGACAAGTGGAGCGAGCCGTCCTACTGGCACCTGTACAAGTACGCAATGTGCGTTCCTGCGATACCCGACTTTGCATTCAATTTAGCGGCAATAATAAAGTCGGTATTCGGCAAGAACAAGAAAGCGCTTGTACTCGACCTTGATAATACATTATGGGGCGGAGTTGTCGGAGATGACGGCGTTGACGGCATCGAAATCGGACAGGAAACCCATATGGGACAGGTCTATGCCGAATTTCAGAAGTATCTCGGACTTGTGAAGGATACAGGCGTAATGCTCACCGTCTGCTCGAAGAATGACGAAGAAAACGCCCTTGCAGGCCTTAATCACCCCGAGGGCAGTTTAAAGCCCGATGATTTCATAATGATAAAGGCAAACTGGGATAATAAGGACAGAAACATCGAGGCGATAGCGGCAGGACTCAACATCGGGCAGGATGCGCTCGTATTCCTTGATGATAACCCAGCCGAGCGTGCGATAGTTTCCGCACAGTTGCCTACAGTAGCCGTTCCCGAAATGGAGCGTCCGGAGGATTATATAAGAGTGGTAGACCGCTCACGCTTCTTTGAGATAACCGCTTTTTCAAGCGATGATTTAAAGCGCAACGAAATGTACAAGGAGAATGCGGTAAGAGCCGCACAGCAGGCACAGTTCACCGACTACGGCGAGTATCTTCACAGTCTTGAGATGGTGGCTGTGATAGATGACTTCCTGCCTGTCTATCTCCCTCGCATAACACAGCTTACAAACAAGAGCAACCAGTTCAACCTCACCACAAAGCGTTTTACAACCGCAGAAATGGAGCAGGTATTCGCAGATGACAGCTATATCAGGCTGTACGGCAGGCTTGCCGACAAGTTCGGCGACAACGGTATAGTATCGGTAGTTATCGGCAAGGTGAACGGCGATACGCTCGACATAGATTTATGGCTTATGAGTTGCCGTGTGCTTAAGCGTGATATGGAATACGCAATGCTCGACAATCTTTGCGACAGAGCAAAACAGCGTGGACTTAAGACGGTAAAGGGATATTATTACCCCACCGCAAAGAATAAAATGGTGAAAGAGTTGTACGGCGACTTCGGCTTTACGAAGGTCAGCGAGGACGCAGACGGCAACACCGTATGGGAGCTTTCGCTTTCGGGCTACAAGCCTAAAAACAAGTATATTACTGTAGAAAGGAACAAGTAAAATGAGTGAGCAGGAAATTTACGAAAGATTAAACGAGGTTTTCAGAAACGTATTCGACGATGACGATATCGAGGTCGAAGCAGGCACAACAGCAGATGATATAGAGGACTGGGACAGCCTCGAGCATATCAACCTCATCTCCGCTGTAGAAGACGAATTCGGTATCCGTTTCAAGATGGGCGAGGTTTCTTCGATGAAGAACGTCGGCGAAATGGTCGACATCATAAAATCCAGAGCCTGAGCGAGCGGGCGGCTGTGAGCCGCTTCAAATTCCGCCTTTGGAATTGTTGCCGTTCAGCTAAAGTTAGTTGAACGGCGGGATTAAACAAAGCAATAATCAATGTAATGTGGGTGGCTGTGAGCCGCTTCAAATTCGCCGTTCCGACGGATTAATCTTGGCTCAACCACCGTTTCCGGCGGTGTGGCAATGTGTCGTTTCAATTTCCACCTACGGCTGTGAGCCGTTTCAAATTCGCCGTTCCGACGGATTAATCTTGGCTCAAACCCCGTTACCGGCGGAGTTACACAAACCAATAAAGCAGATAAACGGTCACAGCGGCAAGCTGTGACCGCTTTATATTATTATCACACAATCACTCTCCCCGCATAACCTCCCAAACCCGTACTATCCCCCTCGCTTTCCGTGTTTCTACAACCTTTGCAAAATGACAACAATCCCTCTCCACGCATAACCTTCCAAAACCGCACTATTCCTTGCTTTGCACCACCACACTTGCCATATGAACGCTCTGTTGGTTTCGCATCCTTGCGAAACTCTGGGCGTTCAACTTCGGGCATCCATGCCCGTCCCTTGTCAAAGGTGGAGTGCTGTCACCCCCGATAACATAACGGTTTACGCCCTCTCAGACGTAAAAAACGGTTCATCATAAATCATCACGCTGTGAATGACATATTTCACCTTTATTTTACACTTATTTACTGTTGCCGCTTTACTTGCCGCTTTACTTGACAGAACAGCAGTTTTTGTATTATAATAAAGGTTGAAATTGAATTATACCGCCATATCGGGCGTATGAAAGGACAACTCGCAAAATGGAAGAGAAAAAATATGACTTTTCTGCCATAGAAAGTAAGTGGCAGAAATACTGGGACGAGCATCAGACATTCAAGGCTGAAAACGGCAGTACCAAGCCGAAATTCTACGCTCTCGTAGAGTTCCCCTACCCCTCCGGCGCAGGTATGCATGTAGGTCATATCAAGGCTTATTCCGGCCTTGAGGTAGTCAGCCGCAAGAGAAGGCTTCAGGGCTACAACGTACTGTTCCCGATTGGCTTTGACGCTTACGGTCTGCCCACCGAGAACACCGCCATCAAGACCGGCGTTCATCCCCGTAAGGTCACCGATAACAACATAGTAAAATTTACCAGCCAGCTCAAGCGTGTCGGCTTCTCGTTCGACTGGTCAAGGGTCATCGACACCACCGAAGAGCGTTATTACAAGTGGACTCAGTGGATATTCCTCAAGATGTTCGAGCATGGCCTTGTATTCAGGGATAAGACGCTCGTAAACTACTGCCCGAGCTGTAAGGTCGTACTCTCAAACGAGGACTCACAGGGCGGTCACTGCGACATCTGCCACAGCGAGATAGTGCAGAAGACCAAGGAAGTATGGTACCTGCGTATCACCGAATACGCCGACAAGCTGTTACAGGGACTTGAAACGGTCGACTATCTGCCTAACGTAAAGCTCCAGCAGGAGAACTGGATAGGCAAGTCTACAGGCGCTTTCGTAAACTTCTCCATCAAGGAAAACGGTGAGAAGCTCCGCATCTACACGACCCGTCCCGACACACTCTACGGCGTAACATTTATGGTTATCGCTCCCGAGCATCCCATAATAGAAAAGTACAGGGATTCCATAAAGAACATTGCCGACCTTGACGCTTACAAGGCGGAGTGCAGCAAAAAGAGCGAGTTTGAAAGAACACAGCTTGTCAAGGACAAGACGGGCGTAAAGATAGACGGTCTTACCGGCGTAAACCCCGTTACCGGCAAGGAAATTCCGATATACATTTCCGACTATGTAATGATGGGATACGGCACGGGCGCTATAATGGCGGTTCCTGCTCACGATACCCGTGACTATGAATTTGCGAAGAAGTTCGGCATTGATATAATCGAGGTTATCAAGGGCGGCGACATCTCGAAGGAAGCCTACACGGGCGACGGCGAGATGGTGAATTCGGGCGAGCTGAACGGCATCACTAACAAGAAGGACGCTATCGAAAAGATGCTCGGCGTACTTGCAAAGCTCGGCTGCGGCGAAAAGGGCGTACAGTACAAGATGAAGGACTGGGCGTTCAACCGTCAGAGATACTGGGGTGAACCTATCCCGATAGTACACTGCCCCGACTGCGGAATTGTTCCCGTACCTTATGAGGAACTGCCTCTGGAGCTTCCTCCCGTTGAGAACTTCCAGCCCGGTCAGGACGGCGAAAGCCCGCTTGCAAAGATAGATTCATTCGTACACTGCAAATGCCCCAAGTGCGGCAAGGACGCACGCAGAGAAACAGATACGATGCCTCAGTGGGCAGGCTCAAGCTGGTACTTCCTGCGTTACTGCGACCCCAACAACGACAAGGAATTTGCTTCGCAGGAAGCGCTCAAATACTGGCTTCCAGTTGACTGGTACAACGGCGGTATGGAGCATGTTACCCGTCATATGATCTACTCACGTTTCTGGCACAAGTTCCTTTACGATATAGGCGAAGTTCCCACTCCCGAGCCTTATGCAAAGCGTACCGCACAGGGTCTTATCTTAGGTCCGGACGGCGAGAAGATGAGCAAGTCAAGAGGCAACGTAATCGACCCGAATGACGTTGTTGACGTATACGGCGCAGACGTTCTTCGTGTATACGTTCTGTTCATGGGCGACTATGAGCAGGCTGCTCCGTGGAACGACAGCAGTATGAAGGGCTGTAAGCGTTTCCTTGACCGTGTATGGAATCTTCAGAATATGCTTGTCCGTGGCGATGAATACTCAGACGAGCTGAGAACATCAATGCACAAGACGATAAAGAAGGTCAGCGAAGATATTGAGAAGATGAGATTCAACACGGCTATTGCCGCTATGATGTCGCTTATCAACGAGATTACCGCAAACGGCAAGATTAACGATGCCGAGATGAAATCACTGCTGATACTCTTGAATCCCTTTGCTCCCCACATCACCGAGGAAATGTACAATTCACTCGGCTACGGCATACTGAACGAAGCGCAGTGGGTAACATACGACGAGGCGCTCTGCGTTGACAGCACCGTTGAGATAGTAGTTCAGCTGTGCGGTAAGATAAAGGCTCGTATAAACGTGCCTACAGCCGCCGACAAGGACGAACTGCTGAAGATGGCAAAGGAAGCTATCGCACAGTCGCTTGAAGGCAAGACGATCCGCAAGGAGATAGTTGTTCCCGGCAAGCTCGTAAACATCGTTGCAAACTGATAATATAAGGATATACAAAACCGCTCCCGGAGTGTTACGGGAGCGGTTTTTAGTTTAGTCTGTATGCTTTTAAGGAGGCGAGGGTGATGGCGATTTTCGAGGGACGGTGCGGTTTTGGGAGGGTTGGTGCGGATGGGGAGCAATCCCTCCGGTAGTCGCCCGAATTTTTTCGGGCGACAGCACCTCACCTTTGA
>ENA-OPBX01001270-OPBX01001270.1-human-gut-metagenome-genome-assembly--contig:-NODE-1270-length-13410-cov-2.739349_pt1 | contig 13410 bp, 8 predicted proteins | sample MGYA00241075_ERZ501466 | MGnify/ENA primary metagenome ERZ501466 (study PRJEB25962, sample SAMEA2042633) | human gut metagenome | biome: human gut; feature: human-associated habitat; material: faeces...
AGTTCCTCTTCCGTAAATCCCTGCTGTAGCAGATACCGACTCAAAGCATCCCAAGTTTCCGGAGCAAAGCCTAGCCCGTACTTTTTAATGGTGGTCGTGGTTAGATGTCGCTGGATGAAATATTGCAGCCCTCGTTTATCGCTGCCAGTCAGCATTCGGTAATAGAAATTAGCAGCGGCTCGATTCACAGCGAGAATCCGCTTTCGCATACGGGACTGTTTTTCATCTGCCCCCTGTTCGGGAACAGTCAGACCGCTGTTTTGTGCCAGCAGTTTCACCGCATCCATAAAATCCAGATTTTCAATCTGCTGAATAAAGGTGATGACATCACCGCCAGCTCCACAGCCGAAACAATAAAAGCTTTGCGTATCGGGAAATACCGTAAAAGACGGTGTTTTTTCCGAATGGAACGGACAATTGCAGACGTAGGTTCTGCCACGCCGTTTCAAATCCACATAAGTGCGTGCGATTTCTTCCAGCGGACACGCATTCCGCAGCTGTTCCAGAAACACATCAGAAACCATCTGCTGTCACCTGCCTTCCATCGTTCTCCGCATACAAGGCGTTCTTGTGGTTGTTTTCCTACGAATCACAGCAGTTCCGGCGGCAACCGGTCTGCAACCTCCGCAAAATCTGCATCCAATTGTTCCCCGACCTGAATGGAAATTTCTCCGTTTGTCAGTTCAATCATATCTGCTTGGAACGACGCTGTTAAGCCAGCTGGTACAAGCAACGACAAGGTTACCGTATCGCCGAAATCCGCATTCTGCTGCAAAATGGGCAGCTGCGGCAGTCGATAGGATACCTTTCCATAGAGAGAGTATGCCATTTTTAAGGTCACTGGATGACAGGAAATTTTTGTCTGAATCTGTGCTGCTTCCACTGCCAGTGCAGCACTGTGGGAATACGCCCGTACCAAACCGCCGCCGCCCAGCAAAATGCCGCCAAAATAACGGGTGACCACACAACAGACATCGGTGAGATTCTGTTTTTGCAGGACATTCAGGACGGGAACGCCAGCCGTTCCCTGCGGCTCGCCGTCATCGGAATAACGGGTCATATGGTTTTCCCGCAAGATATAAGCATAAACATTGTGTCGGGCTTTGCGGTTCGCCTTGCGAACTTCTTCAATACAGGCAATGGCAGCGTCTGCTGTCTGTACCGGCACTAATGTTGCAATAAATTCTGATTTTTTTTCGATAAAAGAGGCAGTCACTGCCTGTGCAATGGTTCGGTATCCCATGGAACGCCTCCAATCGTTTTATGTAGACAAACAGGACGGTAAGAATCATATGCCTTACCGTCCTGCTCCGTTGGTCTGTTTGCGTACAGATGAGATACCGTTTTCGTACCATCTGTTTCTTCGCAGGGAAGAAGATCTGTTCGCTTACTTGTCCAGATTAAACCGCTTCTTGAAACGGTCAACACGTCCGCCAGTATCTACCAGCTTCTGTTTACCGGTAAAGAACGGGTGGCACTTTGCACAGATTTCAACCTTGATGTCCTTCTTGGTGGACATGGTTTCCATTACGTTGCCGCAGTGACAAGTGATGGTGGTCTTTTCAAAAGTCGGGTGCAGTCCCTTTTTCATGTAGTTTCACCTCTTTCTGTTGTTTTTACCGATTCCGAAGAATCGCAATAAAATACAGCAGCCCATCCGCCTTGAGGCAGACAGTAGTCCTGTTATTTTCTGAAAGCATGACATCACATCATGGAATTTTATTATACTACTTTTGATGGCGATTGTCAAGAGATTCGATATTTTTTTACGTTTTTTTCATGATTTTACTATATATGATGAGGGTGCTCTGGGGAAAACGATCTGAAGCGTCCGGCAAATACGCTTCGCTGTTTGCCTGCGTACGCAGCTCGCCGGTGGTAGGTTTTCCGAATTTCAAACAAACTTTTCTTAGATTGCTGTTTATCGGATTTTTCTTTGTTTTTAAAACGGCGAACTGCGATTACTTCTTAGATTTTTGTTTTCCATAATTGTAAAGTCTATGCAGGGGGCAGCTTGCCCCCTGCACCCCTCCGCCGAGCTGAGCCAGCTCGACCGCAGTTCGCCTACGGCGTGAAAAAAATTGCGTTATTCTACAACGATAATTTGGTCGTTTCTTCTTGGTTTCTTTTCTGGCTGTTCGCCCTTTGCATAGCCCAAAATGCAGCATCCAACACCAATTTCATCATCCGAAACACCCCATTTTTGCAGCAATGCTCTGCCCTCCGGCAATTCGCTCATTTCCTTTGCCCGATGAATCCAGCAAGCACCCAGTCCCAATGCATGTGCTTCCAACAGCATATTGCCAATGGCAAGGCTGCCATCTTCTACATAAGTATGCACATTCCGGTCAGCCAACACCCAAATAACAACTGGTGCTCCATAAAATGGGTCGCTGGTTGTGCCCATAATATCAGCGTTCATCTTGGAAAGTTCATCCCGAATCTCCCGATTCTTGACAACAACAAACTTCGTTGCCATCCGACCCCTGCCGTTTGCAGCATACTGTCCAGCCTTTAACACTTTCTCAATATCCGCATCGGATACCATTTGGTCGGTATAACTCCGAACGCTCTTTCTGCTCATCATTGCTTCTAACATCGTCTGTTCCATGGTATTTGTCCTCCTATTTTCTTATCAAATCAACAACACCGCACAAAAATATGCGGTGTTGCGTGTATCAAAATTCAATTACAGCCTGTTATTGTTCCCCCTTGTTGCACAGCTGGGTCAGCTGGTCTGCCATCTTTGCCAATTCCTTGTTGGAGTAGCCACGTGCATTCTGAATATAAGCAGTGACACGATCCAATGCAATTTGCAGGCGGTCATAGGTTGCAGATGCCTTTACAGACTTCGGCTTTTCCAGATAAAACGGCTCTGCTTCATGCAAGAACTGCCCACTTGCCACATCAAATTCTGTTCCGCTATAGGGTGCATAGGCAGAAATACCCTGCTCATTCAGCAATGCAGTGAATGTATCTGCAGCGGTTGTTTCTCCGTGAATGACAAAGACTTTTTTCACCTGCTGCACGTGCTGAATCCAAAGTTCCAGCCCTTTCTGGTCAGCATGGCCACTCATACCCTGCAACTGCCGAATCTGTGCGGCAACTTTTACCGATTCGCCGAACAGTGTCACATAGTTCGCACCCTCCAGCAATCGCCGTCCCAATGTGCCGACAGCCTGATAGCCGACAAACAAAATCGTATTTTCCGGCTTCCAGAGGTTGTGCTTCAAGTGATGTTTGATTCGCCCTGCTTCACACATACCGCTCGCAGAAATGACAATCTTGCTGCGAGTGTCTGCATTGATTGCCATAGAAGCTTCACTGGTGACCGCCGTCCGCAACCCAGATACCCCGATGGGATTTTCTCCACGCTGCACATAGGCAAGGGATTCTTCATCAAAGCAGCTCTCCTTATTTCGCTGAAAGATTTCTGTCGCCTCAATGGCAAGCGGACTATCTACATAAATCGGGACATCCTGATACTTCCCAAGCAAATTCTGGTCTTTGATTTGCTTTAGAAAATACAGCAATTCCTGCGTTCTGCCCACAGCAAACGATGGAATAATGACGCTTCCGCCCCGCTGGAAGGTTTCCAGCAGAATTTGCAAGAAATCCTGAATATAATTCTTTGGCTTTTCATGCAGTCGATTGCCATAGGTGGATTCCATGATGACATAATCCGCAGTATCGGCATACTGTGGGTCACGAATCAAGGGCTGATGGAAGTTCCCAATATCACCGGAGAACAGCAGCTTTTTGCTGATGCCGTTTTCCTCCAGCCAGATTTCAATACTGGACGAACCGAGCAGATGCCCCGCATCCAAAAACCGGATTGTAATGCCATCTGCAATGGAAATTTTCTCTCCATAAGGATGCGGAACGAAGTGTTCCAGCGACCCTAACGCTTCCTGCATGGTGTAAAGCGGTGTATAGATATCGCCACCGCTGCGTTTTGCCTTTCGATTTCGCCACTCTGCTTCAAATTCCTGAATGTGGGCACTATCTCGCAGCATAATCTGGCAAAGTGAAACGGTTGCCTGTGTGGCATGAATTTCCCCACGGAATCCGCCTGCATACAACAGCGGCAGCAAGCCAGAGTGGTCAATGTGGGCATGGGTCAAGAATACATAGTCAATTTCCGATGGAGCACAGGGAACACGGATGTTCTCATAGACATCTCTTCCCTGCTCCATGCCATAGTCAATCAAGATGCGTTTTCCACACGCCTCCAGATAGGTACAGCTGCCGGTGACTTCATGGGTCGCACCAATAAACAACAGTTTCATATCGCTTCACACCTTTCTTTCCGTCAATTTTAAAAAATATAGATTCTTATGCTTCTTTCTTTGTATACAGCAGGTACTTTCTTGCGAAGAAGTTCCAGAAGAATGCCACTGCTGTGGAAACGACCTTGCTCAAAATCTGATACAGACTTGTCACATCTGCCAATGCCCAAGCAAATCCCTTTGTAATGCCAATGGTCAGCAACAATCCAACAACGCCGATCGCCGCAAAAGAGAGAAACTCTAAAAAGCGGTTCTGCATTCTGGATTGTTTGAAAATCCAGAACGTGCTGAGAAAATAGTTGACGAGTAATCCGGCAACAAACGACAAGCCATTGCAGAGTGCTGCATAACCTGTTCCGGAAAAGACCAGATAAAACAACAGTGAGGACAACGCCCAGTCTACTACGGTTGCGAAACCGCCGACAAAACAATACCGGAAAAACTGAACAAACGTATTTTCTGTATCACCGGAAAATAATTTTTTGAATTGATGCTGCTTTAAAATCTGCTTGACTTCTGTCAAATGTTCTGTTTTCATGTTGAAATATTCCCTTCTTTTTTAATGCCTTGCGAAAATTAACTGGATTGTTTTTATAATTCCTGAGAGGGCAAATCTTCAATCATATTGATGACAAACCGCATTAAAATTGTGGAGTCATCTTCATTGAAAACACCATCATTATAGCAATCTGCACATTTTGCGGCAGAATCTGACAATGTAATCATATTTGCCAATGCCTTATTGATAAAAATTGCATCAACCAAATCGACAACGCCATCCTGATTTACATCTCCATAATAAATATCAGCATCTGCTTCTGTAGTTGTTGTAGTTGCTTCTGTCAGAGATGTTGTAGTAACTGGCTCAGATTCCGTAGTAGTAACTTCTGTTTCAGATGTTGTGGTAACGGACTCAGATTCTGTAGTGGTAACTTCTGTTGTAGATGCTGTAGTAGCTGGTTCAGATTCTGTAGTTGTCGCATTTGTTACAGTAGTCGTTGTAGTGGTTGTGTTAGCTGTTGTAGTGGTTGTTACAGTTGTTTCTGCTGGTTTTGGTGTGCTGCCGTTCGGCTCTGTACCGCCAACCAGTTCACCACCAGCATAAACACAAATATAATCACTCTTGACTTCATTGCCATCGCCGAACATTTCCGAATCGGTCAATACTGGCAAATCCTGATAGCTCCAGTCATTGGAGGCATCCCACTGGTCGCCATAGTACAAGCCAACGGAGCATTGATATTTCTTATTGGAATTTGCAATGGTATAGCCATCCCATGCCACTTCAAAATAATAGATATTCGGGTCATAGGATGCATCATACTGGAACGGCCCAGAAATTACGCCGTCTGCTGGTGCTGCTTCCGTTGCAGCCTGATCGTACAATTCCTTTGCTTCTACCGAATTTGGGCTGGTCATTTCTTTTGTGTTGAAGAAATAGCGAACGGTAACATCTGTTCTCGGCGTAATGGAATCGGTCATGACTTTCATGGAAATCTTCGTTGTTCCTGCTCCGCCTGCACACGGATTATTGACTGCAAATGCTTCAACCCAGTAGTTATTGCCGCCGCCTTCTTCTCCGTTGTTTTCTTCCTTCGGTGGGAAATCTGGCGTTACCTGCATGGAGTCATCGCCGAAATATGCATACAATCCAGCACTTGCTCCGACAAACGCTGCATTATAGTCAATGGTTACTTCATTATAGATCCAGTCTGCGGTAACATCATTGTGTTTATCGGAGGCATCTGGCCCACCAACCAATGCACCATACAGAACATGCCGCTGCTCTCTGGTATCTTCTGCTCTGGTTAAGCCGGAGGCTGCACGGTGATGCGGATACTTTGCAGCATTTTCGCTATATCCGACAATATAAGCCCGATTCATCGGATTGTTGCCCATCAAATATTGCATCTGTTCTTTTGCCCATTCGCTGTATTCGGATGGTTTTCCATTGTTGTTGTACTTGTCATAAACCAGTGCACACAGCTGTGCAGCAGTATTATATCGGGCAGAGCCCCAGGTATCCAGCCAGAAATAGCCTGCCGGTGTAATCGTTCCGACACCGCCGGTCATATAAGTGGTGATTGCCTTTGCAACGGATGCCCAGCAATCCATTTCTTCGGACGATTTTTCAGCAGCTTCCTTGTACTTTTCAATAAACTGCGGATAAACGTGCTCGCCTTCCTTGGCAGGCTTGTCTTCTGAAATTTCGCCTAAAATACACTGCACACCGTTCCACATATCATTCCAGCAATATACATAGAATGGTGCTGCATAGTAGTCATAATACGGGTAAATTTCCTGCAAATAGCTTTCATCGCCGGTGATTTTAAACAGCCATGCTGCTGCCCAGCAGTAATCATCTTCCCACTTTTCAGACCTATAATAGGACTTTGGCCCATCTGCATTATCACTCAGATGCTTTTCATGGCTCTTTGCGAACTGGAACAGTGCTTTTGCATAGTCCAAAGACTGTGCTGCATAGTCTGGGTCAGTATCCTTAAAGTTCAAATAGTTGATTGCCAGCGAAGCAGCTGCTGAGGCAACATAATCGGTTTGCGGTTTGTCGCCTGTCAGAAAAAAGGCAGGTCTTGCCATGGTATCTACTTCCGGAGAGTTCCAATAAGCGTGGTCAATATCGCCATCACCCACCTGATAACAATGTGCAACGACTTCGCCATTTTCATCTCGGAACGTGCACTTCATCAGATAATCGTTAAAATACCGCAAAATTGTTTCAATGTGGTCATCCTGTCCTGTCTTTTTGTAGGAATCCCGAAATTCATAATAGCCCCAGCCCAAGGTAGAAGCTGCATAGTTTTCCGGCATACCAAACTTTACATGGTCGCCAGCGTCATGGAATCCGCCGGAAACATCTACATAGCCATCACCATCCGGATCAAGAATGTCCCGATACTGGTCGATGAACGATTGCGACAAGTTTGTGCCGACTTTATCTTCTCCCATTGGCTGCAACGGCACTTGTGCGTCATAGGTATGACAGTTGCCACGCCACTGATAGCGGTTATTTTCGGCAACTTCTGTTCCGCACATATTGCCATCATAGAAATAAATGGAATACTGCAATGCTTTCGCATAATTATACTCCACATCGTCCGCAGCAGATGCCTGCAATCCGGACGGAACGCTGAGCGCTGTCTGCAACAATACTGCTCCCAGCAATCCTGCAAGCAGACGTTTTCCAACATGCTTTTTCTGTTTCATTCTGATTTTCCTTTCTGTACCATTTGATCTCATAAAAAAACGGATGAACTGTTTTTATTATACAGCAACTTGTATTAAAAGTCAATTTATTTTTCGCAATTTTACCAGGATTCTAACCAAAAAATCTGGTTGCTGCATCCGCTCTTTCTTAGAAAAATCAGATTTTCGTTTTATTTTTTATTCTATCTTATTTTAATTGTCCAGCTGCTTCCTTTGCATAGATCGTTAAAATCTCAACAGCATCTACCACACCAATTGTTCCATCTTCATCCATATCCACCCGCTTTTTTGCAGCTTCTTCTGCAATAGGGTCTTCAGAATACAAATATGGTGTTTGTCCAGATGCGATTTTTGCATAATAGGTCAATACTTGCATAGCATCGTCCATGGAAACTCGTCCATCTAAATCCAAGTCACCCTTCAGTTCTGTTGTAACTTCGGTTGTCTGTCCCGTAACCGCTGTTGTTTGCGTGGTTACGCCAGTCGTTACAGTGGTAGCAGTTTCGCCATACTGGTAGGTCGTCGTCGTCGTCGTAGCAAGTTGCGGCGTTGTGGTTGAAATGATACTGGTTTCTGGTCGTTCTGTTGTCACAGCAACTGTTGTTGTAGTAATGGCTGCTTTTGTCGTTGTTATTTGACTCGTTTCCAATTGATTTGTTGTTTCAAGTGCTGTTGTTTGACTACCAATCGCTTCCGTTGTCGTTTCGGCTGTTGTCACCTGATTACTGGTAGCTTCTGTTGTTTTGACCTCCGTTTCAGTTGTGGTTGTTTCATCAATAGAAGTTGCTGTTGTCGTGGTTGTTGTAACAGTATCATCCAACTGAAGCGAATCAAATCCATTCAAGCTCACATATACTGCACCAGCTGTTTTTTTATAAAAACGAATCAAAAAGCCTTCTACCATAGAATAGGCTCCTACTTCCGCAGAATCTGTTTGATAGCCAAATGCATAATCTCCGATTTCTATAATCGTTTTCGGCAAGATAACGCCTTTCAAAGACGGACAATCCAAAAATGCACTTGATTCCACTTGACGCACCCCATCACCGAATGTAACCGCTTCCAACTGGTCACAAGATAGAAATGCATAGGATGAGATAACAGCTGCACCGTCCAATGTCACTTCCTTCAAAGAATTAGCATCATAACAAGCATATGGCTCTATCGTTTCAACTGTTTCCGGAACGGTCAAAAATTGCAGCTGCATGGCATCTTGAAATGCATAGCTATCAATGGTCTTTACTGTTTCCGGAATGGTATAATCGGATTGTGAACTGCACGGCGGATAGTAAACCAATGTTTCTTGGTCAGCTGTCATCAAGACCCCATCAACTGCCGTATAATATGGATTTTCTGCTGCAACTGTCACTTCTGACAACGAAATACAGCCCGAAAATACATTGGCTGAGAGTTCTGAAATAGCTGCCGGAAAGTGCATTCTCTGCAAGGAACTGCAATTTTCAAATGCATTGGATTTGATACTTTCTAAAGTATCCGGCAGCTGCACTTCCTGCAAAGCCGTACAATTTCTAAAAGCAGCAACAGAAATATTCGTCAATCCTTCTGATAATGTCACTCGCTGCAAGGCAATGCAGTCTGCAAAGGCAGAATCCGGCAAAGTCTGCACCCTTGATGGAACGACAACTTCTGACAAAGACTGACAGTTGAAAAATGCCATCATGCCAATTCGTTGCAGGTTTTCCGGCAGTGCCATTCGTTGAATAGCGGTGCAATTCATAAATGCACCATCTCCAATTTTCTGCAAATTCTCTGGCAATGTGATATCATACAATGCAGTACAATTAGAAAACGCCATTGCTCCAATCGAAATGACTGACTGTGGCAATTCAATTTTGGACAGGGAAGAACAATCTGCAAACGCTGCATCTGAAATTAAAAAAACCGTATCCGGAATATCTGTCACTTCTCCATAGCGTCCACTAGGGCAGCGAATCAAAATGCTTTCGCTCTTATCCAACAGCAATCCATTTCTAACGCAATATGCTGGATTCTCTTCGGCAACCGTGAAAACCTGCAAATTTGCACAGTCATGAAATGCTGTGCTGCCAATTTCAATCACACTGGCTGGAATCACAACTTCTGTCAATTCATCCTGCTCTACAAACGCATCATCTTCCACACGTGTGACCGGAAAGCCGTCAATCTCTGCGGGGATTTCTAAAGTGCCCTGAATCGTTCCAGTATAACCGACAATTGTAATTTCATTTTCAGATGCCAGATATTGAAACTGCTCCCATTCTTGCACCTGTCCTATGTTTTCTATGACCGCTGCCGTGGTGGTTTCTAGGCTCAAATCCTCTTCCCACGCAGCTACACCATTCGGTATCACCAGCCAACCTTGCAGCAATATCAGCATGGATAATATACAGGAAATTCCTTTTTTCAAAAATTTTTTCATAAAGCTTTCTCCCTTCACAAAAAGCATCCCTTCTCTTTTTATTATACAAGATAAATAGGAAAATGTAAAGAAAAAATTGTAAATGTTCCGCTCCGAAAAAACGAGAAACGTGCCCGACAATCATTGTCGAACACGTTTCTCTTAGAGGAAAAAATGAGAAAAGAAATTATCCAATGTATGGAAGATTCTTAACATCTTCGCTGCTCAGAATAAACTTCATCAAAACAGATGTATCCTTATCATCGATTGTTTCTGTTCCATCTTCCTGATTGCAGTTTGCATTTGTGGTTGCAATCGGTGTCAAGGTAATCAGCTGTGCCAGATACTTATTCAAACAGATTGCATCCAGCAGGTCTACCTTTCCATCCAAGTTGACATCCCCAACATTTGTACCCGGCAGAACGCTTCCGGAAGTTGTTGTGGTCGTGGTTTCTTCTGTAGTAGTAGTTTCTCCTGCTGTCGTTGTGGTTTCTTCTGGTGTTGTGGTAGTTTCTTCAGTTGTTGTCGTGGTTTCTTCTGGTGTTGTGGTAGTTTCTTCAGTTGTTGTCGTGGTTTCTTCGGTTGTTGTCGTGGTTTCTTCGGTTGTCGTTGTGGTTTCTTCGGTTGTTGTCGTGGTTTCTTCGGTTGTCGTTGTGGTCGTAGTTGTTTCTGTGGTAGTGGTTGTGGTTTCGGTTGTCGTGGTTGTTGTAACTTCACCGCCGTTTGCAACTGCTACTTCGTCCGGATATACAGTTACTTCATCGCCAATCTGTGCAACGACGCTGCCGGTCTGATACTTGTCATACAAACCTGCTGCTGCTGCAACTAAGCCAACCTGATAGTCAATTGCAACTTCGTTGGAAGTGGCATCTCTTGCATCATCTTTATAGGTCGTAAAGTCAGAACTGGTCGGGCCGCCAACCAATGCACCATACAATACATGTCCATTGCTGGAAGCGTACTTTCCATCCCATGCACCCCATTCATGCCAGTCATCGCTTACTTTCAAGTTCGATGCTGCACGGTGATGCGGAGAGGTTGCAGAAACATCATTATAGCCAACAACCAGACAAACATTTGCATTGTTGTCACCCAAAATATAGTTCATCTGATTCTTTGCCCATTCCGTATAATCTACACCGGACTGTTCATATTTGGAAGCAACCAGTGCACAGAACTGCATCAAAACATTATATCTTGCACTGCCCCAGTAATTCATTACATAGAACTGATTCTGATTTGCATTGACTTTCTGCCCAATATAGTTGGTTGCAAAGCTCCAGTTTCCAGTGATTTCAGCATTGATGATGGCTGCACCCAACTGAGAGTTTGCATAGCAGTAATCCTGTGTCCAGTCATTTTGAACTTGTGTATACTTGCTGTTTTCGGTCAGATATGGTTCTTCGCCAGTTGCCAGATACAGCCAGCCTGCTGCCCAGGAAATATCATCCTGCACGTCCTTTGCAGCTCCACCATAAGTATTCTGGTCATAAGTAATCGTACGGTATTTATCAGCAAAATTATACAGAGCAACTGCATATTTCAAATCTTCTTCATTGCCGAAGTTCAAATAGCTCTGTGCCAGAGAAGCGGCATACTGTGCGGCAATATCACTTGCACCATCGGTGGTCGAGTAGGTTTCACTGCTGCCGTGATCCCACATTGCTTCCGGTGCAAACCACTTTCCATGATCAGAACCATCATCGCCAACTTCATAGATGAACGATGTTACAGTATCACCAGATAGCGTTGTGCAATTTTTAAAGAATTCGTTGAATTCATCGCTGATAACCTTGAAGTGTGCAGTCGTTCCGGTCTTCTGGAACTGGTCTTTGTATTCATAATATGCCCAGCCCAAGGTAGAAGCGGTAAATCCGGCAGTCTGTCCGCATTTAATTGCATCGCCGGCATCGTGGAAGCCGCCCAATGCGACATCTCCGGTGTGGCAATTATCTCTCCAAGAGAATGCAGAAGTTTCCCCTACCTTGTCCCCGCACATATTTGCATCATAGAAATACAGCGAATATTGCAGCAACTTCGCATAGTTGTCCAGTTCCAAATCTGCTGCATTGGCAGAATAAGAACGCACGCCGACTGCGGTTGCACTCACTGCCATCACCGCTGCGGCAATTCCGGCAAATATCCGGTTTTTCTTTCCCTGTTTCTTCATGTTTGTTCCATCCTTTCTGTTTTCCAAATCGAACATGAATGTTATTACTATAAGGATACCATAATTTGTACAAAATGTCAAGGAGAATCATCACAAAAGTTGTATATCTTTTTATGCAAACTTGGATTTTAATTTCCATTTATTAGCAATTGCGAATTTGATTCATTGACAAAGTATCCGCTGCATGGTATAATAACAATCAGACAGCCGCTTTCGGCTGCACTTTATGGAAAAAAGGTGACGAGAGAACGATGTATCTTCCAAACTCCACAAAAGCAGCAGAATTTCTCTGCCATGAAGAAGTGATGCAGACGCTTGCTTATGCACAGGAAAACAAAAATAATCTTCCACTGATTCAGGAAATCTTAGCCAAAGCCCGCTTACAAAAAGGGTTGACGCACCGGGAAGCCTCTGTTTTGCTTGCCTGTCCATCGGAAACCGTCTGGGAAGAACTCTACCAATTAGCAGAAGCCATTAAACTGGACTACTACGGCAAGCGGATTGTATTATTTGCTCCGCTTTATCTTTCCAACTACTGCGTGAACAGCTGCGTTTACTGCCCGTATCATGCCAAAAACAAGCATATCTGCCGGAAAAAACTGACGCAAGAGGAAATCAAACGAGAAGTCATTGCATTGCAAGATATGGGACACAAACGGCTGGCTCTGGAGGCTGGAGAAGATCCCCTGCACAACCCCATTGAATACATTCTGGAATCCATTGACACAGTTTATCACATTCAGCACAAAAACGGAGCAATTCGCCGGGTCAATGTGAATATCGCTGCAACTACAGTGGAAAATTACCGGAAATTGCATGATGCTGGCATTGGAACGTATATCCTGTTCCAAGAAACCTACCACAAGGAGCAATACGAAAAATTACATCCGGCAGGGCCAAAACATGACTATGATTACCACACCGAAGCCATGGACAGAGCCATGCAGGGTGGAATTGATGATGTCGGGCTGGGCGTTCTGTTTGGGCTGCAAACATATCCCTATGAACTTGCTGGATTACTGATGCATGCAGAACATTTGGAGGCAACTTATGGTGTAGGTCCACACACGATCAGTGTTCCCCGTATCAAGCACGCAGATGATATTGATCCGAATGCATTCGATAACAGCATTGACGATGAAACCTTTGCAAAAATCTGCACCGTTATTCGGATTGCTGTTCCATATACGGGTATGATTATGTCAACTCGAGAGGGAAAAGCCGTTCGGGAACGGGCATTGCAGCTGGGGATTTCACAAGTCAGCGGTGCATCCTGTACCAGTGTTGGCGGATACGATACGCCAGAACCAGAGTCCGAAAATTCTGCT
>ENA-OPBX01001273-OPBX01001273.1-human-gut-metagenome-genome-assembly--contig:-NODE-1273-length-13396-cov-2.240762_pt1 | contig 13396 bp, 8 predicted proteins | sample MGYA00241075_ERZ501466 | MGnify/ENA primary metagenome ERZ501466 (study PRJEB25962, sample SAMEA2042633) | human gut metagenome | biome: human gut; feature: human-associated habitat; material: faeces...
CCCCGAAGAAGCTTTGCAGATGTGGGACGAAAACACCATCTGCGTAGTACCTATCCAAGGTGTTACATGGACAGGACTGAACGACGACGTTGAAGCATTGGATAAAGCGCTCGACGCTTACAATGCAAAAACAGGCTATGACATTCCTATCCACGTAGACGCCGCCAGCGGTGGTTTCATTCTTCCATTCCTTTATCCGGATACGAAGTGGGATTTCCGTCTGAAATGGGTATTGTCTATCAGTGTATCCGGTCACAAGTTCGGTCTGGTATATCCGGGTCTTGGCTGGGTTTGCTGGAAAGGCAAAGAATATCTGCCCGAAGAAATGGCATTCAGCGTCAATTATCTGGGTGCTAACATTACTCAGGTAGGTTTGAACTTCTCTCGTCCGGCTGCCCAGATTCTGGGACAGTATTATCAATTCATCCGTTTAGGATTCCAAGGTTACAAAGAAGTTCAGTACAACTCTTTGATGATTGCTAAATACATTCATGATGAAATCGCCAAGATGGCTCCGTTCGTTAACTACTCCGAAAATGTAGTGAACCCACTGTTCATCTGGTATCTGAAACCGGAATACGCCAAGACAGCCAAATGGACTCTCTACGACTTGCAGGACAAACTTTCACAACATGGTTGGATGGTTCCGGCATATACGCTGCCTTCCAAACTGGAGGAATATATTGTGATGCGTGTCGTTGTCCGTCAGGGATTCAGCCGCGACATGGCAGACATGCTGCTGGGCGACATAAAGAATGCCATAGCCGAACTGGAAAAGCTGGACTACCCCACCCCTACCCGCATGGCTCAGGAGAAGAATCTGCCGGTAGAAAGCAAAATATTCAATCATGGCGGAAGACGCCACAAAAAATGATAAAGCAAGAATCAGCTTATCATTCCACTGCTCTATTGTTTTAATACATTAAACAAAATATCGAATAAGGCTTTAGGAGACTGAAACTCAAATCTCCTATTCCTTATTCCATATTATTATATAGATTATGGAAAAGAAAATATCAATTTCACAGATCAGGGAAGTTGCCCAAAAAGCCTATGATGAGGTGAAAAAGCAAACAGGAGGCAAGAATGCGGATTACATCCCTTACCTTGCCAACATAGATTCCGGCCTGTTCGGTCTCAGCATCTGCCTGACAAACGGACAGACCATCAATATCGGAGATACAGATTACCGCTTCGGCATAGAATCCGTATCAAAAGTACATACGGCCATACTCATCCTGCGCCAGTACGGTGCACAGAAAGTATTGGACATGATCGGCGCCGATGCAACGGGCCTGCCGTTCAACTCTATCATTGCCATTTTATTGGAGAACGACCACCCCTCCACTCCATTGGTCAATGCAGGCGCTATATCCGCTTGTTCCATGGTGCAGCCGACGGGTGATTCCGACAAGAAATGGAATGTCATCGTACAGAACATCACCGAGTTGTGCGGCTCTGCTCCACAGCTCATCGACGAGCTGTACCAATCGGAGACAGCTACGAATTTCAATAACCGCTCCATTGCATGGCTATTGAAAAACTACGACCGTATCTACGATGATCCGGAATTGGCGCTCGACCTTTATACCCGCCAATGTTCGTTGGGCGTCACAGCCGGGCAACTGAGCATTGCAGCCGGAACAATCGCCAACAATGGCGTTAATCCTGTCACCGGGCAACACGTATTCGAAGCCGGACTCGCGCCTAAAATCACTTCCATGATTTCCAGTGTAGGTTTCTACGAACATTCGGGCGACTGGATGTACACTGCCGGAATCCCTGCCAAAAGCGGTGTAGGCGGTGGCGTGATGGCTGTACTTCCCGGTGTAATGGGCATTTCCGCTTTCGCTCCTCCTCTGGATGAAGCCGGAAACTCCGTCAAAGCACAAATGTCTATCAGGTTCATCATGAACAGGCTCGGCCTGGGTGTATTCAACGGTGACAATGTGACAATTACGGAATAGATATGAAAACAGCTCTATCAGAATTCATAGTGCGGAAAAAAGGAATATACGGCATACTCCATGTAATCATCTTGCTGCTTTCGCTGTTCTTGGTTATCAGTATATCCGTTGACACGTTCAAAGGCATCCCTTTCTACGAGCAATCGGTGTACATGGAAGTGCAGTTATGGATTTGCGCATTGTTTCTGGCTGATTTTGTATTGGAATGGATTTTGGCAACCAACTGGAAGCGCTATGTCGCCACACATTTCATCTTCCTTTTGGTGGCCATTCCCTATCAGAATATCATTGCCTACATGGGTTGGACATTTTCACCTGAGATTACTTATATGCTGCGTTTCATCCCGTTGGTGCGGGGCGGATATGCAATGGCTATCGTGGTGGGCTGGCTGACGTACAATCGTGCATCGGGCTTGTTCGTGTCCTATCTGACAATGCTATTGGCTACCGTCTACTTTTCAAGTCTTGCCTTTTATGTCATGGAGCATGGAACCAATCCTTTGGTAACAGGTTATGGCGATGCTTTGTGGTGGGCGTTCATGGATGTGACAACGGTGGGTTCCAATATCATAGCGGTCACTGCCACCGGGCGGGTGTTGTCCGTTCTGTTGGCGGCATTAGGGATGATGATGTTTCCCATTTTCACAGTATATGTAACAAGTCTGGTAGAGAGGCGTAATAAGGAAAAACAGGACTATTACAAAAAGAATGATTTTTTCACCTAAAACCTTAATTTATGGCAAATATTAAACAAACAGTAAAGCTGGGCGTATTTACCCTGGCAATCATGAATGTGACGGCAGTAGTATCCCTTCGCGGACTGCCCGCCGAAGCCGTATACGGAATGAGTTCGGCTTTCTACTACTTATTTGCAGCCATAGTCTTTCTCATCCCGACGTCACTTGTCGCCGCTGAGCTGGCTGCCATGTTTCAGGACAAGCAAGGCGGTGTGTTCCGCTGGGTGGGTGAAGCCTACGGAAAGAAACTCGGCTTCCTCGCTATCTGGGTGCAGTGGATTGAAAGCACAATCTGGTATCCCACTGTGTTGACATTCGGTGCCGTATCCATTGCTTTCATCGGTATGAACGATGTGCACGACATGTCGTTGGCAAACAACAAGTACTACACGCTGGCAGTGGTGCTCGTAATCTACTGGCTGGCAACTTTCATTTCAATGAAAGGCATGGGCTGGGTAGGAAAAGTGGCAAAGGTGGGTGGCATGGTCGGTACTATCATTCCGGCGGCCCTGCTGATTATTTTGGGCATTGTCTATCTCGCTACGGGCGGCCACTCCAACATGGACTTCCACAGCAGTTTCTTCCCTGACCTGACGAATTTTGACAATGTGGTGCTTGCCGCAAGTATCTTCCTCTTCTATGCCGGAATGGAAATGGGCGGTATCCATGTGAAGGATGTAAACAATCCCTCCAAGAACTATCCGAAAGCGGTATTCATCGGTGCGTTGATCACAGTCATAATCTTTGTACTGGGCACTTTCTCCCTCGGTGTCATTATTCCTGCAAAAGACATCAGCCTGACGCAGAGCCTGCTGGTGGGTTTCGACAATTATTTCCATTATATCCATGCTTCCTGGCTGTCACCTATCATAGCCGTTGCGCTGGCTTTCGGTGTGCTGGCAGGTGTATTGACATGGGTTGCCGGTCCGTCCAAAGGTATCTTTGCAGTGGGCAAGGCGGGTTATCTGCCTCCGTTCTTCCAGAAGACAAACAAGCTGGGAGGGCAAAAGAACATACTTTATGTTCAGGGTATAGCCGTAACCGTATTGAGCCTCTTGTTCGTGGTTATGCCTTCGGTGCAGAGTTTCTACCAGATTTTGTCACAGCTGACGGTTATTCTTTATCTCATCATGTACATGCTGATGTTCTCCGGAGCCATTGCCTTGCGCTACAAGATGAAGAAGCTGAACCGCCCGTTCCGCATCGGCAAAGGCGGCAACGGCCTGATGTGGTTCATCGGTGGTTTGGGATTGCTTGCATTTGTGCTGAGCTTCATCCCTCCAAGCCAGATTTCCACCGGTAGCAATGCCGTATGGTTCTCCGTACTGATTATCGGTGCGCTTGTTGTGGTGATTGCCCCGTTCATTATCTACGCTGCCAAGAAGCCAAGTTGGATTGACCCGAACACAACCTTCGAGCCGTTCCACTGGGAAGAACAGCCCAATACGCAAGTTGCGGGTAAACCCGTCTCCAAAGACTAAAGAAGAGACTTAGGGTTGCGTTTCATAGAAATTCAGTTATCCTTCTGCCACTCCATTCCGAATGACAAAAGAATAACTGAATTTCATTTTCACACTATACACAAGTTCCCCTTTCCACGCTTGGAAAGGGGAACTCTCAAACAAACAAATAAGCACAGACAGTGATTCACATCCTCATCCGGCCCAAAACCAAAGAACGAATCGAGGGCGAGGAAAAACCCGGCCCTCTAAACTCCCCGGTGTTCCATAAGGGCAATCAATAGCAATACCCTGAGAATAAACTAAAAACATAGAATAGCGTTATCTCGTTGCGCTGCTACTGTCAGTCGCGGACACAACGCACAGGGAAGGCATATCCACGAGCAGTATCAACTGAAGTAACTACCCATTGAGTGGTTCCATAGAAAGCGCCGCCCATCCTGGCCGACGTTATTGAAGTATTATCAAACGGCGAAGCCGACCAATATAAAAGTTTCTGTCCAACCCAGCCGATGGCCCCGTCATCGAGACGGCCACCGACTGCCGGATAGAACGCCACATTGCTTTCACCATCCACAGTTGCTTCCGCAGTCCCGGTAGTAAAGAAACGACGCCCAAATACCGGAAAACTTGCGTTCGTGAAATTTGATGAGGCTACCGAGGCTTTATCATCTGCATGCACATTATATCCGCCCGAGGAACTCGCTTCATATTCATCGGTAACAGTCACAAAGTTAGTCCATGCATCTGGCGGGGGCATATGATAACCATAAGGACAAGGATCATAAATGGTTTTCTTGATATCAGTTTTCGTTCCAAATATCTTAACTTCTCCAGTCTTAATAAGGTCACTACCCCACAACTTATTGGATACTTGCCAAGGAAGCGTGTTCCTGTGTGCTGCCCAAATCCAGTTATAAGAAATATTACTGCCGTCACCTCTGTACTGAGCAGCTTTATCAGCTCCAGGTTTTATGAACATCAACGGATGCTCTACTGTATTGGCAAGTTGGAGTGCGATAGCAGCTGCATCTGTGCCCGTACTTATGCTGCTATTTACTATTTCATTAGATCTCCTCACAAGCAAGGTTCCGCTTGCATCATAAGAAGGAATAAACTCTGCATTGTTCGTGCTTGTCATTACACCCGGTCCGGGGAACGGGTCTTTACGACCAAACTGATAAAGCAGGCCATACGTCTTTATAACCTCTGCTGCAACCTTAGAAGCTGTTGCACTGGCAGCACCCAAGTTACGGTCCATCATTTTGAGAGTCCGTTTGGTTACGGTCTCATAGTAGGCAGGAACGGTACGAGGTTTTGTCTCGTATGTCTGCACCTTGATACTATTCCCGTCAAACGCGGCCGTTGTCCAGATATGCCAGCTCCAAAGGATTTTGGAGGCGCCGTCTTTGGCGGCAACCACTGCATTGCCCTCAGGAGCGCTGCCCAGCTTGAACACGATGTAGCCGTTGCGGGAATAGCCCACGTAGTCCAGTGTGTGAACAGTCCCATTGCTATCGCGGGTTTCCCACACAAGGCCTGCCTTGACGGGAGAAATCTCAGCTCCCGCAGGTATTTCAGCTCCCGTATAGGAAATCTGCGCCGCAGTCTGTGCGCCATTGCCGCGGACTGTGGCCTTGAAGCGATACCATTTATTGGCATCGGTGGTTTTCACCACATAGCAATTGGCTGTACGAGTGCCGGCAGCACTCAAATCCTTGCCCACCAGCACGCGGCCGTCGTCCAAGTTAGTGCCTCTAATGATGGCATTCACCGTATATTTCGTATTGCGTGCCACATTGAAATCGGCAGGGTTGTTACCCGCGCCCAGATAAATGGCATAGGAAACATCGCGGGCCGTACCATTCTGAGGGGTATAACTCCCTTCTATCAGGATGTACGTAGCCGTAGCGGGTGCATTGCCCTCGTAGCGGTCTTTCCAATCGGACAGGGAGGTGGTTCCCACCTTATTTTCAGGGATGTACCAAGTAATTGCGTTAGAGTTATTGCTCGTATAGTCGGTAAGTTCCGCCGGAGCGGACGGAGCTGTGGCAGCAGATTCTACATAATGAAGTTTCTTTGCCACATTCATCAGCTTGATGGCACTCACTGTGAAAACGTCGCCTGAGTTCGGAGTAGTCAGGTTCAGGCTGACTTTGGCTACCGAACGGGTCAGGGAGATTGCAAGCGTGTTGGCCGTATTCGAGTCGAAGTTGTTGTTGCTGCCGCACATAGGCAGGTTGTCACCTGTGCCTTTGCCCGAAGTCACTTCGGCTGCCAGCTTCTGGAAGTCGGCCAGTGAGCTTCCGTATGCCACTTTTGGGGTCAGGTCGCCCATGTTTGCCAGCACATATACGGTACACACGCCCATTCCCGTAGCCAGAGAGAGGTCGGTTGTAAGTGTTCCTGTTCCTAAGGCAATGTATCCGCTGTATTTCAGCGTATTAGTGGCGTTATCGAACTGAAAGACGCAGATTTCGCTTACTGCTTCTTCTTGGGCATCGGTCAGGCTTGCGCGTGTTTGGGGATGTGTTCCGGCATCTGTTGCGGAACGCATCCCGGCATGATCCGGAGCTTTACCCGCTTCCTCGCCCAGCACCAAGTCCAGCGAGTTGTCGCCGCGTGCACGAGTGACGCTCCCGGTGTCATACATGGGAGCCATGCTGAGCGCAAGTTTCACAGGCATAGTAGCGACATTGGGAGTTATGTTCGGCTGAATCTCGTCTCCATCCGTACAGGAAAGAAAGCAAAGAGAAGCCGCTATACATAACCCGAAAATACTTGTTATCTTCATAATTGTTATTTCATTTTTTTCCATTTTACATGTTGTACATAGTTAGATGTTGTTTACATGTCCTATGCTTTCATATTATATGCTTTCATATTATATGCTTTCATATTGTATGCTTACATATTATATGCTTACATATCCTATGTCTACATGTTTTTACACTACATGTTTATATACTGTATGTTTATATACTACATGTTTATACACTACATGTTTTTATACTGTATCCGGATCATCACTCCCCGATAGTTTTCCATCACCGGTGGTAGCAGGCACATCCTTTGTTCCCGCCCAACTGCCGGAGTTCACATTCGTATTGCCGCCCGTTTCGCCCGGTACGGTCTGCGAAGAGGCCCAGGGCAGACCGTTTATCGTATTCAGGCCATAATTGCCGAACAAGACGGTCAAGTCGGGATTGGGGGTCCACTGTCCCGTACTGACAGTGGGGTTGCCACCGCCTGTTTCGCCCGGCACAGTCACATTCTCCCAAGCCCCCACAGTCACCGTAATCGGAGCTGAAGCGCCTATATCGCCGCCCATTACACTCTCACCCCAAGGCACCACCGTCAGCGTCAGCTGCATGGAGCTGCCTTTCATCTTAAGGGTGAACGTATATTGTGTGCCGGGAGCAAATACGAGCGTCTCCGGCATGGCAGCCGTAAACTTTGCGGCAGCCATACCGTTGAACGACACATCCAGCTCGAAATCGAACTTACCTGCCATGCGGGGCAGCACCACCGCAGCGGCGGAAGTATTCAGATCCCTGTCCGGCGGGGAGAAGCTGCCTCCTGCTATCGTGAGGCCGTCGCTCTGCGCCACTCCCGCAAGGGGAAGCTCTGCATGCAGGGGCGCTGCAAGGGGGGCAGCAGTCATATTGGTGAGCCCGGCGGACACAACATTCACCGATTTTATATTGCCCGCTTTGGGCGACAGCTCGAACACCAGCCTTGTGCAACGGCGAACCAAGTCGTTGAGAGGGACGGAAGGGTTGGATTCATCCACCGCTCTACCCGCGGTCCGCGAAGTGGCATAGTCCCTGCCATGCCCCACAGATACGGTGTACGGCGGTGCAGTGGTGCCGCCACCACCGCCGGGAATACCGCTGCCACCGCCGCCCCCGGAAGCAGTAGCCGTTTCCGGGGTAAGGGCATAGAAATCATAGGAACCGGCACGCAGCAGCAAAGAATGCACAGGTGTCAGGCTGCCATTGCCCGAAGAGGCTCTGTATGTGCCTTCGCCCATGTATTCATCCGCCTGCAAATCGGGAGATTGTCCTACACGCCGGAAAGCGAGGATACGCAACGTTGTGTTGTCCGACAAAGGCGAAGAAGCACGCGTGGTGACCTCCATGCCGATGCCCGATGCAGAGAAATGCACTGCAAAACGTTCACGCTCCCTCAACAAAAGACCGCTTTCCGTACACGAACAAAACAACAAGACTGCCGGCAAGTATTTTATCATCCCTGAATAGTTCATAAAATCAATGGCGTATAAACATTAAATTTCAACTTCAGGAGTATTAGTGACCGGTACCCAGTCAGCCACAGCTACGGTAGGAGTGATAGCCGAAGACGAGAACTTCAAAGTGATTTCATACGCGTGTCCATGAAGAAAACCTGCGGGTGCAGGTGTAGTAGGAACAGGGACATTCACAGTCTGGGTTACACCGGAAGACAACTCAATCTTTAATACCACATTACCGGTAGTTTGCGGAGCAAACATGGCATAGCCTGCCTGAGCAGCGTTCGCAGCTGTGCCTACGCCCAGCGTCAGGGGATAGTTAATGGTAGCTGCAGGGCTGGTAGTCAGGTCAGTATTGACCAAATCCAAGTCAGAATTACCAGTAAAAGTCGGAGCGGCTGCTGTATTGGCTGCCTCTGTCGCCGCAGGCAATGTTATCGTACAAGTCTGTTTTTTTTCAGCTATCTTAATGGAGCTCACTGTCCCCCACAATCCCTGCGCAGCAGCATCAGGAGCATAAACCTTTATGCTGAACTGGGTAAGCAAGTGATTGAAAGTAATAGACGATATCTTTGTACCTTTACTTCCCTCGTACAGAACAGTAGCCATCAAATCCGTCTTACCGTCAATTTCACCAAAATCCACAACTCTTGTACCTTGCGTATAACTAACTCCGGAACGTCTTGGATACCAGCCTATCAACTTGGTTTTCTTTCCGCTTACCAAATAATATTCGGCAGGAGCAAACGACAGCGTTTTACCGGCATGCGCTACGGTACCTACCAAAGCAGTCCCCCCGTAGTCCCCATAGCCAGAACCTCCCTCATCGGCACGCACAAACGCCACATCCAAATTCTCAGTGAAATTAGAATTGATCATCCCATCCACTACCGCCCTCGTAGACGGAGACACAGCAGAGGTGATACCCGCACTGACACGTATTTCAACATTATCATCCGAAGACAACCCGATTACATCACTCTGTGTACAACTGCTTGCCATAGCTGCTACGGCAACAAGCATAAACATAATTTTCTTCATACTAAACTTACTTCTTTTTCTAAATTAATATTAAATAAATGCTACTAAAAATATTTCTATGATTCATTCTGTCCATTTATCCGAAATAAACCGTCGGTTTATTGTCAATAAACCACAAGTTTATTAGGATTAAACTGCCGGTTTATTAGGAATAAATTACAGGTTTATTGAGGGTAAACTGAAATAAACTCATAACATACTGATTGATAAAAGAATATAAAAGGATTACCAACTAATTATTTTATGATTATTATCTCTCCGTTTCCTTCCTTCCAACCCTGAACAACAGCCGTAAGGTCCATATCGAGCAGGTTCACGCTTACATCTATCTCTATCGTCTTGTCGATAGGGATTTCACCCCCGTAGGAATCGATGATTTCGGAGACAGACTTGTTCATGTTCACCGTCGTGCTGTACACCTCACCGGAGGAGTTATGCACAGAAAGGTGCAGGCGGGAGTCGTAGGCCGTTTCATTTCCGTTCCCCTCCTCCTTTTGGGGATTGAGAAGGCCGAGCAGGCGGATATCGGCGGAAGCGGTGTAGGAAGGAGAACCCGTATTCCGGGTCTGCACCAGCGTGGCGGTATACTGCGCCACTGTTTCGGGAGCCGTCCTGATGCTCTGCTCCGGAGGATCGCCCGAAAGCAGGAAGAGCGAGGGATAGACGCCGTTCAGCGTGCCGTTCAGCACCGTAGCGCCCTCCACACCCGTCACCCGGAAGCGGAGGACAACCTGTTTCACAAGGCGGAGGGGAACGGGCGTGTAGCGGACATCACCGCGTGAGGTGACCTCCACCTCCTCCACGCTCCAACTGTACACGTTGCCCGGCTGCGCCTCGGAGGAGAGGTGGACTTCCGCAAGAAGCCTGTTGTCCAGCCCCGTAAAGGTGACGCCTTGGGCATCGGTGTTGTAGGCAAGGCAACTGTAACGGCCCTCAGGGAGGACAACCGAGAAGGAATCGGCGGATGCCTCCGCAACGGCGCCTTCCACCGGAGCCGGCTTGTTGTCCGCACCATAGAAGCGGTAACCGGCGGCGGAGGGACGGTTCAGCCCGTCCCAAACGGGGGCTATCTCCACCCGGCCGCAGGCAGCGCCATGGTCCAGCTCCCTTTCGGTGCAACCCGCAAAGGCGGCTGCAGAAACAAGCAGCAGGACAAGATTTGGCATTCTCATTTCCCACCTCCTTTCGCACTGCGCCCGAAACGGTAGCCGATGCTGATGTCCACACCCGTCAGGCCGAAACGGTTCTTGCGGAAGTTACGGTTGAAATAATGATAGGGAAGCTCCACGTCGTATGTGTTGACATCCGAACTGCGGAAGCCGCCGCGAAGCCCCAGATCAATGCCCCAGCGGCCACTCAGGCGGAAGTGCCGCCTTCAAGATAGGTGCCCGTACAGTTGCCCGTACCGGAGGAAAGGCGGCTCTCGGAGGTGCTGCGGTTGTCGAAATCGCCGGACTGGCCGTAGACGCCCACGTAGAAAAGGTGATAGACGCCGCCCGAACGCAGCCAGAAACGCGGCTCAAGGCGGTAAGCGGATATACCCCAATAGGACCCGTTGCCGTAGGACCAGTCGGCATACGAGGCGGAAGCAACGGCAGACCAGCGCCCGGCAAAGAAGAACTCGGCGGAAAGATTGGGAGTGAAAGAGGTATGGGAGAAACCGGGGGTCATGCCCGAAAGGGCGTAAAGGTTGGTCTTGATGGAGAACAGGGGAACGGCAAGGTTGCGCCGCTGCTCCGCCCGACGGAGTTGTTCGGCGCGTTCTTCCGCAAGACGCAGCTGCTCGGCGCGTTGCCGACTTTCGGCTGCCAAGCGGCGGAGTTCGGCAAGGCGTTCCTGCTCGGCGGCGGCCACTGCACGCTCATGCGCAAGGATCTCCTGCAACTCGGAAGCGCTAAGTTTGCGCCGGTAGCGCTCCTCGATGATGCGGTGGAGGTCGTATTCCACCAGTATCTCAACCCGGCGGAGCAAGGGGAAGAGCTCGGAAAGCATGAAGTTGTAGGGAACTCCGCCATGCAAGGCCATCAGCTTCCTTTCGCGGCCGTCGAAGATACCGGTATTGTCGATGATTTCCAGCACTTCCCGGCGGCTGGGAAGCGATGCGCAGGAATCGGCAAGGGAACGGAGCCTCTCCCAGTCCTCGCCAACGTAGGATGTCCTCACAGGGTAGCGCCTCGAAAGGCCGAATACCGAATCAAGATAGTTCATGAAACCGTTGGCGCGACGGCGGGCAAGACGTTCGTTGTGGGCGTAGCTGCCCTCTATGGAGCAGTAGCCCGTCAGGGTGATCTCACGCACATAAATCAGGCTGTCGGAAAGTGAGGTACGGATGAAGCGGGCAAGGCGGGCAAGTTCGGAGGAGTTGTTGCCGTAGGTACTCTCCACACGCCAGCCGCCCTGAGGATAGGACAGGTAGCAGTTCAGGCGTGTGGAGCCCTCGTTGATCACGCGGAGGTAGGTAGAATCACGATACAGCGTATCGGGGCCCGGCAGAGTGCCGGGTAAGGCCGCCACGCCATGAAGATAGCCCGGAAAGGCAAGGATCGCAGGCAGTAGCAGCAGAGCTTTTATTCCCATATGGTTTGATTGTTTAAAAGATTCACATTCAAAGCCCCGACGGACGGGGCAGACGAACACGCAGTGACAGCACCGGAGCCACGCTCACCGTCCCTGCCGCAGGAGTAAACCAGAGCGGCGAACAGCATTGCATACAACTCGCATGCAAGGAAAATGGCAAACAACTGAAGGGTTCTCTTATACTTCATAAATCGGGGGTTAAGTTTATTTGTCAAAGGGACGACAGGCTGACACCGTCAAGCAGCGTGCGGAGCATATGGTTAATGACACCGAGCCTCGAAGCGCCCGAAACGTAGCCGAAACGCCGGTGGATATGCTCCTCCGAAGCGTCCGGGGAAACCGGAAAGACACCCTCGCCGATAGCAAGCAGCAGGTCGTAGAGAGAGAGCGAGGAGAAGCTCCTGCACAATTCATAGGAACCCGGAGAAGAGGGATTGCCGCCCGGAAGAAGGCGGATCAGGCCGCAATCTTCCAAATCACGCAACATCCGCACCGGAACAGAAGGGGAGGCATCCGGGCCGGAATGCGGGACACAGTAGGCAACAGCCCGGAGGGCGGCGATGGCAGCTTGCGTTTTGTCTGTCAACATTGTAGGTTATTATATTAAGGAAAATTCCATTACTTCATAAGTAACGGAAGTAAACACGCGGGAAGAAAGGCGGGAAGAGGAAAGCACAAGGCGGTACAGTAACTTATGTGTATATAATATGCCATTATATGCACGATATTCTCTCATCTTTCACTCAGGGAAAGGTGAAGGAAAGCTATGTCCCAAAAGCTCCATAATGAAGGAAAAAAAAGCTGAGTTCCGGCTTATCACACAAAATACATAGCAAAAGTGGAGAAAAAAGGAGATTTTATTTGGTTTTTCAAGTATTACGTATATATTTGCAGCGAAATATCAATCCGTTACTTATGAAGTAACGTCCGCATAGAGTGCTGAATTACAGAAAGATAGCATTTACATAACCGGAGAACTACTTCCCGAAGATATAATCTATTATTACCTTATTCGCTCTTTTGATTTCATCATCCTCAAAACGTTTCAGGTAGCCCTCCGTAGTGGAAACGGACGCATGGCCCAATGCTTCCGAGATCACTGCAACAGGAATCCCGCGTGACTTGGCAATAGTGGCCCACGTGTGACGCGCAGTATAGGAAGAAACCTTATTGCCCAGCCTGCAGAGCCGCGAAAGCTGCCCCAGACGCAAATTGAGAAGGCGCAGGACATGCTGGTAGTCCAGATATGCAGCCTTGCCCAAAAGCCGACCGTCGAGAATGTCAAGCAGGTAGGAAGAGGAAGGGTCCTTGCTCGCATAAAGCCGGAGAAGTTTCATGGCGGCAGGATCGACAGCGATAAGA
>ENA-OPBX01001276-OPBX01001276.1-human-gut-metagenome-genome-assembly--contig:-NODE-1276-length-13336-cov-3.052933_pt1 | contig 13336 bp, 10 predicted proteins | sample MGYA00241075_ERZ501466 | MGnify/ENA primary metagenome ERZ501466 (study PRJEB25962, sample SAMEA2042633) | human gut metagenome | biome: human gut; feature: human-associated habitat; material: faeces...
AGTCAGAGCTCTGATTCCGGAAAGAACAATACAGTATCTGTGAATGACAGTTCTGACAGCAATAATGGTTCTTCTTCTGATCAGAATGATAATTCAACGGAAAATAAAGCTGTGAAAAATAACAATACAGTAAATACCGGAGATACAACATCAATTATGCCGTTTGTGATACTGTTTGTGGCAGCTGCAGTGATCGCCGGTGTGGCTGTATTTATAAAAAAGAGAAAGAAATAAAAGAATAACACTGATTCCTCCCCCATATAGTTTAACAGGAGGGGAAGCAATGAAAGTCAGAGCAATTTTGAAATCACTATTATTTGCATATGCATTAACAGGAGTGGCATTACTGCTTTTGGCCCTGGTACTGTTTGCTTTTGATCTGGGAGAAACAGCTGTAGATGCGGGTATTATTATAATTTATGTACTTGCATGTTTCATGGGAGGCTTTATGGCCGGCAAAATTGTGCGTAAAGACAAATATCTGTGGGGTGTTATCACAGGTCTGGCTTACTATGTATTACTGTTGACTGTCTCTGTTATGGCAAAAGGCGGCTGGGATATGAGTGCAGCTCATGCAGTTACAACATTTTTTATGTGCACAGGCGGTGGAACACTGGGTGGAATGCTGTCGTAAAAAAAAGCTTTTAAAATGAAAAGATATATGATATACTATGCCAAGAATATAATTACATAAGGAGGATAGAGTTATGGAACATATCAAAACCCTGAATACAAAGAATTTACAGAACACTGTAAAAAAAGGTGGATGTGGCGAGTGCCAGACTTCCTGCCAGTCCGCATGTAAAACTTCCTGTACAGTAGGAAACCAGAGCTGCGAGCAGAAATAAGATCAGCTATGGAGAAATGAGATAAGCAGCGGAACTTTTATTCCGCTGCTTATCTTACGCTTAGAAAGGATTTTAGTAAAATGAGTCTGATTCACCGTTATAAAAGCAATGGCTTTAATATTGTACTGGATATCAACAGTGGATGCATCCATCTGGTAGATGAGGTTACATATGAGGTTCTTCCATATCTGGAAGAGGGCCTTGGCACAGAAGCTATTGCAGAGAAACTGGAAAACAAATATAACAGAGAAGATATTGAGACATCTGTAAGAGAATGTAATAAGCTGAAAGAAGATGGAATGCTTTTTACAAAAGATGTTTATGAGAATGTAATTGAAGAATTTTCAAATAACCGGCAGACCGTTGTAAAAGCATTGTGCCTGCACATTGCTCATGACTGCAATCTGGCCTGCCGTTATTGTTTTGCCGAAGAAGGCGAATATCATGGCAGAAGAGCTCTTATGTCCTATGAAGTCGGCAAAAAAGCTCTTGATTTCCTGATCGCGAACTCCGGTTCCAGGAAAAACCTGGAAGTAGATTTCTTTGGCGGCGAGCCGCTGATGAACTGGCAGGTTGTAAAAGATCTGGTAAAATATGGCAGAGAGCAGGAAAAGCTTCACAATAAGAAATTCCGTTTCACTTTAACAACAAACGGAGTTCTTCTGAATGATGAAGTAATGGAATTCTGCAATAAAGAGATGGGCAACGTTGTACTGAGTGTGGACGGACGTAAGGAAGTACATGATTACATGCGTCCATTCAGAAAAGGTGCAGGAAGCTATGACCTGATCATGCCGAAGTTCCAGAAGTTTGCAGAATCCAGAAATCAGGACAAGTATTATGTAAGAGGTACTTTTACCCACCATAATCTTGATTTCTCCAAGGATGTGCTTCATCTGGCAGATCTTGGATTCAAACAGATTTCTGTAGAGCCTGTAGTTGCGGCTGATACGGAGGAATATGCGATCCGCGAGGAGGATATCCCCCAGATCATGGAAGAGTATGATACTCTTGCAAAAGAAATGATTAAAAGAGAGAAAGAGGGAAAAGGATTTAACTTCTTCCATTTTATGATCGACCTTACAGGTGGCCCTTGTGTATACAAGAGACTGTCAGGCTGCGGTTCAGGAACAGAGTACCTGGCTGTAACACCCTGGGGTGATTTTTACCCATGTCACCAGTTTGTTGGTGAAGAACAGTATCTCATGGGAAATGTAGACGAAGGCATCACAAAGCCGGAAATCCAGAAGGAATTCGGCGGATGCAACGTTTACACAAAGAAAGACTGCAAAGACTGCTTCGCACGTTTCTACTGTAGTGGCGGATGTGCGGCAAATGCATTCCATTTCCAGGGAGATATCAAAGGCAATTATGAAATCGGATGCGAACTCCAGAGAAAACGTGTGGAGTGCGCCATCATGATAAAAGCCGCACTGGCATGTGATTAGTGGGCAGTAATCTGTCTGACTGATACCGCCGTCGGCTGTTATCATAACAGAAAATGGCTGGCAGGCGGATGAACATGACCGCGGACAAAAAATCAAGAAGGGAAAAGAACTATGAAGAAAAGTAAAGGAATCGTAGTGCTGCTTCTGACACTGATCCTGACTGTGTTCTTTTGCTTTACTGCAGCCGTAGGTATCGGTCCTACCGGAACCGGTGCAGCAAAACATATCAACACGGGTCTTGATCTTGCCGGTGGTGTCAGCATTACCTACCAGGCTAAGGAGAGCAATCCGACAAGCGAAGAGATGTCAGATACGATCTACAAGCTTCAGAAGCGTGTAGAGCAGTACAGTACTGAGGCTCAGGTATACCAGGAAGGATCAGACCGTATTACAGTTGAAATTCCTGGTGTTACAGATGCAGATACTATTTTGAATGATCTGGGTAAACCAGGTTCCCTGTATTTCATCACAAAAGAAGATGCTGACGGAAACCAGAACTTTACTACAGGACAGGATGGATATGTTCTCTCCAGAACTATGGATGAGATCAAGGAATCCGGAAGTGTTGTTCTGGAAGGTTCTGATGTAGCAGATGCCCAGGGTGGTGCGATCCAGAATCAGAACACAAGTGCAAAGGAATATGTGGTAAGTCTTACTCTTACTTCTGATGGAGAAAACAGTGGTAAAACAAAATTTGCAGAAGCTACAAAGAATAATGTAGGCAAGCAGATCGCTATCGTCTATGACAATAACATTATCAGTGCTCCGAATGTAAATGAAGAGATTTCCGGCGGAAAAGCACAGATCAGCGGAATGTCTGACCTGGAAGAAGCACAGAACCTTGCTTCTTATATCCGTATCGGTTCTCTGGGACTGGAACTGGAAGAACTTCGTTCCAGTGTTGTAGCTGCACAGCTTGGTGAAGAAGCAATCTCTACAAGTGTTCTTGCAGGTGCGATCGGTCTGATCATCGTTATTATCTTTATGATCATTGCATACCGCATACCTGGTATAGTTGCAGGTATTGCACTGATTCTTTATACATCATTAATGCTGATCACGCTGAATGCCTTTGATATTACTCTTACTCTTCCGGGTATTGCGGGTATTATTCTTGGTATCGGTATGGCGGTGGATGCCAATGTTATTATTTATGCCCGAATCAGAGAGGAAATTGGTGCAGGAGTTTCAGTAAGGAATTCTATTAAGTCCGGTTTCAGCAAAGCTTTCTCTGCAATCTTTGATGGAAATATTACAACGCTGATCGCAGCCTTTGTGCTGATGTGGCTTGGTTCAGGTACTGTTAAGGGATTTGCTTATACACTTGCCCTTGGTATCGTGATCTCCATGTTTACAGCACTGGTTGTATCCAGACTGATTGTAAATGCACTTTATGCAGTTGGTGTACGTGATCCGAAATTCTACGGATCTGCAAAAGAACGTAAGGCAGTTGATTTCCTTGGAAAGAAGAAAGTATTTTTTGCTATTTCCATTATCCTGATCCTCTGCGGTCCGGCAGCGATGTTTGCTAATTCGCATGCAGGAAACAAAGCGTTAAATTACAGCCTTGAGTTCTCAGGCGGTACTTCTACAACTGTTACATTTAATGAAGATATGGATATTAAGACCATTGATTCTGAAGTAACTCCTGTTGTAGAAGAAGTGACAGGAGATAAAAATGTTCAGCCTACAAAGGTAGTCGGAACAAATCAGGTTGTGATCAAGACACGTTCTCTGAATCAGAGCGAACGTGAAGCTCTGCAGAGTGCACTGGTTGAGAAATTTGGTGTAGATGACAGCACGATTTCCACAGAAAGTATTTCTTCTACAGTAAGTAGTGAAATGCGTCGTGATGCGATCGTAGCCGTTATAGTAGCTACAATCTGTATGCTTCTTTATATCTGGTTCAGATTTAAAGACATCCGTTTTGCAAGCAGTGCGGTATTGGCGCTTCTGCATGATGTTCTGGTTGTACTTGCATTCTATGCTATTGCCAGAGTATCTGTCGGTAATACATTTATTGCCTGCATGCTTAAAATCGTAGGTTATTCTATCAATGCTACAATCGTTATTTTTGACCGTATACGTGAGAACCTTCACAGTGGTTCCAGAGAAAAACTGGCAGAAATTGTAAACACAAGTATCACTCAGACTCTTACAAGAAGTATTTATACCTCTTTTACAACTTTTGTTATGGTAGCTGTTCTTTATATCATGGGTGTTTCTTCTATCCGTGAATTTGCAGCACCTCTGATGGTTGGTGTTCTTGTCGGTGCATATTCTTCTGTATGTATTACAGGTGCGTTGTGGTATGTGATGAAAAAGAAATTTGCAGGAAAAGGACAGCCGGCAATTGCTGCAGCTTCCGCATCTGCAAAGTCCTCTTCAAAGCCGAAGAAAGCACGTGATGTATCACAGAAAGATCCGACTCAGCCAAAGAAGAAAAACAGAAAAAGAGTAGCTGAACGTCTGGCTGCCGAAGAAGCAGCTAAAAAACAGCAGAATGATGATGCTGAATAAAACAATAAGTGTCTGAAAAACAGGCAGACAGAAATATCCCGGGGTAAAACTCCGGGATATTTTTATGAGGAGAGAAAATATATGGAGAAATGGGTAATAGCAGCAAAAAGAGCAGATTTTAACCAGATCGGTCAACAGTTTCATATTGATCCGGTGATTGCGAGACTGATCAGGAACAGAGATGTGATCGGAGAAGATAAGATAAGAGAGTATCTGTCAGGAACAGTACAAGAGCTTCCTTCTCCCTGGCTGATGAAGGATATGGAAAAAGCTGTAGATATCCTGGAGAAAAAAATATCGCAGAAAGCAAAAGTCCGTATTATTGGTGATTATGATATTGATGGTGTGACCTCTACATACATTTTAATGAAAGGCCTTGCGAGGATCGGAGCAGATGTGGATACTTATATTCCGGACAGAGTTGCAGACGGATATGGGATTCATGCACATCTTATAGAAAGAGCGGAAACGGACCGGATTGATACGATCGTGACCTGTGATAATGGAATTGCTGCGGCTGCTGAAATCCAGATGGCAAAGGATAAGGGAATGACAGTGATTATTACAGATCATCATGAGGTTCCTTACAGGGAGGAAAAGGGAGAACGCCAGATGGTGCTTCCGCCGGCAGATGCGATTTTGAATCCGAAACAATATGATTGTCCATACCCGAATAAAAACCTGTGTGGGGCAGTGGTGGCCTTTAAATATATTGCAGCACTTTACGAGAGATTTGGTGTTCCGGCAGAGGAGCTGGAAGATTATTATGAACTGGCGGCTATTGCAACAGTAGGAGATGTTATGGATCTTCAGGGAGAGAACAGGATTCTGGTAAAAGAAGGGCTGTGCCGTCTGAAAAATACCAAAAATCAAGGATTGCAGGAACTGATCCGAGCAAATTCTCTGGAAGATGCTAAAATCACAGCTTATCATATCGGATTTGTGCTGGGACCATGTATCAATGCCAGTGGCAGACTGGATACAGCTGCCCGTTCTCTTGCACTTCTCAATGCAAAAACAAAGGAAGAAGCAGCAAGGCTTGCCGGAGATCTTACAGCTCTTAATCAGAGCCGAAAAGCTCTCACTGAGAAAGGAAAAGAAGAGGCAATCCGGATTATAGAGACTACAGAGCTGAAAAATGACAGAGTACTGGTAGTTTATCTTCCGGATTGTCATGAAAGTCTTGCCGGTATTATAGCAGGCAGGATCAGGGAAAAATATCACAGGCCTGCCTTTGTATTGACGGGCGGTGAGACAAGTGCAAAAGGAAGCGGAAGATCAATAGAAAGTTACTCTATGTATGAAGAACTGGTAAAATGTGCAGACCTGATGATACAGTTTGGAGGTCATCCGATGGCAGCAGGTCTTTCTATAGAAGAAAAAAATATAGAAGAATTCCGGAGACGTCTCAATGTCAACTGTACGTTGACGGACGAAGAATTGCGTCCTAAGATCGTGATTGATGTGCCGATGCCTGTGTCTTATATTACAAAAGAACTGGTAGAACAGATTTCGCTTCTGGAACCCTTTGGAAAAGGGAATACAAAACCGGTCTTTGCACAGAAAAATCTCAGAGTGCTTGATTACAGTATTATCGGGAAAAATAAAAATGTAGTAAAATTAAAACTTCTCGATCCGCAGGGGATTTCAGTGGAAGGCATTTATTTCGGAGAAGCAGAGGATTTTGTGAACTTTATCAGGGAAAAAGACAGTATTTCTGTTACTTATTATCCGGAGATCAACAGATTCAGGGGACGAGAGAGTCTTCAGATCATTATTCAGAATTACTGTTAATATTACCGCCTGTTTTGTAACCGCCGGTAAGCCTGGAAATACAAATGTCAGGGCTTAACAGTAACTTGATTCTGAAATAAAAAGGTGATATACTATAAAATATTTATGAGCGAACAGCAATATAACACACACTGGAGGAGAAATAAAATGAAGAAAATTGAAGATTATGTATTAAGTATACCGGATTTTCCTGAACCGGGGATTATTTTCAGAGATATTACAAGTGTTCTGCAGGATGCGGATGGCCTGCAGTTGGCAATCGACTCCATGCAGGACTGTCTTAAGGATATAGATGTGGACGTGATTGCAGGAACAGAGTCCAGAGGCTTTATCTTTGGTGTACCGATCGCATATAATCTTCATAAACCATTTGTACCGATTCGTAAAAAAGGCAAACTTCCCCGCGAAACAGTATCTGTAAGCTATGATCTGGAATATGGCAGTGCAGAGATTGAAATGCATAAAGATTCCATAAAACCAGGTCAGAAAGTGGTTATCGTTGATGATCTGATCGCAACAGGCGGTACGATCGAAGCAGCGATCAAGCTGGTGGAACAGCTTGGCGGTGAGGTTGTCAAGGTTGTATTTCTCATGGAACTTGCAGGTTTAAAGGGACGCGAAAGACTGAATGGGTATGATGTAGCGTCCGTAATTTGTTATGATGGTAAATAAGCACAGCTGATTGTGCAGGACAGGCAGGTGGGAGCATATGACAGAGATAACAAAAAGTACAGAAGCAAAAAAAGATGAAATGCAGGTTGAAAAAGAGAAGCTGGAATCTGTAAAGAGAGCAGATGCGGCAGTAAAGACCATGCATGATTTTACAAGTCCGGAGGTGCTTTATAAAGAACTGATAAACAGTGTTCTGAAGTATCATCCATCAACAGATATTTCCATGATAGAGAAGGCATATAAGGTTGCAAGTGAAGCTCATGAAGGACAGAAGAGAAAGTCTGGAGAGCCATATATCATTCATCCTTTGTGTGTTGCCATCATTCTGGCAGATCTGGAACTTGACAAAGAAACGATAGTTGCAGGTCTTCTTCATGATGCAGTTGAAGATACCTGGATGACCTATGAGGAAGTGGAGAAGGAATTTGGTTCAGAGGTTGCACTTCTTGTGGATGGTGTTACCAAGCTGGGACAGTTATCTTATTCTGCGGATAAAGTAGAAGTTCAGGCAGAGAACCTCAGAAAGATGTTTCTTGCCATGGCTAAGGATATCAGAGTTATTCTGATCAAGCTTGCAGACCGTCTTCATAATATGCGTACCTTACAGTATATGCGTCCTGAAAAGCAGCAGGAAAAGGCCAGAGAGACCATGGATATTTATGCTCCTATTGCCATGCGTCTGGGTATTTCCAAGATAAAGGTAGAGCTGGATGACCTGTCGCTGAAATACCTTAAGCCGGATGTATATTATGACCTGGTGCATAAGGTTGCCCTGCGTAAAAGCGAGAGAGAACAGTTTGTAGGTGCGATCGTAAAAGAAGTTAAGAAGCATATGGATGATGCCAATATTAAGGCGCAGGTGGACGGACGTGTAAAACACTTTTTCAGCATCTACAAGAAGATGGTAAATCAGGATAAGACTATTGATCAGATTTATGATTTATTTGCTGTCCGTATTCTTGTAGATACAGTGAAGGATTGTTATGCTGCCCTTGGTGTGATCCATGAGATGTATAAGCCGATTCCGGGACGGTTTAAAGATTATATTGCCATGCCGAAACCCAATATGTATCAGTCATTGCATACCACATTGATCGGACCTAACGGACAGCCCTTTGAAATCCAGATCCGTACTTATGAAATGCACAGAACTGCAGAATATGGTATTGCTGCACACTGGAAATATAAAGAGTCGTCTGACGGAAAGGCTCCTGTAGGTAAGAGTGAGGAAGAGAAACTGAACTGGCTGCGTCAGATTCTGGAATGGCAGAGAGACATGTCTGATAACAAAGAATTCATGAGTCTTCTGAAGAATGACCTGGATCTTTTTGCGGACAGTGTTTACTGTTTCACTCCACAGGGAGATGTTAAAACACTTCCAAGCGGTTCTACACCGGTGGATTTTGCGTACAGTGTTCACAGTGCAGTCGGAAATAAGATGGTAGGTGCCAGAGTTAACGGTAAGCTGGTTCCGATTGAATATGAGATCAAAAACGGCGACCGTATTGAAATCATTACTTCACAGAATTCTCAGGGACCAAGCCGCGACTGGCTGAAACTGGTTAAGAGTACTCAGGCAAAGAACAAGATTAACCAGTGGTTCAAGAAGGAATTAAAAGAAGATAATATCCTTAAGGGCAAGGAGATGCTTGCGCAGTATGCGCGTGCAAAGGGATTTAAGATCGCAAATTATACAAAAACCCAGTATCTGGAGGCTGTTTTGCGTAAATATGGTTTCAGGGACTGGGATTCAGTACTTGCTGCAATTGGTCATGGCGGATTGAAAGAAGGTCAGGTTTTCAATAAGCTGGTGGAGGCATATGATAAGGAAAATAAGAAGAATCTGACAGACGAGCAGGTTCTTGAGGCTGCTTCTGAGACACAGGAGAAGCTTCACATTGCCAAGAGTAAGAGCGGCATTGTGGTAAAAGGAATCCATGATGTGGCAGTCCGTTTTTCCAAGTGCTGTAATCCAATCCCGGGTGATGAGATTGTAGGCTTTGTTACAAGAGGACGTGGAATCACAATTCATCGTACAGATTGTGTCAATGTGCTGAATATGTCTGAGACAGACAGGACACGACTGATTGAGGCAGAGTGGCAGCAGCCTGATACCAAGGAAAAAGAGAAGTATATGGCTGAGATTCAGGTTTATGCAAATAACCGTACAGGGCTTCTTGTGGATCTTTCTAAAATATTTACAGAACGTAAGATCGACCTGCGAAGTATCAACAGCCGTACAAGCAAGCAGGAGAAGGCAACTATTTCCATGAGTTTTGAGATTGGAAGCAAAGAGGAACTGCGTTCCCTGATCGAGAAGATCCGTCAGGTAGAGAGTGTCATTGACGTAGAGAGAACTACAGGCTGATCATGGAAAAATCTGCTGGAACATTATTTTATGGAACTGCTGCAGATTGACAGAAAGGAATAACATGAAGAATTTAGAATTACAGAAATGTATATTAGGACCTGTATATACAAATTGCTATCTCCTTAAGAATAAAGAAACCGGAGAACTGATCATTGTTGATCCCGCAGATTGTCCGGAGAAGATTGAAATGAAGATTTCCCGGATGAATGGAAAACCGGTGGCGATTCTTCTTACCCATGGACATTTTGACCACATTCTGGCTGCACAGGCAGTAAAGGAGAAATATAATATTCCGATTTATGCCTGTCGTCAGGAAGAGGAGATGCTCCGCGAACCTTCGATCAATATGACTGTACATTATGGACAGGGATGTTCTATTGTGCCGGATGTATTTCTGGAGGATCTGGATGTTATCAGACTGGCGGGATTTTCCGTTCAGATGATCCATACACCGGGACATACCAAAGGAAGCTGCTGTTATTATCTGAAAGATGAAGGTGTATTGTTCAGCGGTGATACAGTGTTCTATGGCTCTGTTGGAAGAACGGATTTTCCGGGTGGAAGTACAGCAGAAATCGTGAGAAGTCTCCATAAACTGGTAGATTCGCTTCCTGAAGAGACCGAGGTTTTCCCCGGACATGATGCATCTACCACTATTGGTTATGAAAAGAGGTATAATCCATTTGTGTAAAATAGGCATTCTGTTTGAGAACAGAGATTTTGAACATGATGTTTATGAACTGATCAAAGCGTTTTATCCCGAAGCGGAGATACATACTCTTTATGAAAATGCTGAAGCAGAGTATGACCTCCGCTTCAGTGTGGAACGGGATAATGACAGTTATATCATAAAATACGAAAGGACAGAGAATCTGTCGAAACAGGAAACAGAGCAAAAAGGGGTAATTTCCGCAGACATACTTTCTAAAGAGAATGCAGGCTGTGGAATACAGGATGCTCATGCTCTGAGAAAAGAGAATAAAGATAATATCAAATATGTTCTGTATCAGTTGTTGGTAAAACTGACGGGCAGAACTCTTCCATGGGGAAATCTGACAGGAATACGTCCTGCCAAACTGGCAATGGGAATGATCGAATCCGGAATGAAAAATACGGAAGCAGCCCGGGAGATGCGTGAGAGATATCTGGTGAGTCCGCAGAAAACAGCGCTTGCCATCACTATTGCAAACAGGGAAAGAGAGATTCTGAAGGATATTGACTATGAAAATGGATACAGCCTTTATATTGGAATCCCGTTTTGCCCAAGTATCTGTCTGTATTGTTCCTTCAGCTCCTATCCGCTGAAAGTGTGGGAGAAGAGAACAGATGAATATGTGGAAGCTCTCTGCCGGGAGGTAAGAGAGACTGCTCTTATGATGAAGGGAAGAAAACTGGACACCATCTATATTGGCGGCGGTACCCCGACTACACTGCTTCCACATCAGATCCGTAAGCTCCTGGATACAGTGGGAGAAGCTTTTGGCTATGAAGGACTGGCAGAGTTTACTGTGGAAGCCGGCAGACCGGACAGTATTACACGTGAAAAGCTGATGGCGATCAGGGAGTATCCGGTAACAAGAATTTCCGTAAATCCACAGACTATGAATCAGGAAACCCTGGATATTATCGGCCGCAGACATACTGTGGAGCAGACAAAAGAAGCGTTTCATCTGGCACGAGAGCTGGGATACGATAACATTAACATGGATCTGATCGTAGGACTCCCGGGTGAGGATATTCACATGGTAGAGCGGACTCTTGAACAGGTTCGTGAACTGGCACCGGACAGTATTACCGTACATTCACTGGCAGTGAAACGTGCAGCAAGGCTGAATATTTTTAAAGAGAAATATCAGGAAATGTCTTTTGAGAATAATCAGGAAATTATGGATCTGACCATGAAAACTGCGTATGAAATGGGAATGGGTCCTTATTATCTGTACAGACAGAAGAATATGAAGGGAAATTTTGAAAATGTTGGCTATGCAAAGGTTGACAAAGCGGGAATTTACAATATACTGATTATGGAGGAAAAACAGCCTATCATCGCACTGGGGGCAGGCGGTTCTTCCAAGCTGGTCTTTGACCATGGACAGAGAATTGAACGTGTGGAGAATGTAAAAGACGTTTCTAATTATATTTCCCGCATTGATGAGATGATCGAGAGAAAACGGACAGCAATAGCTACCTGGCTGTAGGATGTGGAGGTAACATTTTGGACACAGTACAAAAGACAGCAGCAGGTTCACAGCAGAGGATCCTGGAATTTGACCTTGCTTCTGAACTGCATCATGGAATGCTGGTAAGTAATCTGGCTTATGCGGTTGCAGAGGAGATGGGACTGCCGCATGAACAGTGTTATGAGCTTGCAATAGCAGGAATGCTCCATGATATAGGAAAGCTGAAGCTGACAAGTTATATTAACGGACAGGAGCAGGATCCTCTGGTGATCGAGGAACTGAAGTATGTCCGGATGCATTCTGCATTGGGATATGAGGAACTTAAAGGGCAGGGATATTCGGATTTTGTATTGGAGAGTATCCTGTACCATCATGAGAATTATGATGGTAGTGGATATCCGTCCAATAAAGCAGGTGATGATATACCCATAGGTGCCCGGATACTCAGAGTCTGCGATGTATATGCAGCATTGATCTCTGACAGACCATACAGAAGAGGATTTGATATTTCTTCAGTTATGGAGTTGATGATTGATGAAGTAAAAAATTTTGATATGCAGGTTTTTCTTGCGTTTCAGAGAGTGGTTCATAATGGAGACGGGCAGAATTTTTATAAAAGAGGAGGACAACATGGCATTAAAGAAGAAACCGGTAACCGGTATGAAGGACATTTTACCAAAAGAGATGGAAATCCGTAATTATGTGATGAACATGATTCGTGAAACATACGGAACATTTGGCTTTTCATCTATAGAGACACCATGTGTGGAGCATATTGAAAATCTTTCCAGTAAACAGGGCGGAGAGAATGAGAAACTTATTTTCAAGATCCTGAAACGTGGGGAGAAACTGAAACTTGCGGAAGCAGAGAAAGAAAGTGATCTGGTTGACTCCGGACTTCGCTACGATCTGACTGTGCCGCTTTCCAGATATTATTCCAACAACGCAAATGAGCTTCCGGCTCCTTTTAAGGCACTTCAGATGGGCAATGTGTGGAGAGCAGACAGACCGCAGAGAGGACGTTTCCGTCAGTTTATGCAGTGTGATATTGATATTCTGGGTGAGTCTACTTATCTGGCTGAGATCGAACTGGTTCTTGCTACCACAACGTTGCTCGGAAAGCTGGATTTCCATAACTTTACGATTCGCATCAACGACAGAAAAATCTTAAAAGCGATGGCGCAGTACAGTGGATTCCCACAGGAAAGCTTTGACACTGTGTTTATCATTCTGGACAAGATGGACAAGATTGGTCTGGAAGGTGTTGCAGAAGAACTGGAGAAGGAAGGATTTGCAAAAGAGAGCATTGATACTTATCTTGGACTTTTCAAAGAGATCACTTCTGACATTGAGGGTGTCCGTTATTGCAAGGAGAAATTAAAAGATGTTCTGGATCCTAAGGTTGCCGAGGATCTTGAGACTATTATTTCTACTGTGGATTCTGTTAAAACAGCAGACTTCAGGATGTCCTTTGATCCGACTCTGGTACGTGGAATGTCCTAC
>ENA-OPBX01001286-OPBX01001286.1-human-gut-metagenome-genome-assembly--contig:-NODE-1286-length-13217-cov-5.756344_pt1 | contig 13217 bp, 10 predicted proteins | sample MGYA00241075_ERZ501466 | MGnify/ENA primary metagenome ERZ501466 (study PRJEB25962, sample SAMEA2042633) | human gut metagenome | biome: human gut; feature: human-associated habitat; material: faeces...
AGAATTTTGGCTCAGACGTTGCAATGCTTGTAAATGGCGTTACAAAGCTGAAAAAGGTAGAAACTTTCACCAAAGACGAGCAGAAAGCTGAGAATATCAGAAAAATTCTTCTTGCAATGAGCGAGGATATTCGTGTTATTATCATAAAACTTGCAGATAGACTTCACAATATGCGTACTCTTAATTATTGCAAAGATTCAAAACGCAGAACTATCGCCCATGAAACAATGAACATCTATGCACCGATAGCTCACCGCCTTGGAATACGCTCAATTAAAGATGAATTTGAAGATCTTGCTTTTTACTATCTTGATCCATATGCTTATGCCGAGATAGACGAGCAAATGCAGCTCAGAAAGGGCAGCCGTGAACAGCTTGTTGAAAACATCAAGCACAAGATACATGACAGGCTTGAAAAGGATTTTGACCCTGTTCCCCTTATCGAGGGTCGAGTTAAAAGCAATTATGGTATTTATAAAAAAGTATATCGTGACGGCAAGGAGATAGACCAGATATATGATCGCTATGCCGTAAGAATTATCGTCAATACAGTTACCGAGTGCTATAACGTACTTGGCATAATCCACGATATGTTCAGACCTATCCCAAACAGATTTAAGGATTATATTTCCACGCCTAAGGCTAATATGTATCAATCTCTTCACACAACTGTTATCGGCAGAGAGGGAATACCTTTCGAGGTTCAGATAAGAACATGGGAAATGCACAGAACGGCTGAATATGGCATCGCAGCTCACTGGAAATATAAAGAGGGCGTAAGGGGTAGCTCAAAGGACGATCAGCGCCTTGCATGGATAAGACAGATAATCGAGTCACAGCAGGAGTCAAACGACGTTGAGGAGATAGTAAGGGCTATCAAAAATGACCTTGCCCCTGAGGACGTTTTTGCTTTCACTCCAAAGGGCGATATGATAACACTGCCTGTCGGATCAACTGTTATCGACTTTGCTTACGCTATCCACACACAGGTGGGTCATAAGATGTGCGGCGCAAAGGTAGACAAGAAAATGGTGTCTTATGATTATCAGATAAAAACAGGCGAGATAATCGAGATACTTACTACCAACGTTGAAGGTCATGGCCCAAGCCGTTCATGGCTTAATATCTGCAAGACCAATGAAGCCAAATCAAAGATACGTTCATGGTTCAAAAAGGAAAGACGAGAGGAAAATATCTTTGAGGGCAGAAATGCTCTTGAAAGAGAGTTCCGCAGAAATAATATAAGAGTGCCTGAGGAAGAACTTGAGGACTTTCTCAAAATGGATATGCACAGACACAGTTGTGATACCCTTGACGACTTCTTTGCAGCTATCGGCTATGGTGGAGTTCAGCTTTCAAAGGTGATGCAAAGGCTGAAATCTGAGTATAATAAGAAATATGGTGAAAAGGCTCAGCCTGATACTTCTGACCTTGAAAATAAGATAAAGACTTCTAAAAATTCCACAGGCGTTATCGTTGACGGCATCGACAACTGCGCTATCAAGTTTGCACAGTGCTGTAATCCGCTTCCAGGTGATGAGATAGTCGGCTTTATCACGAGAGGTCACGGCATATCTGTGCATAAAAAGGACTGCGTGAACTATCTTTCGCAGAAAGATGATCCTGAGAATGCCGCACGTTGGATAAACGTCAAGTGGGAAAGTGCAGAAAAGCACACGGGCTACTTTAAGTGTACTTTGGATATCGTTGCGGTGGACAGAATAGGTCTGCTGGCAGACGTTTCGTCAGCGCTTGCAATGATCAATATTTTTATCTATGAGTCAACCTCAAGGGAACTGAAAAACGGCAATGCAATGCTTTCAGTAACTGTCAGCATTGCAGGAATGGAACAGCTCAACAATGTTATAAATAAGCTTCAGAAAATAAAGAATGTAATTTCTGTTGAGAGAAGCGGTAAATAAGAAAGGACAGATAATGAAAATATATAGGCTCAAACCATTGAGTGTTTGTGAAACGAACAGCTATATTGTTGCAAGCGAAGAAAATAACTGCGTCCTTATCGATGCGCCTGCCGACCCTGATTATATTCTCGGCGAGATAGAGAGTCACGGTCTTACGCTGAAAAAGATCTTTCTTACACACGGCCATTTTGACCATATCGGTGCTGTGGCTGACCTTGTAGACAGGACAGGCTGCGAGGTGTATATCCACATTATGGATAAGCCTAAGCTTACAGATGACGCAGGAATGCTTGCAAATCTTTTCAGAATAAGAGGACACAGAAATTACACAGGCAAGGTCAATGTGTTTACAGAGGACGATATACTAAAGCTTGACGAGCTTGAATTTGACGTGTTGGAAACACCGGGACATACAAGCGGTTCTGTCTGTTTCATATGCGGTATGAATATGTTTTCGGGAGATACTCTCTTTTCAAGAAGCGTTGGCAGAACTGATATGCCTGACGGAAGCAGTACAGCCCTTATGAAGTCGCTTATGAAAATAGCTGATCTTGGGGGAAATCTCACTGTTTACCCAGGTCACATGAACGTCACAACACTTGACGCTGAGAGAAAGTATAACCCATATCTCAGGCAGGCTGCGGAGGCTTTGAAATGACTCTGATATTCAGCGGCAATGATTATAAATATGAGCTTGAGGGAGTAATGAAGCTTTTTATCCCTGCAACGCTCTTTACCCACGTTTTTTCTGACAATATAGACACAGAGGACGATTATGTGTTCGCTCAGAAAAAGGATAACGCTGACAATGTTTGTTTGAGCGTTAAGGTGAGATATGATGGCAAGACTTGCGAAAAAGAGGAGTTTGTGCATTTTGAAAGCGACATGGAACTTTCGCTGTCAAGACTTCTTTTTACGGCAATGAGCGAGATAACAGGCATTGTGCCGAAATGGGGCGTTATAACGGGAATAAGACCTGTGAAGCGTGTGAATGATATGCTCAGTGAGGGCATGAACAAGGCGGAGATATTTAAAGCCATGGAGAGCAGATATCTTTGCAGCGAAGAAAAGTGCGATATTGCATACAAAACTGCTATAACCCAGAAGCCTGTCCTCGATGAGCTTGAAAAGGACAGCTTTAGTCTTTATGTGTCAGTGCCGTTTTGTCCCACAAGATGCTCCTACTGTTCTTTCGTTTCGCAATCTATCGAGGGCTGTATGAAGCTTATCCCTGAGTATGTGAACAAGCTGTGTGAGGAGATAGTTTATACTGCGAAGATAACGGAAAAGCTTGGTTTGAAGCTTGACACCGTATATTTTGGCGGCGGCACTCCTACCACGCTCACTGCTGCTCAGCTTGACAGAGTTATGAAAGTCATTGCAAACAGCTTTGATATGTCAACTGTCCGTGAATACACTGTTGAAGCGGGAAGGCCAGACACCATAACTGAAGAAAAGCTGAAGGTGCTTAAAGCAAACGGCTGTGGCAGAGTATCTATAAATCCACAGACTTTGAATGACAGCGTTCTTGAGGCTATTGGCAGAAAGCACACAACTGCACAGTTTTTTGACAGCTTTGACCTTGCAAGAAAAGTTGGTTTTGACTCTATAAATACTGATATAATTGCAGGTCTGCCAACAGACACAGTGGAGAGCTTTGAGAATACCATTGATAAGCTTATCGAGCTTGCTCCTGAGAATATCACTGTACATACACTTTCCATAAAGCGTGCGGCTAGGCTAAATCACAGTGGTGACAGGGAAGTGCTGAAAAATCCAGCCGATAAAATGGTAGAGTATGCCACAAAAAGACTTCTTGAAAGCGGCTATCTGCCTTATTATCTCTACAGACAGAAGAATATGCTTGAAAATCTTGAAAATATAGGCTGGACAAAGCGGGGCCACGAGAGTTTGTATAATATCTATATAATGGAAGAGGTTCAGACCATACTTGCAATGGGTGCAGGTGGCTCGACAAAGCTTGTTGACAAAGAGGGCGGACGTTTGGAGCGTGTGTTCAATTACAAATTTCCGCTGGAATACAATAAGCATTTTGAGCTTATGCTTAAGCGAAAAAATGAGATAGAGGAATTTTATGCTAAAGAAAAATGAGATTATCAGGCTGGAAATAAGCGGTATGACAAATGAGGGCAACGGAGTAGGAAAGCACGAGGGCATTGCTGTTTTCGTGCCTTTTACTGTTATTGGCGACGTTATCGAATGCAGGATAGTCAAGGTCTGCAAAACGTATTGCTATGGCATTATCGAAAATATTGTAAGTGGTTCGGTTGAAAGAGCGAAGAACGATTGCCCTGTTTATTCAAGGTGTGGCGGTTGTTGTTTTCGTCACATGAGCTATGAGGAAGAATGCCGTGTAAAAGAGCAGTTCATAAAGGATTCATTTGAGCGTATTGGTAAGCTTTATCCTGAATATGACAGCTTTGAGGGTTGTAAACAGCTTGTCGGCTATCGCAACAAGGCGCAGTACCCTGTAGCAGAGCAGGACGGCATGGCAGTTTGCGGATTCTATTCAAGGCGTTCTCATCATGTATGCGATCACACTGATTGTGCGTTACAGCCTGCTATATTTAAAGCTGTCGCTGATGACATAATGGCTTATGTGAACGAGCGTAAGATAAAGGCATACAACGAGAAATCGGGAAGTGGTCTGCTCAGGCATATTTATCTCAGGCGTGGCGAACACTCAGGCGAGATAATGGTCTGTCTTGTTATTACCGACCTTAAAAAGCGTTGCGTATTTGATGTGCTTGTGGGTGAGCTTTGCAAAAAATATGCTGATATAAAGAGTATAGTTTTCAATGAGAATAGCCGAAAGACTAACTGTATACTCGGACAGAAGCTTGTTACTGCGTATGGAAGCGACACGATACACGATACCATGTGTGGAAATGATATAGAGATATCGCCGCTGTCGTTTTATCAGGTAAATACAATTCAGGCGGAGCGACTTTATGAAATCGCCGCAGATTATGCTCAGCTGACAGGAAAGGAAACTCTTCTTGATCTTTACTGCGGTGCAGGAACGATCGGTTTGTCAATGAGCAAAAAGGTGAAAAAGCTCATAGGTGTTGAGATAATAGAGTCTGCAATAGACAATGCAAAACGAAATGCCGCAGCAAACAATGTCACAAATGCGGAATTTATATGTGGTGATGCAGGAAAGATAGCAGAGATACTTTACAGCCGTGGCGAGCGACCAGATGTGATAATAGCTGATCCTGCAAGAAAGGGCTGCACTAGGGACGCACTGGAGTACATGGCAAAAATGTCCCCTGACAGGATAGTTATGATATCCTGCAATCACGCTACTGCTGCTAGGGACTGTGCTGTGCTGGAGGAGTTGGGGTATAAGACGGTCAAGGTCAAGGGCGTGGATCTGTTTGGTAGGACGGGGCATGTCGAGACGGTTGTCTTGCTTTCCAAGGGCGAGGTCGACTCGAAAAAGATTCGGGTTGAGTTCTCTTTGGAAGATATGGATATGTCCGAATTTCAGGATGGGGCAACCTACACCCAGATCAAAGACTATGTGCTGGAGCATAGCGGGTTAAAGGTATCCAATCTTTATATCTCACAGATTAAGAGGAAATGTGGGATTGAAGTTGGCAAGAATTACAATTTGCCGAAGTCCGAGGATTCCAGACAGCCACAGTGCCCACCGGAAAAAGAGAAAGCGATCCGAGAAGCATTCAAATATTTTGGGATGATCTAACATCCTGCAAAATGGAGGTTTCTTATGGATAGATTGATTTCTTGTGAGTTTAACATGGATACCGCTTGTGTGGAATTGAAATTTTTTGATGGCAGCAAGATTGCCATTGATACGTTTGCGGTGGAAAACGAGGTTGCCGACAATATGTATCAGCGGTCAGAACTGGATTATCTGATCTACAATGACCCGATTGGATATGCAGACCTTGTTTTGAACGGAAACCCCGAAATTTATCTAAAAACTGTAACTGAATGTAAACCCTTAGATTAAAACTCAGCCCTCTGCCTTTTCCTTGGCAGAGGGCCGTTTTTTGCTTAACAGTTATTGAGCATCCCTTAATTGCTCTACAACGCTGCATTTCGCTGCGTTGTCATACATCATGCAAGGAATCAGCCACCCCAGCAGAAGAAATACCGGAATTGTCAGCAGGACAGGCAGAATGGTGAATCGATACTCAAAGAACCAGAACATACTGCCCAGCATTTTTCCTGCAAGAGGTCCCACCGCCAGCGACAGAATAAAGGCCGCCGCTACGGAGGACATTGCGTAAAATAATCCCTCGTAGATCAGCATGGTTTTGAGCTGCCGGTTCGTCATTCCTACAGCCTGAAGCACAGCAAATTCACGGCGGCGGGAAAGAATACCGGTCATCATGGCGTTGAAGAAATTTAAGAGTCCCACCAGCCCGATGATAGCACAGAGAATACCACCTATCAGAAGGAACATCTGCCGGAACTGAGCAAATTCAGAGCGAGCCGTGGCCTTGCTTTCATACATCAAGGGCGAAAACTCACCGGCAGTGAGCTTCGATAGATATTGCTCTGCTTCGGCCTCGTCAACTTCGTCCGCTGTGTCGAACAGGTAGAGCATCGGAATGGCTGCACCACCGCTGTCCCTCTGTGCGGTGTCCACAGACAAAACTACGTCATATCCAATACCACTATAACGATAACTCATGGAATTCGGAAGTTCTACCAAGGCGCAGACCGTGTACTCTACATCTCTGGCTCCATACAATTTTGCCTGAAAGTACTCCTCCGGTGTATCTTCGGTGAGTTCCCCGGTGCGGCTGTCGATATATTTCACATCGTCCGCATAGGTAACGGTGATCGTGTCTCCCACCTTGGGGTAGTATTCAAGATTGGGCAGATTACCGTAGTCATCTAAGGAAACCGCAATGGCAATGGCGTTATTGTCCGGCTCCAACATGGGAGAAATATCTCCGTCGAATACTTGCAGCTTGTCAAACAGACTGTTATCCAGAGCCTCGATTCTGGTATCTCCCATCACCATATTGCCCCGGTGCTCCAGACGGCTCATATGGCTGTCCAACTGCTCGGCGCTTTCGTACTTTGCATAGTCCTGCCGCAGAGCATTCTCCGTCATCCACAGGTAGGCGGGTTTTCGCACAGCATATCCCGTGCCGGAAAGACTGGCCTTTGTGTTTGCTGCGATCTCTTCGATTTGTTCTGGCGTGATGAATTCATCTGCCGGGTTGTAACGGAAATAGTCGGGCGTGCTGACGATAAAATCGGCGCAGGTCATGGAGGATACATACTTCTCCATGCTGAAGCCGCCCACAAAGGCACACAGCGCATTGAACAGTGTCACCGACAGTGCCAGAGACACCACCACCAGCACCGTCTTTTTCTTGTTTCGTCCCAGATTGGCAAAGGCCATCTGATGGAGCTTTGCTCCCCGGATGCTGCGCCGTTTTTTCTTGGTCTGCATCACATCCGTATATTTGGTAGCCTCCACCGGAGAGACCTTGGCTGCCATTTTTCCGGGCTTAGAACAGGACAAAAGCACCGTCAACAAGGCAAACAGCATGGACCCAAGGAAGATCACAGGCGAAGTGCTGATGGTGGTGATGCCTGTATCCAACTGGATGGAGTGCAAGACAACAGGCACCAAAACAGCGCCGATGCCGTAGCCCAGCAGCAGCCCCGCCGGAATGCCGATCAGACAAAGCAGAAGTGCCTGCTGGCGAATGATGCGTTTGAGCTGCCGGGGCGTTGTGCCAATGGTTTTCAGAAGTCCGTAAAACCGGATATCCCCTGCAACAGAGATCTGAAAAATGTTATAGATGATAAGATACCCAGTGAAAATCACCAGCAGCAAAAAAGCTGCTATGGCGATCACAAGTTCCGGATCAAGCTTCGACTCCAGCTGGGATGAGGTATATCCCCAGTTGACGCCGATCCGGACGCTGTTGGGATCGGTATAGCTGTCCCATGTGTAGCCAAGATCGGTATCCACCTGCTCCATCTGCCCTTGAATGTTTGTGCCGGAGGCCAGCATGACATTCAAATCGGTGCGGAAAGGCTGTAAACCTGTTTTCACTGCCTGCGCTTCGATGTCATCTGCGTAATCACGGCTGATGTTGATGTAATGAACAGGCATTAGTTCATCATAGTCCCAATAGCCTACCAGCGTAAAGGTATCTGTTACAGTAAAGGCGGTTTGATCCTTGTCCGTAATGGAATAGGAAACCGTGACCTCGGCGCCCAGCTCCGGCGTTACGCCAAGCAGCTGCAACGCTGCCGTATCCATGGCTACCTCTTTGCCGCTTTCGGGCATCCGTCCGGTAGTAGGGGTTGCATAGCTCCATTTAGTGCAGTTGGCATCCATGTAGCTGATCTCTGCCGGTACTTTGGCAAAGACCCCCTCCGCAGTGATACCGATTACCTTCCGTATCCCCGCAGCCTTCACCTTTGGGTGGGCAGCGATGCGTTCCGCCTGCTCGGGGGAAACATCCTTAAAGGTGCCGTGTGCATAGCCGCCTACCTGCCGAAACTGGTAGGTTTCATAGCTGGCGTTCAGTGACAAGACAATGGTGAACATGGACGTAAATAGCAGCGTTGTCAGCGCAATGGCAAAAATGGCGATCAGATTGCGACGACGGTTCGCATAAAGAGATTTTAAGCTGAGCTTTCGAATACATTTTCTGTTTTTGACATTCATCGTAGCCACCTCCCGTTAGTTCTGGGAGACGATCCGACCATCTTCGATACGGATAATGCGGTCTGCCATCTGCGCAATTTCTTCGTTGTGAGTGATCATTACGATTGTCTGGGCGAACTTTTGACTGGTGACTTTCAAAAGGCTCAATACATCCTGGCTGGTTTTGGAATCCAGATTGCCGGTGGGTTCATCTGCCAGAATGATAGCGGGTGCTGCCGCCAGCGCACGGGCAATGGCTACCCGCTGCTGTTGACCGCCTGAGAGCTGATTGGGCAGCGCATCCAGACGATCATCCAGCCCAAGTGTCTGTACAATCTGCTGTACGAAATCCTTATTGACCTTGCCACCGTCCAGCTCAATGGGTAGAACAATATTTTCATACACATTCAGCACCGGAACAAGATTATATGCTTGGAACACAAAGCCGATTTTCCTGCGGCGGAAGATGGTCAGCGCTTCCTCCTTCAGGGAGAAAATATCCTGTCCGTCCACCATGACCGTGCCGCTTGTAGGGCGATCCAGCCCGCCCAGCATGTGCAGCAGCGTGGATTTGCCGGAGCCGGATGTGCCGACAATTGCAACAAATTCGCCCTTCTTTACACTTAAATCAACTCCATCCAACGCATGAACTGCGTTATTGCCGGAGCCATAAATCTTTTTCAGGTTTTTTGCCTGTAAAACTTCCATAAATGAGTACCTCCATGAAAAAATCTGTATGTATGAAAGGAAATGATCCTTTGATACATACAGATTATCGCATAGGAATCTTTCCACATTCTTTCCGGCGGAAAATGAAATCTAACAGTTTTGATAGAATTGTTGTTATTTCGGCAGAAATATGGAAAACGTACTTCCTTTTCCCGGAACGGAAGCAACCTTGATATAACCGCCCTCGCCGGATATGATCTGTCGGGCAAGGTATAAGCCGATGCCGACCCCTTCTTGTTTCTGCACACTATTTGAGCGGTAAAAGCGAGCAAATATCTTCGCTTGCTCACTTTCCGGGATGCCTGAACCGGTATCCGATATATCGATCCTTGCAAACATTTCATAGCTTACGGCAGAAATAGTAATGGTGCCATGCTCTGTATATTTGATGGCGTTGTCTACGATATTAGCCAGCGCTTCCGCTGTCCATTTGAAGTCGAATACAGCAAAAGCATCGGTATCTTGCAGTCGCAAAGACAATCCTTTTTCAGAAGCCTTGGCAGTATATTGTTCTACTACGCTTTCAAGCAGCGGCTGCAGCGCTGCTTGCTGAGGGGAGAGTGAAATGATCCCGTTTTCCAGTCTGGAAAGCTTTACGAGAGAATCGATCAGAAATCGCAGCTTTTCCGATTGTTTGTACAGCGCCTCCACATTTGCCTTCGCCGATGCAGGCAGAGTTTCCTCCATCAGAAGCTCGCTGTATAACAGCAGGTTTGCAATCGGCGTTTTTGTCTGGTGGGAGATGTCCGCAATCAAGGTTTTGATTTTGTCTTTTTCCTGCGCTACATTTCGAGAAGATGCTTCTGCGGCAGAAAGATAGTGTGCAAACTTTGTTTCCAAAGCAGACAGCTGGCTTTCATCAAAATTGGTTTCAGAAAAGGAGCCGGTCATGGCAGCGTCCAGCATCCTTTCGATTTCTTCCATCGTTTTTCTGGTCTTTCTCCGCTCCCATAACACAACAGCTGCCGCCGCCAGAAAACACAGCAGTATGATCACAATGCCGGTTTTATTCATCTTTTGTCACCCAGCTATAACCGATTCCGTAGATGGTTTTAATGTATTTCTGTGCGCCAAGCTTATCCCTCAGACGCTTGATCGTAACAGACAAAGCATTTTCATCCACATATTCTGCGCCATCTGTCCAGATCCGGTCGACAAGGTCTCCACGGGTCATGGTTCGACCACGGTTTTCAACAAGCAGACGCAGTAATTTTTGTTCTGTTTTACTCAATTCCACTTTTGAATCTTCCACATAAAAGGTCATAGCCTCAAAGTCAAAGTGAAATAGATCCATATGGAACGGCGCATTTTTATGGTTTGACGCTTGCTTTCGCAGTTGGGTATTCACCCTTGCCCGCAAAACCGAAAGAGAAAAGGGCTTGGTAATGTAATCATCAGCGCCCCTCTCCAGTCCGTCTACGATGTCCAGATCGGTGTCATTGGCAGTCAGCAGAATAACAGGAACTCCGGGCATGTTTTCCTTGACCTCCCGGAGCAGCTCAAGCCCACTGCCATCCGGCAGATTGATATCCAGCAGGATCAGGGATACACTACCGCAAAGCAATTGCTCTCTTGCCGCTTTTAGATCATGGCAGGATATAATCTGACGGTCATCTGCTTTCAGTGCTTTACTTAAACCCTGATTCAACCCTATATCATCTTCAATAATCAATAATTGTTCCATGTATCTCACTCCCTCGTTATTCAAAGGCCACCATTATTTCCTTGGGTAATTTTTCGTTCTCACAGTTCAGAAGATAGGCGATTGCTCTGCTTGCAAATTTGTTCGTTTTCACTGTATCCCAATCGGCAAGCAAAATGACCTCTGCCTTGCCGTTCTCAAAATCTAATGATATTTCGCCCCATTCGCCGTCGCAGTCTGCCTGATATTCGTAGATTGCGGCGGCGATTTTCTTTTTTCGCTTGGTCTTGGATTTCTGTTTTAGCCGGACTGCATGGATTGCGCCCTCGGCAACCAAAAATTCCGTCAACTTGTCCACTGCTTTTCGGTAGGCTCGTTCTGCACCGCTGGCTGTACTGCCCTCAAACATAACCGCCAGTTCTTCAAAGGTGGGGCGGTCTTTCCATGAGCTGACACGCCCACAGGTCATGCAAATTGCTAATCGTTTTTCGAGCAAGGTCTGTTCCCGGTAATTCAGTTTCTCAAATGCCCGCTGCACCTTTTCTGCCTGTATGCCGTTCCAGAGGATATCGGTATAGTTCCAGCTATCGTCAAGGGCTACATCCTCGCCTGTTTCTTCGCCGTCCTCGTCTGTGACATAGAAAGGCTGCTGATTGCGGATACCTCGCACAACTTTCAGATAGTCTTCGGCAAGAGCAAGATCACAGTTGTATTTCTTGGAAAACTCGTTGACCGCATCCTTGGTATTGTGGTACAGCCAAGCCATTGACCGCACCATTTTGTAATTAGTCAGAGAGGATACCGACCATTTTTCTTCGCCCATGCGAAAACGGAGCATAGCATCCCGGATGAACGGATAGATGTATGTAGCATACTCTGCGCCCTTGGTAAGGTCATAGTCCATCAGTTTTTGGAGCATTTGTTCCCGGCAGGAGAGCTTTATATCTATAAATCGGTCTGTGTCGTACAAATCGCCGCCATCCACACCGAGAAAGTCTTTGATGCGCTTGTTAAGCTGCGGCTCGTAGTGGTGTAGGAAGAATGAGAAATGTATCAAATTCTTTTCCTGCAAGGCAGACAGGATATATTCGTTCAGACTGCCTACCTTTGGCGGCTCAGGTTCCAGTTGGAAGATGCGCTCTGCAACATAGGGAATGATACCATCACCGTGCGGATTGACTTGGTGTTTCGGTATGTATCCGGTCATATTCCATGTAAAATCACTCAGCATAGCGCACCTCCCTTCTCATTTCTATAAGAATCCCTTAAGACATTCTTTCATAAAAAGCATGAAGTATTTCTGCCAATTCCTGCGGTGATTCAATATTAACTTCATGTCCGGCACCAATAATCGTTTTTAATTCCACGTTCTTAAGCAATTCTGCCAATTCAATAGAAGCATTTTTATTCGCAGTATCTTTCTCGCCATATAACAATAGTGTAGGGCATGATATTTTGTGCAGAGAGTTGTTAAAGTCCAACTCCATCATGGTTTCGCATAGAAGTAAGAAATCAGCTTTTCTAAATCCCATTTGTTGAAACATGGATTTAGGCATAAATCTAAAGAGAAGATTTTGAAATTTCAGAAGCTTCTTGGGCATTTTATATTGTGTGGCGATAAGCACCAAGGAGCGAACTTTTTTCGGATATTGTATAGCATAGTTCAGAGCTAATACGCCCCCAAGCGATAAACCGCACAAATCAATAGGCTCATCATATTGATTGCAGTAATCTGAAAATGCAGCATATAGATTATCATAGGTCACTTCTTTGCTATGAACTAAATCAGGAAGATTCGGACACAAGCTGTAATCAGTAGTTTGCAAAATATCTATTGTTTTTGTCCAACTGTCAGATGTTTGTCCTAATCCATGCACATATATTTGTTTCATATTGTTCCCCCACTAAATATGTATCTTAGCTTCTGCAAGCAAAGCAGCCTGTTCCATTTCTTTTTCATAAGCTCCTTTGGCATAAGCAACATCACTTTTTGCCCGGAGTTCTTTATCTTTTGCCAGTTTCTTCATGACCTCCGCAAGGTCAGCGTCCAGAGTACCACGCTTTACATAGCGATTTATGGTGTTCAGCCTCTTTTCATATATCTGGATAATCGGATGATCGTCTGCAAGCTCTCGCTGTTCTCTGCCTTTTAGATTGCCGATCTGCCGGCAAGTGCGGTGCAGCTTGTCCCCCGGTGCATAGCCGCCGCAGTATTTGGTGTGCCTTGCGTTGGTGGTGAGGAACCACTTGC
>ENA-OPBX01001304-OPBX01001304.1-human-gut-metagenome-genome-assembly--contig:-NODE-1304-length-13077-cov-3.699585_pt1 | contig 13077 bp, 8 predicted proteins | sample MGYA00241075_ERZ501466 | MGnify/ENA primary metagenome ERZ501466 (study PRJEB25962, sample SAMEA2042633) | human gut metagenome | biome: human gut; feature: human-associated habitat; material: faeces...
CGTCTTCTATCGTCAACACGCTGCCTTCTATTCTGTATTGCCCTGTCTCTAAGCCTAGTACGCTAAAGCCCTCGCCAAGCTCCGCTCCCAAATCAACGGTATTGGAACCTTCGGCACTAAATCCCTGCAACAAACGCCCAATATCTATTTTCCCGGACGTCCACGTGGTATTTGAAGCAGTAATCCCATCATTTCCCGATGAAGACGTATAAGATAAAATTGCTCCATCAACTGTCACATTCTGCAATGTCCCGGTCCCGCTCATGTTCAACGTAATGGTTGATCCGATCGTTTGCGAGTTAAAATCAAGCGTCCCCCCATCCAGCGTAACAAGGCCGCTTCCCAAAGCGGAATTATTCATGCACCTTACAGTAGAGCCGGAGGTGATGACCCATTCAGCAGTCATGGATGCATTGGCCGCATTGTTTAAAACCAACGTACCGCTGAATCCTTCCCCGCCCACCGTAATGGTCCGTCCGGAAGAATTCAGTGCCCCGTAAACATTCAGCGTCTTGCCATTTGCCACAAGGACATTCCAGTCTGCATTCACATTAACCGGGCCCCATGCATTGGAGGAAGAACCCAGGGAAAAATCTTCACGAACCGTAAATAATACCGGCTCTTCCGTACCCGCTCTCCCCAGTATAAGAGTCCTCTGGGCATTATTGTTCGGGACAAGGGAGAACCCTGATGCCCCTTCCTCCACAATCAATCCCCCCATGGTAAATGGCGTAAAGGAGCAGGATGGATTTTTATTGGTCGCCGATACGGTGACATCGCCCACTTCCGTGCCTGATGCGACAAAGCGCAATGTGTTATATTCCGACAGTCCCGTTTCATTGGCAAAAAGGTTCCAAATACTTCCCTCCTCTGAAACGGAACCCCAATTCGTATTGACAGGACCGTATGTTCCATCCGGATTGGTCAGGACAATGCCGCCGTTATGAAAATCATTGGACGAACTCCCTACCCACGTATAGATATTACCGGAATATCTGCTGCCGTCCCACTCCGTAGCAGCGAACACATGAAAACCGGATATGGCATAAAACGACAATAAGGCGGACAACAACTTGAGCGGTAGACGTAACTTCATAACTTGCAAATATGGGTAAATAATAAAGATATCCAGCCGTCCTGATTGGCTGTTTGCAATATATAGCTATTACCGAATTAGCAATCCGCCGTCAATATTCAACATTGATCCAATGCATGTTGCATACCCGGAAATCATCATCTTTTTAATATCCAATTCAGAATTTTTTCAAAAAAACATTCCATATCTCTTTCATTATAAACATCAAAAATATCTGATTCTGGTCTATTTTCTGGATAATGCTTCTGCGGATTGCTAATCCGCAATGCAACATTTCACATGAAAATAAAAATGGACGCAAAAATTATTTTTCATCCCTTCCCTATTCCTGAACAAACGATGCAGCAAAATAACACCTTTCGTGAATTTCACCTTTCATACATAGAAAAAGAGGGTGTATTGTTTGCCCGCAACAAGTTCGGAGCAAAGACCAGAAATCGTAGCAGTAGCTGATACGTCCCGTTTACTGAGCAGCCCCGTCCCGGATGTCCGCGTTCCCCTTCACGAAGATAGTTCTCTTCGTTCCCATCGGCACGCTCAGTCCGGCTCCCAGCTGCAGCGCCGTCGTTCCCACTTTCGCCCCCCTCACGCTTTGCGCGAAACCGGGGTTGCCCAGCAGAGAGATGTTCGTTTCCCCTCTCCGGTCTCCCAGGTCCTGCGCCGCGTTACGCGGATTTCCGCCAGCGCTTCTCGTCCGAAGATGTTGCTGCCTACCAGGCCCATCCATCAGTAAGTAAATATCGGAACAGCTGGTTTGCGGAAACTCCTTCGCAGGAGATAACGCCAAATCCAGGCAATCCCATGAAAAACAACACTCTTCCCATAAAAAATGTACCGAAAGGGGAAAGACTTCCAAGACCTGTCCGGATAAAGGAAAAGCAACCGGGAATGCACCTTTCCTCCTTGCTCCCGGCTCTTCAAGTTGCTAAAATGCTTCAAGCAAATTTTTTATCCTTTTCCCATGGCCATTTTTGGTTCCTCCAATTTATCCGACTCAGGTGATCTGTTGATCTTCAACAAAGTATCTTATAAAACCCTACTGATGTTCGAAAAAGAACTGGGCAGGGACCGCATGACTTACCTGGTGGAAGAAGGTCTCCCCCCGGATACGGCCACCGCCTCCCATCTGGAATCCACTAAAGCGGACGGCATCCTGTTCCAGGCCGGAGGCAGCGACCCTGTCGCGCTGCGTTCCGCCATCATGGAACGCATTAACGAAGGCAGAAGAGTAGTATTTCTGCCCGGTCCCGTCTCCCATGTGAAAGGTTCCATCAGCCAAATTCCTCCGCGGGTCATCAAGGCCCTGGAAGCCCTGCATATTTCCCCCGTACCGGTCTATGCCGGTTTTTACACGAACTCCGTGCTGGATGCGGAGGCCGATACGGACGCCCAGGCGGACATCCAGATACATATTCTCCCCAAACTGGCCCCCGGGGCCGAGATGGCGGCACGCCTGACCTCCGCGTGGCTGGAATGTTCCGCCCAGGCATACGCCACGCTGCCTCAGCTCCACGGTTCCCTGTCCGCCCTCCTTTTCCGCAGCCTCAAACTTCATTCCGATTGCCGGGTCATCGACGGCATTGACGACACTACGCTGACTTACGGCCAGCTGCTGGCCATTTCCGTAGCCTTTGCCAAGAGGTTGAAAAAAATTACCTCGAATCGCCGGGTCGGCATCATTCTTCCGCCGGGCAAGGGAGCGGCCATAGCCAATCTGGGCTGCCTGTTCGCCGGGAAAACACCGGTAAATTTCAATTATTCCGCCTCGGAAGGAGCCTTTGCCAGCTCTGTAAAGCAATCCGGCGTGGACTGGTTTATTACTGCGGATACCTTCATGCGAAAGCTCCAGAATTTCCCGTGGCCCCCCCAGCGGGATCTGATCCTCATGGAGCGGGAAATTCCCCTGCTTAAAGGTTCCGCCAAACGCTGGGGCCTCGCCATCAAATTCCTGACAGCGGGGTTCATGATTAAAAAACTGGGGCTGGACGCGCCTACAGGCGCGGACGAAGCCGTGCTGATGTTCACTTCCGGCTCTTCCGGGGAACCCAAGGGCGTGCCGCTGACCCACCACAACCTTCTTTCCAACATCTCTCAATGTTCCTCCCGCATTACGCTGGAACCGCAAAGCAGGTTTCTGGGAAGCCTGCCCGTATTCCACTGCTTCGGCATCACCATCGGGCTATGGTATCCGATGATCGGCGGGTACGACATGGTCACCTACCCATCCCCTCTTGAGGCCAAACGGCTGGGAGCCCTTATCAAGCAGTACGGAATCAGTCTGGTAGTCACCACGCCCACCTTCCTGCGCGGTTTCATGAAACGCTGCGAACCGGACACCTTTAAAACCGTCCGCTACCTGATCGTTGGCGCGGAAAAACTGCCGGAAGACCTTTCCGCCGCTTTCCGGGAAAAATTCGGCATCATTCCATGCGAAGGCTACGGCCTGACGGAAGCCTCTCCCGTCTGTTCCGTCAACTTCATTGACCCGGCGCCATCCAATGCCGCCGGAGACTTCATTCCCGGCATGAAAAAGAGTTCCGTAGGAGCCCTCCTTCCCGGAATCGCCATACGCATCACCAGCCCTCACACGGGACGCGTGGTTCCCATCACTACTTCTGGCATGATCTGGCTGAAAGGACCGAACATCTTTCCCGGCTATCTGGGCGGTCCGGAGACGGATCGCGATATTTTCGTGGACGGCTGGCTAAAAACCGGAGACATAGGTTCCGCAGACGAATTCGGCTTCCTGAAGATTGAAGGACGCATTTCCCGCTTTTCCAAAATAGGTGGGGAAATGGTGCCTCATGAAGCCCTGGAAGCAGCCATTATGAACATTTGGAATCTGGATCCGGCGGACGAAGAACGGCGGATAGCCGTCGTCACCATTCCGGACCCCGTAAAAGGGGAGGCCGTAGCCCTGCTCACCACCCTGGTGACGGATTACGTGCACCAGGCGCGAACCCTCATCAGGCACGGCCTGATTGACCAGGGGCTGCCGGCCCTCTGGTGCCCCAAGGAGATTATTCCCGTAGAACGCATCCCGGTGCTCCCATCCGGCAAGCTGGATATCAAGCAATGCAGGATGCTGGCGTATGAAGCGCTGAACATCCCCTTTGAACCGTAATTTATGGAATTCCCGGAGGAAACGCCCACCGCGCCCAAACCCATCACAGTCAAACAGCTCGTTTACCGCCTGAGGGACACGGTCAGCATCGCTGTGGGCACCCAGTGGGTGGTGGGAGAACTGAGCAACGTCAAGCATCACACCAGCGGCCACGTTTATTTCACCCTGAAGGAACAGGGAGCGGAAATTTTCTGCGCCTTTTTCAAGGCAGCGGCTTCCAAATGTCCCATACGGCTCCAGGAAGGGATGAAAGTCCATGTCCTGGGCAGCGCCACCGTATACCCGGACCGGGGGCAACTCCAGCTGGTCATCAGGCAGGTAAAAGCTGCAGGACAGGGAGATTTGCAGACTCGCTTTTTGGAGTTGAAAGCCAAACTCCAGCGCGAGGGGTTGTTTGACGCGGAACACAAAAAGAAAATTCCCACGTTCCCCCGCGCCATCGGCATCGTCACCTCCCCCACCGGCGCCGTCATCCAGGACATACGGCACGTATTGGAACGCCGCGCCCCGTGGGTGAAGGCTTATCTGCTGCCCGTACGCGTGCAGGGAGCAGGAGCGGAGCACGAAATAGCCGCAGCCGTGCGCGCTTGGTCCGGAGCGCCCTTCAACGGTCTCCCGCCCGTGGACGTGCTCATTGTAGGCCGCGGCGGCGGCTCCATTGAGGATTTGTGGAATTTCAATGAGGAAACGGTGGCGCGCGCCATTTACGAATGTACCGTTCCCGTGATTTCCGCAGTGGGTCATGATACGGACTTTACCATTGCCGATTTTGCAGCGGATCTGCGCGCACCCACTCCCACCGCAGCCGCAGAACTGGCCACACCGGACGGCCCTGAATGGCTCCGCAAGCTGTCCAGAATGGAACAGGCTCTTCATGCATCCGCTCGGCATTCCCTCTTGCGTTCCAAGCTGAAACTGGATGTTTACCTGCGGGGGAAGCTGTTGGATGCGTATTCCCTGCTCTCTCCTTATTCCCAGCGCCTGGACGATATGGAAGAAACCCTGCAGAATGCGGCAACAACGAGAGTTTTTCATAATACGCTGCATATTAACAAACTGGAACATCAGTTGCAAATGCGCCACCCCGCCCACAGAAACCGGGAGCGCACACAGCTTCTGGCTTCCCTTCAGGCCGGCTTATCCCATGCAGCCGCCGCCCGCATGACGGATTTATCTTCACAACTCACTCTTATTCAAGCACGTCTTGAAGCACACAGCCCGGAACAGACCCTGCGCCGCGGATATGCCCTGGTGGAAAACCAGGATAAGCAGCTTATCCGGCAGACAAACCAGGTGCATGCAGGGGAAAAATTGAAAATCCGTGTTTCCGACGGTTGTTTTTATGTCAGGGATGACACGCCACAATAACCTGTCCACAAGCATCTAGTAGTGCATTTTTTGCACTCAATCTAACAAATTGTGTTTTTTCTGGATTTTGCAGGAAATGGAACCTATTCTAATAGAAGCTTATCACTGCTTCTATCACCCGGTCCCATAACTTCTGTTCATATGCCTTGTAAAAACATCACCCGTTACACTTACGAAACAACGGCCTTTCAGGGCTATCGGTTGGCGATCTGTAAGAACAAGCGTTTATTCACCCGTTATTTCTCCGATTCTCAATACGGGGGCGCTGACGCAGCGCTTCAGGAAGCCATGAGGGTGAGAGATAATATTTTCAAACTTTTCGAACAGGGCAACCTTACGGTTAGCCAAATTTTCGCAAAATATACTGTGCGCTCCCGCCGTCAATCCGCAGCTGACCGCCGTGAAAAAATGGTTCATGGGAAAAGGGCTCTCAGCCATGTAAGACAGAAAGCCAAAGTCCGCAGCTGAAGGTTCTGCAGAAGCTGTTTTTCAGCTCTGCTTGAGAATATGAATCATACCGGAAACGTTACATTTGCCCCAAAAAGAGACAAATAACTTGTTGAAGGCCTAAAATCCATTCTTTCTCTCCGGAATGCCGGGTATCCGTCGATACAGGGAAACGGAACCTGTGCCAAAGCTCTTTGATGACGTCAAGGGATTAAAGCGGCACATTTCCTTAAAAAGCCCCTTCAGCCTCACGCAGCTGACCGCAGGTATCCCGCTTTAGTCAAGCTCCCGACCGGAGCCTCTGGGAACTCTGAGCCCCTCCGGCATCTGCCAATGGATAACTTTTCCTTTCTAAAAAAGGAACGGCCTAACTGAAGGAAGGGTCTGCTATCTGCGGCGTCGGCGCGAGGCAGGCCTCTCCGGTTCTTCAGCCGGAACCTCTCCTATCTTCCCCAGCACCCTGCGGGCCTCTGTGGTTCGTTTTTGCTTGAGGCACACACCAGCCCAGTTGCGGTGAATTTCATTGTAAAGCTCTCCCAACTGGATGGAGGCCAGATTATTCCGGAGTTTTTCCTTATCTTCCGGAGTCAACGCATCCCACTCCGCAATCAACTTTCCATATTGGGACTCCGACAGAGCCCATTGTTCCCTGCCGGCGCTTATCTCCGCCTGAAGATTCAGAATGACCGGCTGAAGTGCCTGAACAAACGTGGTATTTTCACGAGCCACTTTCATTGCCTGTTCCAGATACTTTACCGCCTGATCGTAATCCCGCGCCTTCAGGAAAGCTGCGGCAACATTCACATCTTCATAAGCCCGTTTCACCAAAGCCTCTGCCTGGCTGTATTTTTCAAGCTGGGACCGCATGGACGCAATATCCTGGCTCAGGCTGGAGCCGCTCAAAATACGGGGAGCATCCACGCCAAGCGTCATGGCAGCCCCTTCTGCACGGGACAGCAGGCGGGAGGCTTCTCTCAAATCCCCCATCTGCATCCTTACCCGTGCCAGAGCAAGCATTGTCTCCGGCGTGCAGTCCATCTCCGTTTCAGCTGCTCGGAAGCAGATCAGAGCCGCTTCCAGCTGGTCGGCCATGGCCTTCAATTCCTCCTGGGAATACTTCCGGCGCGTGTTCAGCGGCATCTTCAGTTCATTCAGAATAATGCGGCCCATGTCCGGATTGGCGGTCAGGCGGAATTTAGTAAGAAGCTCCCGGGCAATCGCCCTCCCCGTGCCACCGGGCAACCCGGTGGTCCTGTCTGGCAGAGTATCCTGAAGCAACAGGATTTTCACCATGCTCTTCACATCCTCCGGTTTATTCAGCATGCTCCTCATGACAGGAGAAACAGCCTGCTTGCACAACGCGGAAAAACGCTCAAACCTGGCCTGGTCGTACGCATAATGGATTAATGGCTCCAAGCACGCTAAACGGATGGAAACCTGGTCTTCCGGCGTATTTTTCAAAATCACTTCATAAAGCTTTTCCGCCACAGCATCATGCTTGCGGCGGGCGAATTCCCGCGCCCAGTTCAGGCTGACGCCCAGAAGGCGGGTATTGTCCTCCGCCGTCATGGAGGAGGAAGCAGCCAGCTTTTTTCCCAGAAGAGCAGCCAGCATAGGTTCGGATTCTTTCAGCATGCCGCGCCGGTCCATTTCCACCGCCAAAAGCCATGCAAAGGAATCTCTGGCTTCGGGAGAATTCATCCATTCCACCTGCTTGTCCACGGAGGATGCCATCTGCGCCAGCTCTGCATCGGAACCGTTCCATGAAGCCAGCATATCCTGCAAATGCCCCATGGCCTGCGTCTGGCTGTGCACCTCATGAATGGTCGGCTTGAACCACCCTTCTATCGTAGGCCAGTACTGGATGTAGCCGAACCAGAGTCCTCCCAGGAGGACCAAAAAGAGGACCGGCTTCCAATAAGACTTTTTCTTGCGTGCGGGGCGGTAGGGCTTACTGGAAAAATGGCGCTCGGAACTCATGCAGGCATTGAGCCAAAAAGACGGCACAAATCAAGCAAAATAAACGCCTCGCAACGTCTTACGAAGCCCCTCGCATCCTACCTCCGTGAAGATCTGGAGTTCACGGAGGGTCTGCGCCCGGGGGATGCCATGCGCACCCGGGGAAAACCGGATTCCTTCCAGCAGTCATCCGCTTTCTCCTTCATGCCCAGTTCGTCATAACAGCGTCCAAGCTGTTTGTAATTCTCCGACCTCTGTTCCCCCTCCAGCATGGGAAGAACCGCCTCAAAAGCTTCTGCCGCCTCTTTCCATTGTTCTCCGTCACACAGAGCGTACGCCTTACACAAATAAGACTGAACCAGCAAATCCCTGCGTTCCGCCCCCTCCACGCATTTCAGCAGAGAATCCACCGCTCCGGCATAGGCAGTCAGGGCGCCCTCCCTGTCCCCCGCCATATCGCTGGCAAGTCCCAGGGAATAATATACGCGGCCCAGGGACAGAAGATCCGAGGCGAAATGGGACTTCCGCAGCTGAAGAGCCTTTTCCAGGTTCTCCCTGGCCTTGCCCCCCTCCCCGGCATCCAGCCATGCCTTGCCCAGCCCTTCGCGGGACTGGGCGGAAATGACGGGAGAAGCCGAGCTGTTGGCAATGGCCTTTAAAAAATCCGCCCGGGCTTCCGGAGAGGCCTTGCGCAAGATGTTGACCCACCCCCTCTGATCATACAACCCGGCCCAAAAGGCATGGTCCGCCGGCAGTACGCCGCGGGCAGCGCCTTCCGCCTGGTAAAGATAAGCCAGGGCCTCCTCATAATTCCCCTGCTCCGTAGAAATACGGGCCAGGCCGCGCAGGGCATTGAGGCAGTCATTCAACAGGTAAGAGGCATTTTCCGAGCCGGAAAGGCCCTTTAAAAACAATTCCCGTGCCTCATCCTTCCTGCCGGCTTCCAACATGGCCTCCCCCATGCTGATGCTGGCCAGGGCCAGGTCTCCAGTGGTCTTGTCCGGCTGAGGACAAAGAGCCAGAGCCTTCTTGAAATACTCGCGCGATTCCGGAATGCGCCCCGTAGTACGTGCCAGCCTTCCCTGGGCGGCTAAAAGCCTGGACCTGACAGGGAGGGCATCCGGCCCCAGATGTGCAGCGGCATCCACCGCACGCTGGAGCAACATATTAGCCTGTTCATTCCTGTTCAGCATCTGGTCAATGGAACTCATGGTCTGGAGCGTCCGCACCAGCGGCTCAGCCATTCCTTCCTTCTCATATCCCTCCTCAGCGGTTTTCAAATAATCGTAGGCGGAAGTGTACTGGTGCTCCGCCAACAGAGCCTTTGCCACGGCATCCGCACGGGGAGCCCATACCTGATAGCGCCCGGCGGCGTATCCGGCGTCAATTAATTCCCTGGCCGCAGGAAGAGCAGGAACGACGCCACCCCGGCTAATCAGCTCCCGGGTGAGGCCCCAGGCCGTTTCTGTCCGCAGTTCCGGATCCCTGATCCATGCAAGGCGTTCCTCCCGGTTGTCCAGAATGCCGGCCAGGCTCTCGCGCGAAGCAAAAACATCCGCCATGAAGCGGGACAAATTCTGCATGGCCTTTTCATCGCTTTTCTGCACCACCACCGGCGGAGTAGTCAGCATCCCTTCATCATAGCCGATGCGGTACGCCATGTGGTACGTCAGGAACTCCAGCAGCATCACAAGCACGCACAAGCACAGGGCAATCAGCCACTTGGTACGCGGAGACAGAGGGGGCAAAGGAGAAGACGCCTGCATAACAAGTGCATAACGTTACCGGGCGTTCCCCGAATTTCAAGCTTTTTGCTCGGGGAGAACTCCTCTGCCGTTCCTGAAAGTGGATAAAAAAGAACCTTCAACAGTCTGCCGGCCGTCACTGGGAACCGGCTCAAAAGAACCCTCCCTCCCGTTTTTCCGACCATGGAAATCCCCATAATTCTGCCGGGGACTTCCGCCACACCGGATGCCCCCTTCCTCATCCATCCCTGCGCTTTCGTTCGGACGCGCGGTACAACTGCCAGGCATTCCATAAATTATGCCACAGTACATAAAACGTGGGGCCCAGAGCGGCAATGGGGCTGGCATACGTCAAAGCCAGATAAATGGACAGGGTGGTATTCTTCTGCCCTAATGCCTGGCTGCACTCCGCAGCGCGCGTGCGTCCCCCCAGCAAATATCCCAACCCGAAATTGACCCCGCAAACCAGCAGGGCAATCACGCCAATCTGTTCCAAAACACGTTCCGAAATGCCCTCACGGGAGGAAATATCATAAGAGGCGTTTGCGGCTATCAAAACCAGAATCACCACCCAAATGCCAAAAGTGACGTCTTTCAACTTCCTGGGCCACGCGATGGCGCGAGGATAAAAGCGCCGCGCCGCCAATGCCAGAGCCAGGGGAAGTAACATTACCAAGGAAATATTCTGGGCCACGTTCAGATAAATCTCAAAACCGCCCCGCCCAACAACCGCCGGCAGGATGAAAGGCAGCAAGGCGCAGATAATACCGTTAATCAGCAAAAGGGCGGTCAGCATAAACTCCACGCTGCCTCCCAGCAGCCCCATCACCACGGGAGCCGCCGTGGCTGTAGGCATGATGCCTACGAAAAAAGCGGCCTGTGCCAGATACCCATCCCCAAAAACAAGGCGGCACACACCCCATGCCGCCAGGGCGACCATCAGATTAGCCCCCGTCAGGAGCCAGTGAGCCCGTTCCGGCTTCATTCGTTTGAAGCGGATGCCCAGAAAGGTTACAAACAGCATTACTACCAGCATCCACTTGAATGTCCAGCTGTACACATGCAGGCCGGGCATCATATACCCCGCGATGAAGGCCGCCACAATGGCAAACGTGCGGATGAGGGACTTGAACATGAGGAATACGGTGAAACGATTACGCGGGATTTCCGAGCAAATGGATGAAACCGCCCATCCGATGAGCGTTCCATCCCGACAAATCTCGCAAACGGGTCGGCAAGCCGACTACCATGCTCTCAGCAACGGCCCCCACTCCACCCCCATGATGCCGGGAAACGCCCATATAGCCATGTCCGGCAACAAGGAGATCTTCTGCAACGAGCAACCGTTCCCTGATTCCCTGCTGTTGCATCATGGAGAGCATTGAGGAAAATTCCGGGATTACCGGTTCACGCGGGCGGCGCGAACCTGAATGGAGTGGTTGTGGGCGTCCAGCCCCTCCACCCGGGCAAACTCCGCCACATACGGGGCGGAGTTCAGCACGGCATCCCGGTTCATGCGCACCACGCTGGTGCGGCGCTGGAACTGGTCCGCCCGCAAGCCGGAAAAAGACTTGCCGGCGCCGCCGGTAGGCAGCGTATGGCTGGGACCCGCCAGAAAATCCCCGCAGGCTACAGTAGAAAGGGAGCCTGCGTAAATGGCGCCCGCCGTCCTGATGCCATTAAGCACGGCCTCTTCATCCCGAGTGACAAGCACCAAATGCTCCGGCGCAAAGGCATTAACCAGTTCCACCCCTTCCTGAATGGAAGAAACCAGAAAACCGTAGGCATGCTTGTCCAGCACCTCCCGGATGATGGATCCGCGGCTCAGCAGGGCGGCCTGGCGTTCCACTTCCGCATCCACCTGCTCCAATAACGCCTCTGATGTAGTGACAAAAACAACTACGCTGTCCGGGCCATGCTCGCCCTGCGCCAGCAGGTCGGCAGCCAGAAACTCTGCATCCGCAGTATCATCCGCCAGCACCATTACTTCACTGGGTCCGGGCAGCAAATCAATGGCAACAGCCCCCACCAACTGGCGTTTGGCCTCCACCACAAAACGGTTGCCGGGACCAAAAATCTTTTCCACCGGTTTCACGCTCTCCGTCCCCAGTGCAAGGGCGGCTATCGCCTGAGCGCCCCCTATCTTGACAATTTCCGTCGCGCCGGAGGCTTTCAGCGCATACAAAAGTGCGGGATTCACCCGGCCGTCCGGCCCGCAGGGCGTAGCGGCCACAATCTCCCGCACGCCGGCGGCCTGAGCAAAACCGCCCGTCATGATGGAAGTGGATACCAGGGGCGCTTTCCCTCCGGGAATATAAATGCCCACACGGTCGTACGGAAGGAACCGCTCCGCCACCTCCACGCCCTGCGCATTTACGCCGGACCAGTCCTGCCTGCGGCTGCGGTCTGAAAAATAATGGATATTTGCCAGAGAGACGGCAATGGCCTCCTTCACACTCCCCTCCACCATGGCCTCCGCTTCCGCCAGCTCTGCCTCCGTCACGAACAGGGAGGAAGAATCAAGATGTACCTTGTCAAATCTGGAGGCATAGTCAAAAAGGGCTTCATCCCCGCGCGCGGAAACATCCTGGATAATAGCGTTCACGGTATCCCTTACGGAATCCTCCGGGAGGGCGCGGCGGTTCATCCGGCGCTTCATTTCGTCAAAGCAGGTATCGGAAGGACGGTAAATTTTCATAAAAAGTCTCTACAGAAAAACGGGAGGGAAGTTTCCCAATCTTTAAGCACGCAGTCAAGCCTTCTGTCCTCTTTGATTTCCAACAGGGCTTCACGGCACCTCCGGACAAAAAATCAAAAGACCAAACCATTCTCCCTTGACCGACATCAAAAATAGTCCTAGCCTTTCTTCCGCAAACATTTGGCCAAACGGCCCACTGTCATGAACATTCACGAATATCAAGCAAAACAACTCTTTGAGCGTTTTGGCGTGGCTACCCCCAAGGGCATTGCCGCCGCCACAGCTCAGGAAGCAGCACAAACAGCCCGGAACATGGGCCTCTCCCAATACGTAGTTAAGGCACAGGTACACGCTGGCGGCCGTGGTAAAGGCACCTTCAAAAACGGTTTTAAGGGAGGCGTCCACGTCGTCAAGTCCGTGGAGGAAGTGGAAGAAGTCGCCGGCAAGATGCTTAACCAGGTTCTGGTCACCAAGCAAACCGGGGAAACCGGCAAGCTGGTCAGCAAAATCATGGTGGCGGAAGCCGTGGATCTCAAAAAGGAATGCTACTTCGCCATTCTTCAGGACCGCGCCCGGGAATGCCCCGTTATCGTGGCCAGTACGGAAGGCGGCATGGACATTGAAGAAGTGGCTGGCACCC
>ENA-OPBX01001309-OPBX01001309.1-human-gut-metagenome-genome-assembly--contig:-NODE-1309-length-13049-cov-2.894336_pt1 | contig 13049 bp, 7 predicted proteins | sample MGYA00241075_ERZ501466 | MGnify/ENA primary metagenome ERZ501466 (study PRJEB25962, sample SAMEA2042633) | human gut metagenome | biome: human gut; feature: human-associated habitat; material: faeces...
TGTTGACAGGGCTTTCCATTATCTGTCCCTGCTGGACGTTATACACTTTCATTCCGTTTCCGTCGGTTCCGATGTAGATTTCATCCTGGTTCATGTTATAGAGGGTCTTGACGGGCAGTTCCGGATGCGAAGGACATTGAATGCGGGTGAAGCCGTTTGTTTGAGGATTGTATTTGAACAGTCCGTTTTTCAGGCATCCCACGTAGATATTTCCTGTTTTGTCTTCGCAGATGGAAGACGGCCACACCATTTCTCTCCCATTCGGATAGTGCGTCACCCTTTGGTTGGCGTCTACGCTGTATATTCCTTTGTCATTGGTGATTACCCACAATGTTCCGTTACGGTCTTCGTAGAGTTGGTTGATGAGATAGCTTGGGACAAACCCGGGCAGTTGCCGGGCTGTCATGCGTCCTTCTGTGACATTCAGCAAGAATATTCCATGTCCGGATGTACCTATTAATATTTCTCCGTTGTCGCGCTCAATAATGGCGGACACATTTGCTTCCAGTCTACCTCCTTCTCTGAAGGTCATGGGAATGTGGGAAAAAACGCCGGTTGCACGATCGTATGTCTGCAGGCCGTTTAATGTGCCTACAAAGAAGGTGCCTTTCTTGTCTTCAAAAAGAATACGGACATAATTGTTCTGCAGGGAATGTTCATCGTGGGAGTCATGTTTGTATACGCTGAATTTGGCGCCGTCGTATCGGTTCAGTCCGTCTTCGGTGGCAATCCATATAATGTCTTCTTTGTCCTGATAGATACTGTTGACCATGCTGCTTGACAACTCGTTGTCCACAGTAAAGAGTTTGCCTGTTTGCCCGTAACATAAAACAGAGAGGAACAGATATAAAAAACAGATTGCTGATTTTTGTCTCATCATAGTATATTGTTTGTGTTGACAAAATTACGGAAAAAAACTCAATAACGTAATATTTCACAGAGAGAAAAGGGAGGATTTGTTTCACCAAAAGTTTATTTTTGTTTCACCGAATTAAACTGGCAGTTTATTGGCTTTAAATTGCAAGTTTATTCCTATTAAACTTACGGTTTATTCCTAATAAACTGATGGTGTTCTTTAAGGGGGTATAAACAAGCGTGGCAGAGAGAGGTGAAGAATGGTATCTGTCACGTCTTTCTGCCACGCCTGCATGTGTCTTTCCTTATCTGTTTTTATTCAGCAGTTCTTTGGTGGGACATTCGTAGTTGCTGATGGGGAGATGTACCTTCTGCAAGTCTTTCAACTCGTGTATGGGGCGCTCGATTTCGTAAGGTATGGGCATGCCTGAGAATTCCTGAAAATAAAGCAGGCAAGCATCTTTCCACCAAACGGCATCGCGGGCTTGTATCTTCAGCTTGGACTGTACTTCATGGAAGCGTTCCGCATCAATGTACTTTTCGGCGGCGTCCCATATCTTCTGAAAGTCTCTGACTTGCCGGACTCCATTGTCGTAGTGGTGGCAGAGCTCGTCCCATAGGCTGCGCCCGCTTTTCATGCGGTGGCTCCAGGGCACGTGGTGGAACCACAGGAGATATTCTTCGGGACAAGTGTCGATGTTGTCGTATTGTTTAGCCAAAGTTTCCGGATATTGTGCAACGGCATTGCTTCCTTTGCTGCTGCGGTCGAAGCCTATCCCTTGTTTGTCGGCTCTGTGATAGTAGGACGGAAGCCAGTCCGGACGGGCGCCGGGGATGCTGCACCAAGGTTCGGGGCCGTAATGATGTCCCCATGCGAAGATGTGGTGCAGGCCGAGGGGCATCATGTAGTTCACCACAGCCTCATGGCTGTCGAGCATCATCTTCTTTAGTTGGGCATTGATGTCCGAGGGCTGGGAACCGAACGTTTGCTTCAGCCATTCATCGGCAATGTTTCCGGAAGATAAAGAGGGTTGCCATGCCAGGCGGCCGAAAGCATACCAGTTGGCTTGCGCAAAGGTGTGTCCGCACCAGTTGGCATCTGTACCTATGTTGGCTACACCGGCTACCGCCTTTAAGGAAGCGGGCGCTACGAATTCGAAGAACTCTTTCCACATCGGTGCCAGATAAGCAAGATGGTTGGAGTGTCCCAGGTATTCCTGTGTCACTTGGAACTCTGCCATTAGCGGTGTATGCTGCATCGCACCGAACAATGGACTGTACGGTTCGCGGGGCTGGAAGTCTATCGGTCCGTTCTTTACTTGGACGATGACGTTGTTGCGGAACTGCCCATCCAAAGGCTCAAATTCCAGATATGCTTGTTTGGCGCGGTCGGCATCGGAAGGACTGTATACAAAAGCGCGCCACATAACGATGCCTTTGTAAGGCTTCAACGCATCTGCCAGCATGTTGGCGCCTTCGGCATGGGTACGTCCGAAGTCGCAGGGACCGGGCTGCCCTTCCGAATTGGCTTTCACCAGGAAGCCGCCGAAGTCGGGGATGATGCGGTAGATTTCCTTAACCTTGTTTTTCCACCAGCGGATGACTTCTTTGTCAAGAGGATCGGCAGTGCTCAGACTGTCGAGAGCCATAGGGGATGCAAAATTAACGGAGAGGTACACACGCAGTCCGTACGGGCGGAAAATATCTGCCAATGCTTTTACTTTCTGCAGGTATTCGGCAGAAAGGATTTTTGGGGAAGCGTTTACGTTGTTCAGCACAGTGCCGTTGATGCCGATGGAAGCATTGGCGCGGGCATATTCCTTATATCTGTCGGACAGTGTATTCGGCAGTTCTTCCCAATTCCAAAGTGATTGTCCTGCGTAACCGCGTTCTACGGTGCGGTCCATATTGTCCCAATGGTTGAGGATGCGCAGGTTGTAGGCGGGATTCTCTGTTGTTTGAGCCTCAACCACGTTCTGTCCGGTCTCTTGCATCCTGAGCAAGTGATAGGCGGCATAGAGCAATCCTGTTTCGGTGGGAGATGTGAGGGTGATCTTATTATCTTCATGCCGGATGCGGAAACCTTCCGCTTGCAACTGTTTGTCCTTTTGTATAACGAGCCGGACAGGGGCTCCTTTCCATGCCTGCTGCAACTCCTCGACAGCTATGTTTAGCGTAGGTGATTGGCGGGGGGCGGAAATTTCGGCATGGGCATTGGCCGGTAGTCGAAGCCACAAATGGCTACCGTCTTCGGCAGCCATTTGGGTAACGAATACTATTGCAATATAGAAAAGCGAAAATATTCTGTATTTCATGTCATTAAACTTACAAGTTGATGAATGGCCTTTATGCCGCAAGTATGTCAGCGGCACATTGGCATCTTGGTGCATCGGATTATTGTCCTTCGATAGTGATTATTCTGCCATTGGCGTCATATTCCAGTTCGCAGACTTTCAGACTGCGGAGCCATGTCTTTCCATTGGAAGGCACACAGTCGTGGTGGAACAGATACCATTTTCCTTTATACTCTACAATGGCATGGTGCGTGGTCCAACCCACTACCGGCGTGAGGATGACACCCTGATAGGTGAAAGGTCCGTAAGGATTGTCGCCGATGGCGTAACACAAGCGGTGCGTATCGCCGGTGGAGTAGGAGAAATAATATTTGCCGTTGTATTTGTGCATCCAACTGGCTTCGAAGAAACGGCGTTCATTGTCGCCTCCCGTCAGAGGTTTGCCATTCTCATCCAGAATGACAACGGCTTTCGGCTCTTCTGCAAATTCCAGCATATCTTTGCTGAGTTTGGCCACACGAGCGGGGAGAGCCTGTTCGTCGCCTTCGGGCAAAACGGCACATTCCAAAGCTTTATTGTCGCGATAGCGTTGCAGCTGGCCACCCCACAAACCGCCGAAATACATGTAGAAATCACCGTCTCCATTATCCAGGATGGCAGGGTCGATGCTGTAACTGCCTTTCATCGGATTGGCTTGAGGAACGAACGGTCCTTCCGGATTGTCACTGACAGCTACACCGATGCGGAAAATATCGTTTTGGTCTTTCAGGGGGAAATACATATAATATTTTCCGTCTTTCCGGGCTACGTCGCAGTCCCATAACTGGCGGCCTGCCCAAGGTATGTCCTCCACCTGAAGGACTACTCCATGGTCTTTGATTTCACCGTTCATAATGTCGTCGGTGGAGAAAACATGATAGTCTTTCATGTTGAAATGATCGCCATTGTCGTTTTCTTCGATACCGCTTTCCCAGTCATGGCTGGGGTAGATGTAAACTCTGTTGTTGAAAACATGTACGGCAGGGGCTGCCATATAATCTCCCGGAACTAAGTATCTCATTTCTTTTTTCATGGTGAATCAGAATTTAGTTATAAGTTATTGAATTATTTTTTATAGAATTTGAATTATTACTTGCCTGTTTTTGCATTGCTGTTGAACTTTTAATAGTCTGCTTTGCTTCTTCGTTCTTTCAGTTCGGCCTGCATACGTTCGTTATACTCTTTGGTAATGGGGTAGAAGTAGAGGGCGATAACGCCTACAAAGAATGTCGCAGCAGGAATCAAACTGGATGAAAGCAGGATGCCTTGGATGGCAGAGTCTGTCTGCTCCGTTCCTGCTCCCGACACATAACCGAAACCGGAAAGAAGGAAACCCAATATGGCGCCACCGATGCCCAGACCGGCTTTCAATGCAAAGACAACTCCGGCAAAGACGAAGCCTGTGGCACGCCGGTGGTTGACATATTCTGAATGGTCGGCTACATCGGCAATCATGGCCCACAGCAGAGGCACTGTCGGGGCATATGCAAGGCTCTTGAGGAAGTTCAGCACGAACATCGTCTCTACATCTGTTTCGTTGGGGAAATAGAAGAAGGCTGTGAACAGTGCAGTCAACGCAAGGCAAATGATGAATACGCGCTTCTTGCCGTAACGGTTTGCCAGAAAACTGGAAAGCAGGATTACGCCAAAGAACTGAACCAATGCACCCAGCATGTTGAATACGCCAAAACCTACCTCGTATGCTTTGTCCGGACTGCTGACTATTAATCCGAAAGCATTTAATATGCTGTATCCTACTCCGTCTCCGGCTTCAGTGGCCACTAAGCCTATCTTGTCAAGGAAGGCATAAAGCGCACCGGCGTCTACATAGTTCTCGAAATAATAGTTCATTGCGCTTCCCCACATGGCAAGGGTCGTAAATATGAATAATGTCAGAATGAACATAGCCCGCCATGGTATGTTCTTGAAAACATCTTTAATATCTTGTTTGGTATCTGTCTTTTGGCTGATCGGCGGTGTAATGCGTTCACGTGCGGAAAAGAAAGTAATGACGAGGAATACCAGACCGATGACGGCAAACAACGATATTGTGCAAAGCCACCCATGGCCTTTGTCACCGGATTCACCGGCAAACTTGCTGACCAACGGCAGTGTTAGGCCTTGTACGATGAATTGTGCGATAGTGGCTGGCACAAAACGTATACTGGTTATGCTGTTACGCTCTTTAATGTCACTTGTCATGACACCTCCCAATGAAGCATAAGGAGTGTTATTGAATGAATACAGAGTCATCAATAAGGTGTAAGAGATTGTTGCGTACAGCGCCACAAGTCCTTTGTCTTCAATGCCCGGATTGTAAAATGCCAAAATGTAAAACACCATGAAAGGTAGAGCTGTCCAAAGAACCCATGGACGATATTTACCCCATTTGGACTTTGTGCGGTCGGACAGAATTCCCACCGTAGGGTCTACAAAGGCGTCTACAATACGCGCTAACAACATTACACTACCGGCAACAGCTCCTTCCAGACCAAATACGTCTGTATAGAACTTAGTCTGGTAAATCATCATCATCTGGAACACAAAGTTCGCTGAACAATCTCCGAGGCTATAACCGATCTTTTCGGCTATGGACACTTTTTGGTTAAGTGTATTCATTCTATTAAATTTTTATTAGTTGGATCATTATTTAAAAAAGGTGTGTCATTGTTTTGTGTTACTCAAAACACTTTCTGCTGCACGCTTGCCTAAAGTCTTTTTGTCAAGCGGGTGAATGTCATTCCACTCTCCCAGGTCACTGTTACGTATGAGATAAGTATTGGAATTGACAGCGGCCGCTTTGGCTTGTTCCTGACGCATTTCCGCCCAAGCTCTCCGACCGTCAAGATCGTCTTTCGACAGAAAATCGGCCAGCTCTACAATATGGAAAGGCAGTTCGGACTGGCTGAATGTACGACGCCAATCGGCAATCATTGCCGATAAAAGTGCCACATATTCATTTCGGCGTGATACGTTTGATTCGCCTTGATACCATAGCACTCCCCGTATGGAATAGTTTTGCAGTGGAGCTATCATGGCGTTGTATAGGCATACCGGTTTGTACCAAAAGAACATCATCTCCGGAGCGGGTGGCATGGGAGCTCCTAACCGGTATTTCCATTCCTGTTTCAGATTGACTTCTTCGTTGCCGCAGATAATTTTGTATGGTTTTTCCTGTACGAAACTCGGTTGTCCGCCGTTGCTGACGATTCGGACGGTCACATTGTTTTTCCCGGATTTCAATACACCGGCAGGTATCCGGTAGATACGGGGAGGATATTGGTAACCGGTGGTTCCGACAAATACTCCGTTCACATATACGGAATCGGCATCCACAATACAGCCTAAACGCAATGTGGCTTCTTTACCGTTCCATGATTGCGGTATCTCTATGTCTTGGCGTAGCCAATGGGAACCGCCAATCGGGTTCAGACCGTTATTGCCCCATGATTGTGAAAACATATTTACTGTTTGCCAACTGTTGTCATCGTAATTGGCTGCATACCAGGGAATGGATTCGTGCAGACCTGCATCACCGCGATAGAGCGACAGGTTCCAACGGTAGAAGTTCTCACCCTCTAATTTCTTGATGTGGCTGCAATAGGCATCATCTTCATACAGACGTTTACTGTTGATATATAAAGGGAACTCCTTCAACCCTTCTTCACTTATCCATGCTTCTACGGGAGTACCTCCCCAGCTGGAGTTGATGAGCCCCACTGGTATGCCGGTCTTTTCGTACATCTCTTTGGCAAAGAAATAGGCAAGGGCGGAGAAATCCATCACATTTTCTTGCGTCAGCGTCTTCCAGCCTGTTTCGGAGAGCTCTTCTTGAGGTGCGTGAAAATTGTATTCCTGGGGTATGAGGATATGTCGTATTTTCTCATTGTTATAGCTGAGTATTTCTTGAGAAAACATATCCATTACCCGTCTCACAGGCAGTTCCATGTTTGACTGTCCTGAGCAGAGCCATACATCGCCTACTAAAATGTCATTCAGTTTGATGTCGTTGACTTGCATTGGGAAAGGACCGCCTGCTTTCAACGGTGGCAGCGTAATGCTCCAGCGTCCGTTGGCATCAGCGGTAGCATGATAGCTCTTTTTCTGAAACTTTACGGTGATACTTTCGCCTGCATCCGCTGTACCCCATACTTTGACCGACTGTTCGCGCTGCAGCACCATTCCGTCTGAAATTAAAGCAGGCAACTTTACCTTTGCATCTGCCCATGAGGTAGCGCAAAGGTAAAGTAGCACTGCCACTCCTAACCTAATTTTATCATAAATCAAACTTTTCATATCTTCTCTGTCATATTGCCAAATTCAAAAGAATCTGTCATGTTTATTGATATTCGTACAGTTGTACATGTAATATCTTGAAGTCTCCTACAGAAATGCGTACATGGCGCCCCTGATGATCCTGGTCTCCATTGAGCCGACGGACATAATGAAGCTTGCCGTCTTTGTCTACTTTAACTTCATCCACATATCCGATGCCGCAACGCATTCCTTTGAATTTGTCATGTTTCGTTTTTATTTGGTCATTTCTCAAAGCAAATCCGTCTTCTCCCAACTGCTTTTGTTTTTCAATCGTTTGCTTTTCTGACGTTTTGGCAAATTCCAGAACGATGCCACTGCCGGCTACGATATATTCATTTTTAGAGAGCTTTAATAAAATACCGCCGCCTTCGGGCCATATACTGCCATTTGTGGCGCGTGGATCCCAAGGGAGAGTGAAGAAATGTCGGGCGGTTATGGTCAAATCATCATCTGCGATGATGCGTTCTTTGTTTTCACTGTCAAAAAGTAACCCTTTCATTAATCCTTTACCCTGATATTTGGTGAGTAAAGGCATTAACTCCGTTAATTTGGCATAGCTTTGGACTAATGGCGAGTTAGGAGAGTCGGAACCGTCTTCTATTGAAAATGGACTGATGCCAATGGCATCGTGTTCGCCAAAAATATAAAATGCCCGGACACTGTTATTATCTGTCAGACGGATCTCCGGAATGAACAAAGGATTGTTGTGTAACTTATATCGTGCTACCCAGTCTGTGAATCCATTATCATACAGGTCGGGTGCAAGAATATCGATGCTGGGTGCTCCGCAATGCCATACATCAATTAAATGTGCCAAAGGACCGGCGGAGGGATATTCACCCGGTTTGCGCCCTCTACTGTTCATTGCCGCATTGACATATAGTGGGATGTTATAGATGGAACGGGCTGTTTGTGCCAGTCCTTCCACATATTTGGCATAGTGCCATGCCATGAAGATTTCATCGGTGTAGATGTCTGCCCCGAATACTTCTTGCCAATTGCCTTGCTTTTTACATCCTTGACTTTCCCATTTTTTCAACATTTGCGGATGAAGCGCCTTTTTGTTTTTCTGTAGATAGGTCATGAATTCAGCCGGTACAGGAGCGTTGAATATCTTATTGGCTTCACGTGAATAGTCACGAGCATCTTCCAGCATGCCGATTTCATTTTCTATTTGTATCATAATCACTGTGCCTTCCTCCTTGTCGACCGTTGCTATGTGTTGCATCCATTGGGAAAATGCACGATGATCGGCTTCGTATACAGCCTCGGAAAAAGCGCTGGCTATTTCAAGAGGCTTTCCGCTCTGGGTATATGCACGTGGATACTTCTTGTGGTTTTCTTTAAACCACAAAGGTGCGTAGCAACTCATTGAATTTTTCCAGGCACCGAACCATAAAAAAACAATTTTGAGATCATTCTCTCGTGCTTGTTGCAGTGCTTTGTCTGTAAGCGTGAAGTCGAATTGTCCTTCAACCGGTTCTGTCAGATCCCAATAGACGGGAACCAATACGGTGTTCAAGCCCATCTTTTTAAGTTTCGGGAAAATACGTTCGATATCTTGCGGACAAGCAGCAGATGAATTGCCTAATTCTCCTCCTAATATAAGGAAAGGCATTCCATGCACTACTAGCTGAGTGGCGGTTCCTTGTTTTTGTAAAAAACTGTTTTGACCAATGATGTATTCAATGGCTAAACAGTTTAAAATTAGAAATAGAATTAATTTCTTCATATAGTTCTCAAATAGGCTGTTTGATGAAACTTTACAAAGGTAGTCAACTACTTTTTAATTTACTTTAGAATATGTATCACAAAACTTGTTGTATGTTACATCTTTTGTTTTATATGTTACATTCTTCACTATGATATGTTTTATTTGTAGCTTTTAAGCTTTATGAAGCATCTGGATGCTGCATTTGTGGATGCTGTTTTTGAAATCGGATCATGGATTATAAAATTTGGAAAAACATCTGGCTGAAATTTACAGTTGTTATATGACAATATATTCTGCGGTTTGAGGCGCTGATATGATGAATTTTAATGGGGGTGTTACATAGAAAAAAGAAAAGGTAACATTGAGGGTGAACTTGTAATCCCTATTAAAGAAAGTGTTACGTACTTGGTGGTCCGTATCAGAAGGATTGTCTAATTTTGACCTGTAAATAATTCTAATACAAATATGAAAAGGATATTTTTTATTGTTAGCCTTGTTTTGTTGGCTTGTACGGCTTCGCTGCCGCTTTCGGCTACAGTCAGACTTCCTCGTTTGGTAAGTGACAGAATGGTGTTGCAACGTGATACGGAATTAAAAATATGGGGCTGGGCTTCTCCCGGAGAGAAAGTAACTGTACGTTTTCGGGGAAAGCATTATAATACGGAAGCTGATGCAAAGGGAAATTGGTTGGTTCTTCTGCCGCCGCAGCAGGCAGGCGGCCCTTTTCTTTTGGAAGTGAATGAACTTGCTATTCGTGACGTTCTGGTGGGGGATGTTTGGCTTTGTTCCGGCCAGTCCAATCAGGAAACTCCTATTGCACGTCTGACGGAGATGTTTCCTGAAATTAATGTATCTAACAATCACATGATACGGCATTATAAAGTACCTACGCAGAATTCAGTAGGAGAACTGAAAGATGAAATCGCGGGTAATGCCGGCTGGTATTCGGGCATAGCTTCCGATGTGTTGAACTGGACCTCATTGGCATATTTCTTTGCTCAAGAGGCATACAATAAATATAAAGTACCTGTAGGAATGTTGGTTTCCAGTTTAGGAGGTTCTGCCATAGAAAGCTGGATAAGTCAGGAACATCTGAAAACATTCCCGGAGCTTTGTTTTGATAAGGCTGCTTTGGACAGTATGAAATTGGCACAGCAAGATAAGGGAGCAGGCAGTTGGCAACAGAAGAAGTTTGATGACACAGATTGGGCAACAATGGATGTGCCGGGATATTGGCAGGAGAATGGTATCCGTATAAAAGGTACTATATGGTATAGAAAAGAGTTTCGTGTTCCCGAATCAATGGTGGGAAGACATGCGCGCCTTTATATGGGAAGGATGGTTGACAGTGATTCTGTCTTTGTGAATGGGACTTTCGTTGGTTTCACTTCCTACACTTACCCTCCTCGTAAATATGATATTCCGGCAGGAGTTCTGACACAAGGTGAAAATGTGATAGCCGTAAGACTTACAGCTAATTCTTCCAATGGCGGTTTTGTAAAAGATAAAAAGTATAAGATCGTAGGGGATGATGCAGAAGTAGATCTTACCGGTACATGGAAATATAAGATAGGTATTAATCAGAATGAAGTGATGAAATATGCCGGGAAACTTAAGAATCTTAAGAAGGCAGGTTCCGGACTCTATAATGGAATGATCCATCCGATTAGTAATTATCAGGTGAAAGGTGCCATTTGGTACCAAGGCGAAAGTAATTCCGGTCGTTCGCAGACGTATGCTTCTTTATTGGAGGCTTTGATTCAGAACTGGCGGGAGCTTTGGAAAATGCCTGATATGCCTTTCTTACTGGTGCAATTACCCAATTATATGGAGAAGAGTGATAAACCTTCCGATAGTGGATGGGCAAGAATACGTGAGGCTCAGTTTAAAACAGCATTGAATGTACCGCATACTGCATTGGCGGTAACTTATGATGTGGGCGAATGGAATGACATACATCCTTTGAATAAGAAAGCGGTTGCACAGCGGCTTTTCCTGGGAGCCCGTAGGCTTGTGTATGGAGAAAAAGTTACTGCTTCCGGCCCTTTGTATAAGGAAATGAAAGTGGAAGGGGATAAAATAATTCTGACTTTTACTGAAACAGGTCGCGGACTGACTTGTAAGGGGAAGGAGCTTAAGCATTTTGCTATTGCAGGTGAAGACCGAAAATTTGTGTGGGCAGATGCTGTGGTACGTGGCAATAAAGTAGTGGTGAGCAGTGAGCTTGTGAAGAATCCGGTGGCAGTACGTTATGCTTGGAGTAATAATCCGGAGGATGCCAATCTGTGCAATAAAGAAGGATTGCTGGCATCGCCTTTTAGAACTGATAATTGGTAATAAACTATTTGAAAATTACTATCTGAATAATAATTATAAATTAAGAACTAACATGAAAAACCGAAAAACGCTATTGGCAGTGTTGGCGGGCTTGGCTTTAAGCTCGTGCACTACTCGTGTTACGACGGAAAATGATGCTTCTTTGAAAGGAGTGTTGGGTGATAAATTTTTGGTAGGTGTGGCACTGAATACCCGCCAATCTTCTGGTGTGGATACCGCGGCAGTTAAGATCGTAAAACGCCACTTTAATTCAGTTGTTGCGGAGAACTGTATGAAGTGCCAGACCATTCATCCGGAGGAAGACCGTTACGATTTCAGTCAGGCGGATGAATTCGTAAAATTTGGTGAAGACAATGGAATGTATATAATTGGTCATTGCTTGGTTTGGCATTCTCAACTTGCTCCCTGGTTCTGTGTTGACAAGGATGGCAATAATGTTGCTCCGGAGGTGCTGAAGCAACGGTTGAAAGATCATATCACGACTATTGTCAGCCGCTATAAAGGACGTGTTAAGGGGTGGGATGTTGTGAACGAGGCTATCCTTGAAGACGGTTCCTATCGTAAGAGTAAGTTCTATGAAATCTTGGGAGAAGAATTTATTCCTCTCGCTTTCCAGTATGCGCATGAGGCTGATCCTGAAGCCGAATTATATTATAATGACTATAATATGCATGAAGCAGGGAAGCGTGCAACTGTTGTGAAGCTTGTAAATGACATGAAATCGAAAGGACTTCGTGTCGATGCTATCGGTATGCAGGGCCATGTCGGTCTGGATTACCCTTCTTTGACAGATTTTGAGGAGAGTATGCTTGCTTATGCTTCTACCGGAGCTAAGGTAATGATAACAGAATGGGATATGTCTGCATTGCCTACCTTGAAACGTACTGCCAATGTATCCGATACGGTTGCGTATAAAAAGATGCTGAATCCCTATCCGGAATCTTTGCCCGATAGCGTTTCCCAACAATGGAACAATCGTATGTCTGATTTCTTAAATCTCTTCATTAAACATTCCGATTTTGTGAGTCGTGTAACTGCCTGGGGGGTAAGTGACGGTGATTCTTGGAAGAACGGTTTCCCTGTGAGAGGCCGTAAGGATTATGCTTTGCTCTTCGATCGTGATTATCAGCCGAAAGACTTTATAAAAAAGATATTGGAATAAACTTGGAGGATGTTTTCAGGACTTTTTGAGATAATAGGTTAGTTATAAACATTGATTAGGGCTATTGAGAATGCCCTATATAGACAAACACAAAACATTTTATAAAAAGGGGCTGTCCGACGGATAGCCCCTTACCTTTGCTTACTGTTTGCAAGAGAAGGTATGAAAATGTTCTTAATCCTTTAAACATTCTACCCATGCACAGGATGTTCTGTACATGGGTGAGATGTTTTTAACTACGTTTGATAATGATAGGCTTGTGATTTTCATCATGGTAAGGCATACCGTAACGATTGGATTTCACTCTGCTGTTCATTAGGGAATCAATGGG
>ENA-OPBX01001314-OPBX01001314.1-human-gut-metagenome-genome-assembly--contig:-NODE-1314-length-12980-cov-5.877756_pt1 | contig 12980 bp, 14 predicted proteins | sample MGYA00241075_ERZ501466 | MGnify/ENA primary metagenome ERZ501466 (study PRJEB25962, sample SAMEA2042633) | human gut metagenome | biome: human gut; feature: human-associated habitat; material: faeces...
CCAATTGGGGACTGAGTTTGATCTAGCGGGGGTACTATACCATCTGCCGTACCCTGTATGGCGAGGAATAGCGTATGGACGTAAAAATGAAAAAGGATGGAACCATTGCTGATTCCATCCCTTGATGACTGTTATTTGTCTATTTTAGAAGCTGTACCTTGCCGAAAGTGAGGCGGATTGATTCATCTGGCCGCTTCTGGTCTCCAGAGTGTAAAATGCTCCTACGCTCCAGTTCTGGTTGATGATCCAGTTGGTTCCGGCATTCATCATGAAAGCGCTTCTGTCCGGATTACTTCCTTCGTGCTTGTTGTCGATACCGTAGATGGTGGATTTGACCGAAGGATTCGTTCTGGAGACATCGCCGACATAGGCGAGCGTCAGTTCAGGAAGAAGCTGTCCTCCTCCAACCGATACTTCCTTTTTGAGCGTAATGCCTACAGGAACACTCCAGACCTGCATCCTGCCGTCCCTATACTGGCGACTGCCGTTAGAATATGTTTCCGTGAAGCTTTCCTGTGCTCCATGGACATAATCAATCCCAATGAACGGTGTCAGCGTTGTTTTGTCGGTGACTTTGATGTTCCAGTCTGCTTTAAGACCAAAGGAGAACACGTCGTCATTCCATTTTGCATGACCGGGAAGGTATGAGGAATTACCAATGAGAGTATCGGCCCTATTTTCCACCGATCCATAAGCAAAGTATCCGCTCAATCCCAAACTATGCTTGTTACACAAGGTTTCCAGATAATTGGCGTACAGACCGGTCATGATGCTATCCTGCTTGATAGATGCCTGGTTGTCGTCGGATTTGAAGGTTCCGAATGTTTGACCAAAGGCGATACCGGCACGGAATTTCTTCGTCCAAGCGTAGTCGATCCCTGCCGCATACCCTCCTCCGTTGTACTGGAAACCGTCCGCATGGGAAGTGGAGTTCATGGTAACGAAATCGCCCAAACCGCTTACCCATACATTGGAATCTCCCGGTTGGGTAACCTTGAATTGAGAAACAGCCGTTTGCCCGAAGTTCTTGACGACACTGGTACTTGACCACAGGGAATTGGCGATATTAGAGCCGTCCTTGCCGACCAGGGCGGCCGCTACGGCTTCGTCCACCTGTCCTGTGAAACTGAGTATGCCTGTAGTAGAATCCCAGAGAAGACTGCCTTCCTTCAGGAGATGGTTTTCATCATTCAGGGAAAGGACAAAATCACCATTACCGGAAACCGTTCCTTCCGTTTTGATAAGATCCAGAGTAAACGCTTCCATCCCTGCGGCTAAAATACCTAAGCCTACTTCTACTTCGGCATTCACTGTTCCATTCAAATTCAATGTGTTGGTCACGGAAAGATTGGAATATGTACCTGAACCGTGATTCTCCAATGTCGCAGCGGTAATGCCGTCCAGATAAAAACCGAGCCTTGAGCCGTCATTTAGCATCAAATCCCCATGTCGTTGGAATCCCGGACTGTTGCCGACATAGAGAAGAGCATTGGATTGGAGAATGGTTGAACCAAAGGTACCGCTGCCATTAACAGAAGCGTTTTCAGATACCGTTACATCCCCCTTCACCGTTCCATGGTTGCTCAAAATGGATGATGCATTGACAAGAACATCTCCATTAATGTTATTCCTGTTGTCCAGCGATGCCCCGGAATTGATGGTAACGTCATTGTTGATTGTCCCCCTGTTATTGACGGATGCAGTAACTGTACCATCGGAAGCATTCGAAGATCCAATCGTCAGTATGGAATCATCTGTTCCAAGAATGGTGTTTTGACCAATTTCCAAAAGGCCGCTCTGAACATTGACCTGTCTGGATTCATATTTGTCGCCAGTTAAAACAATGGCGGCATCCGTAATGTTTCCTCCCGCCTGGCCTACTTGGATATCCGCACCTGCATTTCCGTTTGTCCCTACAATACTGAATCCGAGTGTATCGGAACCATTCATGGAGAATGTTTGTGTATCCGTAGTAACCAAATTCCCTCCCGTTCCACTAATGCAGGAATTGTTGAGTCCTCTGATGACTTCCGTTGCATCAACGCTTCCCCCATTACTCAAAGAGACGACAACATCCTTGGAAAGAGTATCGGGAGCTTTGCCGTCTGTAATAACGGTTTCCGGTTGTTCCGGTTGACCGGGATTATAACCGTTGTCAACCAGTGTCAGAGCATAACGTCCATCCATTTGGGTGATGGATACGAATTTTTTGTCGGTGATATTCCGGGATATTGTTTCGTCATCATATGTCCATGTGCTTTCAATGGCGCTCAAAAGCCCGGTGTCTCCCGTAATATTTTTACAGTAAAATACGACAGTCCCGGATTCAGGATTTAAGTAAACTCCATTTGCCGGACTATCATTGAAAAACTCTATTTTGGTATTCCCGGTAATGGACAAAGTATCCGTAATGGACATATTGGGATACAATGCATCATTATTTCCCCAAACAGTTACTTTCCCATCGTCTGCCAACGTCAGGTTTCCTTGCAGAATGGATTTTCCTGTAAATGTAGAATTTGAAGAATACCAAATTTCGAGACCGTGTGTTGCAGATACAGTATATTGATCCCTGATAATGGTTCCCTGGTCAAATTCCAGTTTAACGAAATCACTATCCTTGATTGTAGCTCCTCTCAAGTCGAGGGCAGAGTGATGTTCGTCAAATGAATAAACCGAGAAAGAACAGGGAGTTTCTCGATTGGTTTCAGTAGAGAGAGAACCATTGAATGTTACTTGCGCTCCTCCCCACGCTTCCAGCGTTGTATTTTTGAGAACAATGCCGGAACCAATCGTATATTTGGCATTACCTGTAGTCAGGGTTTTTGAGCTTCCACCAAATATGGTGAACACCTCGTCCTTGAAATCCATGGTCCCTTGTCCTGTCAAAGTATAGGAACCATTATCTGATGCGCCCCAAGTAAGATCATAGAATTTATCAAAATTGACTGACCAGTTACCGTTAAGGCTCAGGTTAACATTATCAAATCGAGGATATCCCGGATTCCCATAATCTCCGATATATTGATCCCAGTTATGGGTATTGAGGTTGATTGTTTCTGTAGCGATGACCGGTTGCGAAATGCAGGCAAGCACGGTCGCCAGCAGTACTGTAGGCAGATGTAACTTCATAATCAATTTTGGTTATTCATCCTCTTGGTTGGTAGGTGATAACGTTTGAATATCGTATATTTTCGCAACCGTAAAGAGGTATTTTAGGCCGTGGACATAAATTTCTCATTTCTGCGATAATGAATAGATGTCCAAGCAAAATGTACTCAAAGAATTAGGAGAAAGGATCAGAAACGAGAGAAAAGCCCAGGGATTCTCTCAGGAAGGATTTGCGCATGTTGCCAATTTGGATAGAAGCTACTACGGCAGCATTGAACGGGGAGAGCGCAACATCACATTTTATACCATCTGCGAAATCGCGGAAAAACTGAATAGGGATGTAGCTTTTTTCTGTCAGGATATTCCTCCTATCAAGTCAGGGAAATAACTGCTCATTGCGATAGAATAATTGTCTGTTATTGCGATTTTATCGCGTACAAGTTTCATATTTCACGACATGATGGATTCATGACCGGAACTGCATACCAACAAGGAACACATGTCTGTGTAATATCCCATGAAGGACAAACCCTATTCTCCCAAAAAGGAAAACTGCTGGGATTCTCTTCTGAGGTTGTTTCCATACTCAAGGGAAATGCCCTCTTCATTTGCGACCATCAGGGAAACACGCTATCCACCCATCACTATACGGAAAGCCAGCCAGCCAAAGCCAATTCATCGAAAAGCCTCCTGTTTTACCTCCTGTTTGGATGCTTGGACAAAATAGGAGACGCATACCGATTGTATCAATTCTTGGGTAGGGGTAACGCCATAGGAACTGACGGGGGAGATTTGAATTGGAAGAATATCGGTATCTGTTTCTTATCCATTTTCTTCTGGATTGCCTGTTTCTTTGCTGCTTCAAAAATGGGAATCGTCGAATAATAAACCGACTTAATTTACGGCATAAATTACTTACCATAATTGAGTTTTACCGCGTACGAACTTCTGTTTCCACGGTATAATGAACTCATACATGGCAGCGAAGAAGTTCAAATTATGCAGACTGGTCCAGGAGAACGACGGACGGTACCGCGTTTACTGGAATACCATCAACCCCGACGGTTCCACCAGGAACAACAAATGCCGGGTCAAGGACAGGAAGGAAGGCTTGGAAAAATGCCGGATCCTTGAAGAAGAACTTTCACAGACCGGACTTGTAGAAGAAACAGTCATTGATCCCGAAGACAGAATCATGATCGACCGTTTCTACAAAACCAATCCTTCCATCTCCCTTGCAGAGTTCATCCGGCGCTACATGAGCTTCGTCGCCCATCCCAAGCAAAGCAGGACAGTCGGGGATCTCTTCAAGGAATGGAAAAAACACAAGCTCCTGACGGCATCCAACAGGGAAAACATCCGCCTCACACTCTCAAGAGTCAATGTCTTCAAGGAAGTATTCGGGAAGAAAGTCGTCAGCACCATCCAGAAAGACGAAGTGGAAAAATGGCTCTATGGTTTGGATATAGCCGAAAAGACACGGCAGCATTACCGGGCGGCCGTCATCTCGTTCTTCAAATGGTGCGAAATTGACATGACCAGCATCAAATGCCCCAAGGCAGTACGCCCTGAACCCGGTATTTATTCTGTCGATGAAGCCGTTCAAATCCTCCATTATACCAAAACTCATCAACGCAGGATGCTCGCTCCCCTGGTCATTGCCATGTTCTGCGGAGTAAGACTGTCCGAATTTGAGTATATTGAATGGAAAGAACTCGATTTGAGCAATCCCGATGAAGACGGAGACTTCTACTTGTCAGGAGGCAAAACAGGACGCCGTATTGTCCATCTTCCCAGCGTCGCCAAGAAATGGCTTCTTACATGCGAACGATCCAATGGACTCGTCTTTGACTTTGGACGATGCAAAAAACACGTTGACCGTATCTATGACGCCTTCAGGAGAACAATTCCCGAGTACATCGAAGCCAAACAGAACGGATACCGGCACAGCTACTGCACCTACAAGGTCACCTGTTTCGGCAATATGGCCAGCGTAGCCGACGAAATGGGAAACAGCATCCAGATGATCCGGAAGCACTACTACAAGCCGACCAGGAAAAAGGATGCGGAACTTTATTGGAAACTGACGCCTGAATACGTCGATTCTGTCAATCTGAATTAACCTCATTTCCCATTGGTAACTTCAGTGAAAATTACCATGTTTGACTATGGAGGAATACACACAAAGCATCTTGTCTATATCGAAACGCGGATTGACATAAACAAAATCGAAGGCCATACTATATCCATTCAACAATATGACTCCATATACTCCTGAACATCTTCCTCCCCAAAACATCAAGTATGAAGACATCATATCGGATGTCGGTCAGGCGAATGCCGCGCTGGCCAGATATGACGGGCTTCTGCAAGGGGTCATCAATCCCGGTATATTGCTTTCTCCCATGACAAACGAGGAAGCTGTCCTTTCTTCCCGAATTGAAGGAACACAAGCAACTATTGAAGAGGTCTGGGAACATGAAGCAGGGCAAACATACGACTTGGGAAAGGAAACGGACATTCAGGAAATCAAAAATTATAGAAAAGCGCTTACTCTTGCCTCCGAACACCTTTCTTCGACTTCTATCCGCCTGGGTTTTATCAGGCAATTGCATGAGATATTGATGGATAGTGTCAGAGGGCAGGACAAACATCCGGGACATTTCAGGACAACTCAAAACTGGATAGGTCCCAAAGGGTGCCAAATGGAAGAGGCATCATTTGTGCCTCCCGCTCCTCATGCCCTGGAAAATGCACTCATCGAATGGGAAAACTACCTTTCCTTTAATGAAAAAGATCCTCTTGTACAAACTGCCATCGTCCACGCCCAATTTGAAATCCTCCACCCTTTTCATGACGGTAACGGACGTATCGGCCGTTTATTGATTCCTCTGTATTTGTATCAGAAAAAAGCTCTTTCGACCCCCATGTTCTATCTTTCCGCCTATCTGGAGAAAAACAGGGAATCTTACTACGCCTCGCTGAAAAGCATCTCTTCCTCCGGCAACTGGACACCCTGGATTTCCTTTTTCCTGAAAGCGATTACATTCCAGGCTAAATCCAACATAGATAAAACGAAGTTGATCATGTCCCTGTATGAAGAGACTAAAAAGACTATTGTCGAGATCACAAAATCACCTAACAGTACTCTTTTGACAGATGCCATATTCAACCGTCCCATCTTTCAGGTTAATTATCTGATTCAAAAACTCGGCATTGCTGTACCTACGGCACATCAACTGTGCCGAAAACTCAAGGAAAATAATATTCTGAAAACGATCAGGGAAGGGGCCGGCAGAAAAGCCAGCATTTATTGTTTTTCCGATTTACTGAATATTGCCGAAGGAAAAGAATTTATGTAAAATCTACAGTTCAGTCCCTTCTAACCGGATTACACACGGGGCAAATTGAGCAGATTGTCGTACTGGTTCTCATTGGGTTCTGACCGTACATACTTTTCCCCTTTGAAACTCGTCATTTCCTCCAATGCAGGATAGGGGTAAATATTAACCCTGATCATCTCACCCCGGACAAGCATGTCGTACACTTGTTCCTTGGGATAAAACCCTTCCAATCCTTCTCCTGACAGATAAATGGATTGGATGTCCTGTTCGCTGGGATGGGCAGAACAGCCATACTGGAAATGAAGCTTTGTCGCCAAAATCATAATGGGACAATTTTACATGGATGATGCCCGGCAGTCTCCATGAAAACGTATCGCGCAATACATGCCCGTAACGGAACCATGTCTCCAATCGGTGTCAGGCATTATTATTGGCAGTGGGCACTCTAGGCCTATTCCCATCAAATCCATATAGGGCAATCCAGGCGTCTTTATGGAACAATTGCCATGATCCATGCCTTGAATAACTTGAACATGCTATTCCTATTCCATTGACCATAAACAGTCCATATTCTCTCCAGATCCATTTTATGTAAAAAACATGCCCTGGACAGCTGTCTTGGGAGAAGGATTCCAAACTCCATTGGAGGCTATCCAGACTCCGCCACGGTCAAATTACACGGGACTCGCCTATTCATCAAAAATGAAGCCATATGTCCTTATGATCAAAATATCTCCATTCTTTCTATTGAGCCCAAAAACTGGCAGACAGCTGTCTTGAAGTACATGTTCCCAAATCCGTATGGGATAGTCCAGGCTCCGTTATGGGCAAATTTCCTTGGGTCTGTATCAGGTATACATGGAAAAAATTCCTTCTCCATTTATTTTATATATACATTGTATGAGACCATTTTTTTACACAATAGTATTGTTATCAATTTATTATGAAAAACGGTCGTTTATTGTGCGCAAGAAAATACCCCGAAGGCAGCAAACGGCTTATTCTTAATAATTCCCCAGAATTGTTTGTAAGAATTGGCAGAATGTCCCCTTTGTATAATACCGGACGGATACCCGGAAATTGTCTACATACCTTCAAATCCATTGAGAATTAAATTCCCTTGAACCAGATGTTCCTGCTGTTGGATTTGAACGGTCTTCCCAGCAGGAACATGCAGTACTTCATCCATCCGGTTTGATGATGCCCTGGATCATAATATTGCCCTCGGAGAAAATTCCTGTCCTGTAGTGTAATGGAATCGTTTTCCCGGATTCCCAGTTCGTCCAGCTTTCTCCTAATCTGGCAGTAATACACGTACCTGGTTCCTTCCGTCAGTTCTGAGCACCATTCAAAGAACTCTTTACCCCTGTATAGTAAAATGTTTTCAGGAACTCCTGGTTTCTTCTTTACTTGAGTCGCCCAATATTCCCTGAGTTCCTTGACAAATTCATTCCATGGTTTTTGAGTGTATTTGTTCTCAATAGGACGCCTACCCCTCTTATTCTCTTTGTATTTGATAGGTCCTTCGTTCAGGTAATTATTGATCCATCGGTAAACAGTCGCAGGACGTATGCCCAGTTTCCTTGATATGATAGGGACTGGGTTTTTCCTTTTATAGAGAAGTACCGCCTTCCTGCGGAGTTTTTCCCGTTCTTCCGCAGTCAGTTTTCTCGTGTCCCGCTTATCCGCCGGAACAAATGGTCGTCTCCTTTTCCGCATTTTACCTGCGAACATTCATACAGGGAGCGGGTGAACGAATCAATATAAATCTTCTTATACGTTTATAATAGATCATTTGTAATAATTTATATTTCTATAATAAAATGACACTTATGAATAAAAAGAATCTCCTGAAGCTACAGGAGTATGAAAAAAATACATACTCAAAATAATAAAAAATTGGTGGGTACAACCAACACCCGTGTCGCAAAAACAATCATCAACAACTCCAACCTCATCAATGCCAAGCAAACGGCTGAGAAAATCGGGTTGCTCAAAAAGGACATGAAGCAAGTAGACGCCGAGAACTTGTTAAACGCCCTCCCTCTCATCCAGGAGAACGGAGAACTGGCTCCAATACTTCCTCCCAGGAAATATGTCTACTTCACCATCCCGGTCAACAAGGTCAAGCACGACCTCTACAGGATGCTGTTCAATCCCAATATCAAGGATGGTTCCCTCAACAAGAAAACCAGGGCAAAGATCACCCCTGTCTTCGAAGAGGTGCTAACCAGCCTTGGCATTGAATCCATCCCGGTTCATCCCTGCATCCTCAAATCCTATAACCTGAACTCCATCTTCAAGGCTGAGGTCAGCTCACCGGCGTTCAAGGCTCTTATTGAAAATGAGAGGACAAGAAAGCCAAATAGTGACATCTCATTCACGTCAACGATTGCTGGCAAGAGTTTCGCCAATACATACAGTAAAAATGAAGAGCATCCCCGGGTATTCAACATGTTCACCCAAATGCCTTCCTCCGTACGGCAATATGTATTCAAAAATGTGTATGGGGTTGACATGGTTGAAATCGACCTGACCAATTCCATTGTCCAGTGCCTTGCTGCACGCGGCCAATGCATGAAAATGCTCGAAGCGATCAAAACCAATATCCTTCTCCCTAGAGATCAAAACGAAAGGGAAGAAGCCAAGGAGAAACTCATTACATGGATTTTCTCCCTGTTGTCAGGTACAGCCGATAAAAGGTGGATCACAAGATGCAAAAACCGATTGAGGGAATTTCTCACTGACGACTACTTCGACGAAATGGAATTCTTCATCAAGGCGATCGACGATCTGGATTCCCCTCATACCCTGTTCCACTATGAGGATATCCTCCGGGAGTTCTGCCGGAATCATCCAGTCTGCATCAGCCTCCATGACGCCGTGTACATACCGGCAGACAGGACTGACCTGATTGATTCGCTCAAACAAACCCTAGACGAACACAAATACTACTACAAGGTCAAATCCCTCTAGGATCATCCTGGAGAGCGGCACGGATTCCCTCCTTCACTGGGGGGAATCCTTTCGCTTTTTTATTTCCCCGAGAATTAATAAGCGTTTGTAATGAATAACTTACGTAATACTATCCCTAAAGTATTCATTTTCAGCTCAGTGAATTCATTGTTAATCACTTACAATCAATGATTCGAGGCTTCGAATCCCTCCCTGTCCGCCATCAATTTTTCTCCGCAATATATTCGTAACGAGTATATTGCGGTTTTTGTTTGCAGGGTCGTGGGGAAGAAATGGGGAAAAACGGGTCAATAAATTCCCTACTTGGTATCTAAAAACAGCTTGTATAAAGTCAAACTCCTCCTGAGTTGGCTTTTAACAAACATGCTTAGATTGTTGAAGTCCTCATTTTTTTCTAAAAAATATTTGGATAAATCTAGGTCTTTTTCGGAACACTTAGGTTCTATTTTTGATAACCTGCTCAAACGACATACAATATCCCTTGAGCTCCTTTCGCTCAATCCTTGTTCTTTTACAAGCCAATTTCTAAAATCTATTAGATTTACTAGTTTCATATTAATTTTTCTGTATATATTCTTGGATACAATAAGCTACAAAATAACCTAATTGAACAGGGACGGCATTTCCTATCATTTGTTCTACGCTTGTTTTAGATCCTTTCCATATAAAATCTTTAGGAAAAGTTTGTATCTGAGCACGCTCACTCGTTGTCAATGATCTGACCTTAGCTGGATTTTCTGTGTCTCCTGGATGTCGATTGTAATTTGGTGGGACAGGTCTATTAACTCCTCTTATTGTTGGAGCTGGTTCATTGACCGAAAAAACAGCACGACGAGTATAATTTCTAGGATGTCTATAATAATGCTCTATTTTTATATCATCTTTGAAATATTGCTTAACAGTCATAGGTTGTTTATTCATGTTTGATAGCAAAGAAAAAGCTAAAAAATCATCACAATCATTTTTATGACCTATACAAAAGAAACGTTTTCTTTTTTGCGGCGCGCCGCAAAGGCTCGCATCTAAAACGATTTTAGTAATCCCATATCCATTCTCTCTAAAAATTTCTTCGGCTTCCTGAAAGGCTTTACTTTTTTGCGCCCTATCCACATTCTCCATGACAAACCACTCTGGTTTGAGATTTGCTACAATCTGTGAAAAAGAACGAGTGAGGTTCGCGCGCTCCCCTTCTTTCCGTTTACCTGCATGAGAAAAATCTTGGCAGGGAGGGCCTCCTATTATCAGATTAGGCGCATATTGGGATAAACGTCGTATGGCCTCTTCTGTTTCGGACAAATCAAGCATTTCTGCCTTATGCTTAAAATTTTCGTTATAGACGGTTATTGCTTCTTGCCAGTTATCAAAAGCTGCAGAAATCGGTATGCCAGCACGCTCGAAACCAAGCGATAAACCGCCAACACCACAAAATAAATCAATGACAGACCATCGCATAGACGTCAATATATTGACGTCATTCAAGAAAGTAAAGCAAAAAATGAACGGCGGCTTGACTCAACAAGAATCGTGCAGAATACTAGCAACATGTCCAATGTTGATAAAAAGAAAGATTCTACGCCCAGACTTTACGGTATCGAAAGTAGTAACAGAAGCGGCCATGATCTATGGGGTAAAAATCAATTCAACAGTACTTTCCCTATTTCTCTGGCATGTTACATGAGAGACAAAAACATTCTACCTGTCTATTTGAGCTTAGCAGTTGAAAAAGGGAAGATTACCCTCAGTAATAATGATAATTCTCTTACCGTAGACGAATTATTTAATTGTTCAAAAAATAGCAATATCCACTTTGATTTTGAATCATCATTCGAGCCTTATAAAAATTACCTTGCTATAGGAAAATTGGGACATATTGATGTCATTGTTAAGAACAAAGTAACCAATGATTATTTAAGGCCTCTTGAAGTGAAATTAACAGTAGTCCCCGATAATACAACTTGCGAACTGGCTAGAGAAAAATGGGCTCCTGAAATGGTGATCAGGCCAGATGCCACCTCGCATGCAGTGATGTCTATTTATCATTCACTTAAAAGTCGAAAAACTGATGCTTTAAGGTTGTTGAAGCCAGTCGCTTCTCGAATCCAGGAATGGAATAATAGTGAAGAAATTAGGAGGAATTCAGGTGAAATCATTGATACGTTAAAAAAATTCTTAACACAATTTATTACATTCCAAAAACCTTTTATATTAAATCCGATATGGGTGACGCAAGGTCAAAGTCCTATGCTTGATCCAAAACATGCGTTTGACATTTTTGTATGGAGTGATATGGCACTCTGTTTCTTGTTTATAGACATGGCGGAAGGAAAGCTGATACCTGTTATCAAAAATAATAAAAAAAGATTAGAATGGCCTGACACACCAATAAGCAGACAAATGAGAGCAGCGGTACGAATGCTTAGAGCCTTATACTCTCTTTTTTCGATGAATCAGTTCAATTATGATGAAATATATAAAAATATTGAATTAGGAAAACAAACAGATAAAGAATTTTCTGTCCCAGGTTCCCAAATGAAAAAATATATTACTCACAACAGATTGATTGAACCTATTTTACCATCAAAAATACTGCGTTCTCTCATTCAAAATGGCGGAGAAAAAGAACTTATGCCAGAAAGAAGGTTTGATGCGACAATATATTTCACAGCAGCTCATTTATTTGAAGAAGCAGAGGAATCGTGAATAATTTGATATTTAAGATTTTCTCCATCATTATCTAGATAGCGATTAAATTGACAGGTCCATAAAATAATAACCTTCCAACCTAACTGATCTAACAATCTAAAATTCTGTTGATCTCTTGCCATGTTGGCATTTAATTTTTTATTCCAATAATCAATATTACTTGTTGGCCTCTTTGAATGTTTACAGCCATTGTGCTGATGCCAAAAGCAACCGTGTACAAAAATAACCGTCTTGTATTTGGGTAGTACAATATCAGGTTTCCCAGGCAAATCCTTTCTTTGAATACGAAATCGGAATCCTAATTTGTGCAATTTTGAACGTATAATAAGTTCAGGTTTTGTATTCTTGTTTTTTACCTTGGACATCACCTGACTTCGCTTCTCTGGGGAAAAGACATCCATGAATCGACCATATCAAGTCTGAACATAATTACAAGACTGCATCTTTTCTTCCATTGCTTCTACCAATCTCTTCCAAATTTCCTCTTTCTTTCTGCAATCCATCTCCTCCTGCTCCTTTCTCCATTCATAATCATGCCAATCTTGCATGCATACTCCCCAATGGTGTGATTCTTCTGGATGAGGGATGTAGCCCCAAAATCTGTTCCAATCAGGATTTTCTTCTTCGGAATCACTGTCCATGAGTAATTTTTCTTCCTCTAATTTCTCCTAAAATTCGTTCTGAATCTCTAAGTCGTTCCTCAATATCCTGAACAACTTCCATAAGAATCATTTTAGGATTAATTGTTTCCAATGATTTTATTAAAAACACCCTCGTACAAAACTGATTGACCTTGGAAGTCCTGGAATCCGATCATACGTAATCATGCATTTGGGAATTCTTTCA
>ENA-OPBX01001322-OPBX01001322.1-human-gut-metagenome-genome-assembly--contig:-NODE-1322-length-12949-cov-3.380254_pt1 | contig 12949 bp, 13 predicted proteins | sample MGYA00241075_ERZ501466 | MGnify/ENA primary metagenome ERZ501466 (study PRJEB25962, sample SAMEA2042633) | human gut metagenome | biome: human gut; feature: human-associated habitat; material: faeces...
CCGACGGTCATATTCCAAGCCCAAGCAAAACATCCCTGTTGAATCAAACATTGTTCCCGGTTCATCAACAGACATAGTATTAAAGAATGGATTGGCCAACAACGGAACATAGGAGTTATTTGTCCACCACGCAGCCTTAACACGCAAGTCTTTCAGATCAGTATAAGCTTTCAGATAATATCCTTTTCCCCAGTTCAAGACTGTTTCATGCCAGGAATAGACAAAATCGGCTTCCACTCCTACCCGTTTGACAACCGGATGCGGAAGATTCCAATAAGCACCAGCACCTATTGCTCCACAAAGATATGTCTGAACTGAATTCACATGAATCGTATCAATCTCACCTCCTCGATGCTGTACCATAACTTGCAAAGGCATATAGGCATGAAACGGACTTTCTTCTTCATTCAGCTTAAGCCGTGATGACAAACCAAGCAGGAAAGCTTCCTGATGTACATCATTACGGAAGATAAAACTTTGCCAGTCCAGCCATACATCCATATCAAAATGGCGAGACGAGAAAAGAACCTGCAAACCAGCTTCCGGATCGGCTGTCAAGTTTAATTCCGAACTGTACAAAGGCTCTACCAGCCGATGATTACTCTTTCCATAAATATCACCAAACACAAGCGACCATTTTCCTAAATCAACTTGCGCCCGCAACCACGGCAAAGCATGAAATCCTTTCTGATACGTCGGACTATCCCATTCTGCAATACCTTGATAAGCCGTATAAGGATAATTGAACGCGCCCCAATAATGTAATAAATGAGCACCTAATTCCAACTTAACATTCGGTAAAGGATAATACACCATCTTCGGTTGCAACCAGAAACCGGGTAACGAATAGCCTTTCTGCAATTTACCATCGTATTCATTGTCCTTGAAGTAAGTAATATTATCTACTTCTACCAGCCATTTTCCCTGATTCATTGAGTCAATCTTCGTTTCCGAACGATACAGCTTTGCATCAAGCTGTGCTCCTACCGTACAAGCTGCTCCTATCCAAACCAGCAAAAGAATCCATTTTCTCATTGTTTCCACCTTATTTTTCCGGCTGCAAATGTAAAAAAAGAATCCGAACCTATCCGTAAAGCAGGCATACCAAATGAAAGAGGCATAAAATATACTTCAAAAAACGTGCAAAATCCAAGAAAGAGGTCTTTCCCACACTTTGCACGTCTGCGAGAAGCGATTTAGGGGTCTTTCTTGCACTCTGCAAGTCGTACAAAACCCAAGAAAGAGGTCTTTCTCACACTTTGCACATCTGCGAGAAACGATTTAGAGGTCTTTCCCGCACTCTGCAAGTCGTGTAAAGCCAAAGAAAGAGGTCTTTCTCGCATTTTGCACGTTTTTCGGAATACTTTTTAGCGGACAGAATCTTTAGGTACAACCGGTGCAGACACAGAATCGGCAGGCAACGGAGGAGGTAACAGACGACGCCGGCGCTGGAACAACTCCGAGAAGCGCGTAAAGTCTTTCTTGAACATGATACCCACACCTTGTGTCGTAAGGGCTTGTTTCAAATACTGATACATGTCGTTGGCGTGATTGTAAGCCTTCAGGCGAATCTCTCCGCTTCGGGTCAGCTTATATTCCAGGTCAAACTCGCCGATAATAGCATTCTTTTGGGTCGGATTATTCTTATACCCGAAGTTTCCGTTAAAGATGAGCCGGTTGTTAAGAAGCTGACTTGAAAGCAACATCTCGACTTCGGTATCTGTAATGCCATCCTCACTGGCACGAATGTTCGTTCCGATCTGTACCTTGTCTGTTATATTATTCAGCAAGCTGGAAATCTGAGACGACAAAGCAGACGAAGCCACAGCTGTAAAATTGTTCGAGTTTTGTACACCCGTATATTCGGGCGTATAGAATTTATTCAAAACCAAAAGATAGATAATCTGACGCGTCATCATATCATCGGTATCGATCAAACTCTTCATCTGGCGTTCCAACTCTTCATTCGAACCGGGTAATTCAAGGTCAAACGAAATACTGGGCTGACGTAACATTCCGTTCAACTGTAGCACACAATTGACAGGAACATTCGTACGAGCACTTTCCAAAGCCAAACTTTGATCAAGGTCACTCAGATTAGCAGTTACATTATAAATAGCATTGATGTCCAGATTGGCATTAAACGGGTCGCCATTGAAACTGATCATACTGCCATCCCGTATTTTAAAGTCCTTATGGATCAACTGCTGCAAACTGAAGTTGTAGTTACCGCTCTCTATTCCGAAATTACCAAAGATGCGGACATCCGAACGCGTACCGTATTGTATCTGCATACTTCCGCTTCCATAACCTTTGATACGGTCGCCGGCATTCGGATCAATAATCAGCTCAATATTGGCATCAGGTGTAATATCCAATAGGAAGTTCATGCGCAAATCCGATCCTTCCTCACTGGCAAACAACTCTCCAGCAATTGAATCACGCACGGCTTCTTCACGAAGCAAAGCCTCTTCGCGTAACTTCTTCTTATCAACGAAAGTGATGAAATCGTATTCAGAAGCTGTCGAATTACCCATAAAATTGAGATACACATGAGTATTGGGACGACTCTGCATATTGATATCGAAATTCGTCACCTGGCCATTTCCATTAATCGCAGCCGTTCCTGTGCCATACACCTGACCATAAATCAGCGGATTCTGTTTTTCAGGAACATCATACATCAACATATTATTCGCCTGAACATTGACGTGGTAATCGAAGTTCTTGAAATGAGCATGATTCACTCGTAAATCCACATGACCAGTATGATTAAACTTATCGTAAAAGGCCAGATTACGTATCTGGATACTTGTTGTATCCAAATGAATGGAATCCGAGAATGTATAATAAGTATTTAAGAAACCAATGCCCATACCACCATCAGCCACATAAGCATCTCCTACCACATTCAAGGCCTTAAATGGACCAAAAAGATGGATTTTTCCGAATCCCCGTCCTTTCACATGCTGAACTATCTTCTCCATAAAAGGCTGTAAGAAGGCAATATTAATGTCGTTAGCATCAAAATGTAAAGACAATCCGGGTTCCCGTTCTGGCGTCCGTACCGGATAGATATATCCACTTACATCAGTCCACGTTGAATCATTCTTATAGATACTTCCCAACATCAAAATACCACGTTGTGCATCGTCCCATTCACTAAACAAATTGAGGCGACCTAACCGTACATCATTGAAAGAGAAATCAGGAATCACCAAATCCGTACTTAACATCCGACTGCTGTAAAGGTCACAAATATTAAACTGGCCGGTAGCTTTACCGGTAAATTTGACATTCTCGATATTCAGGATATCAAAGATATATCCCAGTTCGAAGTTATTCAAATCCAATTTTAAGGTATCTGTTACATCTTGAGATACCGTACCATTCAAATGCACATATTGCGAACCACGTTCTACTTCAAAATTATCGATACCAATTTTCCCTTTCCGCAGAGTCACAGATGAAGGACGAACATACCAAGTCGTATCGTTAATAACTAAAGGTGTTTCATGCAAGGCTATTTCTGTTCTTAAGACCGGTTTGGAATCTGCAGCATCTCCTTCCGGCTCTTCCATCACAAAGCAAGTAGTAGCCGATAAGTCCGCACTAAAACGCCGTTCTTTGTTGTTGTTCCACTTCACGAATGTATTCACACAATCATCCTTCGCATCCAAGTGTAAATCCAAATAATTCCGAAGACCTTTCGCATTATATTGGGTAGCTTTCAAAGCCAAATCCATCTTCTCTCCCGGATTACTACAATGTACATAACCACCTTCAAAGTTGGAAGTTCCCAATTGGAACTGGGGTAAATAAGCCTCGAAACGGAACTTATTATACGAGTTATTATAAGAACCGGCTATTCGCGCTGGTTGAATCATAGTGACCGGCAATTTCAATGTATGGCTTAAAGCCTCTGTATTCTCGATGGTCAACAATAAGGTAAAGTCATTCGCATCGAACTTCCCAGACATTTGTTTTGCATTAATCAATGCAGGAATATATCCTTTCAGGGTATTCATAAAGCTGGGCACAATTGTACCAAACGAATAAGCCCCTTTTACTTCTCCATTAATCAAATCGGAAGCAATCTTTAACTGACGCAATCCATTCTCCGTTCCCGCCTCGACCGACAACTTCTTCAAATAGAAACTATCTGGTTGTGTCTTAAACGATAAATCATCCACATCGATTCGTCCAACTACATTATCAATATTATTCCCGACAAAATCCGCATTCAGGGCAAACGAAATATCAGGTTCTTCAAATTTATCCAGTAAATGAAGTTTATCCGGCTTAAAGTGTTCCAGACCGATAGACAGGTTTACCACCGTATTTTCTCGTTTGCTCTCTACAAGTCCATTTACCAATAACGATACATTCGGATCTTCTACTTGCAAACTTCCATCAAAAGCATTCCGTCTGAAGTTTCCTGCTAATCGGATATCTTGATATGTATAATCCTTATAGTCCAGTCTTTCTACATTCGCTTGAATATTTCCTGCGAAATGTCCACCTTCCGGACGTTTGGCATCAATTTCGATTCCACATTGAGCCTTTCCCAGCTGGGATTTTTCTCCAAGCAGTTCGCCTAAATTCAACTCGTCTGTCAAAACACGTCCTTTCAAGAACGCAGCGACTTTTTTCTCATGATTACGTCCAAAGATCAAATCCGTCTGCAAAGAACCAACTGCAGTTGATAACTTACCGTACGCCACCAGATTATCAAAGAAGCCGGAAATCTCTCCTGAAAAATTGATTGTTCCTAACTTTACAAAAGGAGAAGGAAGCTGTACCCTATCCTTACTGAAGTTATTCAACAAATCATTCAACCCAACAGTCGTTATGTACATCTTGCTGACTTGTCCATAGACATAAGCTTCCTGAGGATGAGTAATACCTTTCAAATCCATCTTTCCTACCAGAAGCATCTTTTTACCATATCGTAAAGTCAGATTCTTCAGACCAAAATGATTGATATGCCCATCTGCCTGAGCATAGATTTCAATAGAATCCGTAAAATTCCGAAAAGCAGGAACAAATGCCGATAAATCTTGGAGACGAACATGAGAGGGAGCAATCCGTAAAGACAGATCTGCCTTATCGATAAAATTAGAAGCAGTACTATCTACTTCCGTCAAATCCACCTTAGCTTCTGATATCCGCAAATCAGTTTGAGGCAAAGCGATCTTAAAATCCTTCACATGAATGCTGTCTGAATTTCCTACGACTGATAACGAAAGTCGATCTAACGAGAAACCGGAACCTTCGGTTAAAGACAGCTTCTTTATTTGCGCATGAATACTATCTTTCCTCAATGCCTTTAATGAGATCTTGGCACTCAAATCACGAACATCTACATGCTTGGCATTAAATTTCCCGGGAGTCGCAGGAACGTCTTCCACGTCATAGCTAAAATGTCCCTGACGAATCAGGACTGTATTAAATCGCAAGTCGATATCCAATTTCTTTTTGGGCAGCGTGTCTTTTGAAGCAAAAGCATCTATCACAAACTTTAAATTCAACGGTTCTGAAGCTGTCTTTTTACTTAAATGGACATGCGGACCAAACAACCGAACTGTATTGAAAGTCAGTCGTCCCTCAAACAAGGGTAAAATATCAAATCCGGCAGCCACATGATTGGCCTTAAACAGTACCTTCCCTTGTTGATCTTCCAAATATAAACCTTCCAGCACCAATCGATTGAACCACTCTATATCTACGCGTTCGATCTTCACGGGAACGCCCAAACGATGAGACAATTCTTGCGTTGCCGTCGTTGCAATTTCTTTCTGCACAAACGGAATATTGACCAAAAGGCTTGGCACTACATAGAGAATCCAAACCAGCGAGAGCAAAAATATTACTATGTATTTTAGTCCTTTAATAACGCCTCCGATTAAATTTAAGGACAAAAATAAAACAATATCGCGATAGATTTCGTTATTTTGCAAAAAAAACAAGAGAATATGAGTATAACAATTCTTGGTATCGAATCTTCATGTGACGATACCTCTTCTTCTGTCATTCGAGACGGTGTTATGTTATCTAACGTAATTGCCAGTCAGGCCGTACATGAAGCATACGGTGGTGTAGTTCCAGAATTAGCCTCGCGTGCCCACCAACAAAATATTATTCCCGTTGTTTCGGAAGCGATCAAAAGAGCAGGTATAGATAAATCTCAAATTGATGCTATAGCTTTTACCCGTGGTCCAGGATTAATGGGATCTCTTTTGGTTGGAACCTCATTTGCCAAAGGTTTCTCTGCCGCGTTAGGTATTCCGATGATTGAGGTAAACCACCTGCAGGCACATGTCTTAGCCCATTTCATTAAAGAAAGTGAAGATGACAATCATGCTCCTTCTTTTCCTTTTTTATGTCTGCTTGTATCGGGAGGAAATTCTCAGATTATCAAAGTAAACGCTTACAATGACATGGAAGTCATCGGACAAACCATTGATGATGCTGCTGGTGAAGCTTTCGATAAATGTGCCAAGGTAATGGGACTTGGATACCCAGGAGGTCCGATTGTCAATCGGCTTGCCAACGAAGGGAATCCAAAAGCCTTTACTTTCAGTAAACCGCATATTCCGGGTTACAATTATAGTTTCAGCGGACTAAAGACGTCATTCCTCTATACGCTAAGAGATGAATTGCAGAAAGATCCGGACTTTATTGAAAAGAACAAAAAGGATTTATGTGCTTCTCTTCAAGCAACCGTTATCGACATCCTCATGCATAAACTACGAATGGCAGGCAAAGATTTAAACATCAAAGAAGTTGCTGTTGCTGGTGGCGTTTCAGCCAATTCAGGTTTGAGAGATGCCTTCCTTGATCATGCAAAACGATATGGCTGGAAAGTACACATTCCCAAGTTCTCTTTTACAACCGACAATGCAGCCATGGTTGCTATTACAGGATATTATAAATACATGGACAAAGAATTTTGTCCGATGGATGCCGCTCCATTTTCAAGAGTACAAATATGATTGTAGAAGAATTAGCCATATTGCTTCAGAAACATCAACTCTCAATGGGAACCGCCGAAAGCTGTACTGGTGGGAAAATTGCTCACAAGATAACGAGCCAGGCTGGAAGCTCTGCTTATTTCAAAGGAGGAATCGTTTCGTATTGTAATGAAGTGAAGCAACAAGTATTGGGTGTTTCATCTGCCGATCTGGAAAAGTTTGGAGCCGTAAGTCGTCCTGTCGTCGAACAAATGGCATTAGGCGCTATTCGTGTTTTAAACTGTGATTGTGCTGTTGCTACTTCAGGCATAGCAGGTCCAGGCGGAGCTGTTCCCGGAAAACCAGTAGGAACCGTTTGGATTGCAGCAGCCTATAAAAATCAGGTAGTAGCAGATTGTCATCATTTCCCCTTCGACAGAAGCGGAAACATCGAGGCAGCTGCCGAAACAGCCCTTGTCAAGCTTTTAGGGTTACTGGAAGAAAACGGAATCAAATGATATCCTTATTCAAATCATCATTCTGATTATCATTTTTAAAACTCGTTGGAATCAATTTTAATTCCAACGAGTTTTAAAAACGAATCTAACGAATTCTATTCAACCTTATTACTAGAAAGTTTTTTCATTCGCCATATTCCACATATTCAGGAAAGAAGCCTTCGTAATATCCACCAATTTATTCCAATTGATACGTTCGGAATGATCAGTAGGCATATGATAATCCGGATGTCCGTTTGTATGATACCAAATAATAGGAATGTCTAACTTAGCAAACGAAGTATTATCACTTCCTCCAACCGGACGATCCCAAGGACGATAATCAGGCTTTAATTTTAATCCATACTTTTGTATATCTTCTTTCAGCCACTCACCAAAAGCCGGATGTGATTCCGTATAAAAGTAAACTACATTCTCAGGATTTGATTCATCACTATTCCGTCCAATCATATCAAAGTTCAAATATCCCTTTACCTTTTTCATGTCAGGAAAACTTTGAACAAAGGCACGTGATCCCAATAGACCTTTTTCTTCTCCATCCCAAAAAGCAAAGATCACATTTCGTTCCGGCTGTTCCCCAGTTGCCAAAAACGCCCTAGCGATCTGTAAAACAGCAGACACCCCAGAAGCATTGTCGTCAGCACCGTTATAGATCTGGTCACCGTCCAACATCGGATCAATACCTAAATGATCATAATGAGCTCCCACAATTACATATTCATCCGAGTTCTTACCCGGAATCATTCCCAGAATATTTTTCAATGATAATTTCTGATGTACTTCATTCTTCAATTTTACAATCGAATCCGGCTCAACCTGCCACCGCTGTCCCTTTTTCTGACGCTCGGCATGATAGACATCAAACGGATGGTAATATGAATCGCCTACCGGTTGAATACCCAGCGACTTCAAAACAGAGACAATATAATGTCCAGCGATACGACTTCCGGGAAATCCGGCCTCACGACCTTGCAGCTCATCACTCGCCAAAAATTCTACATGAGCTTCGGCGGTTAATCGATTGATTGATTCTACTCCTTTTTTCTCGGCATTTTCTGCCCATAAAGAAGTACCCATAAACAAGGAAAGGCAAAATAAAGCAGCTTTTTGTTTCATATTTTATTTGTGTAATTGATTAAATTTGAGACAAAGCTACAAAAAATCTCCAGAAAAATACAGACATAAAAAAAGGATCTTCCTTCGTGCCGCATTTTGCACTCGAAAGCTCCCGACCTCTTTATCTCTTACCAACCTTTCCGGTGGCAAGAGATTCCCTCATAAATCTTTAAACTTTACCTATTATAACCCTTGTAATTAATTACCTGCAACTGTAGAAAGATTCAACGAATTTTCCAAACGACGAATCTGTGTATTCAACATCTGGCACATCAAACCATTCTTCATTGCCTGATAACGTTTCACCTGATAACGCAACATTTCTAATGTTTTCGTTACTTGTTCATTTTTTTCATTCATATCCATTTTGGTTTTTATGCCTCACGCCTGAGACTGATTAATACTAAATAAACCTAAACTCTCTTATTGTCTTATTTCGATGCAAAGATAAATAGTTATTTCCACAACTATGCTATAAAACATATTAAATAATTATCATTTTTCATTTTTTAACCACTCGATATAATTCATAAAGAGTCTTTAAAAGATAGATTCCGATCTTTTCCCTTATAAAGGGACAATCTATTTATAATTATGTTGTCTCCACCCGTATAAATTCTACGGAACAAAAGCTCTTATCAATCAATTTCATTTCTACAAATCATCCAATATTTGCGCATTTGCTTTATCTACTATAGAATTATCCAAAGAAGCCAGATAGATCTGAGTAGTTATCTCAGAATCATGTCCCATCCCTTCACTGATAACCGAAATCGGAATATTCTTATCTTTTGCAGCACTCGCCCATGAATGCCGAGCACAATATAAACTTAAAGGTATCGATATTTCACTCAGTCTTGCAATAACTTTCAAATATCGGTTTATGCTTGACATGGTATTTCTATAAAGTTTATAAGTATCCTGATCTGGATATTTAAGAATAGGTAAAAGATAGGGAATAAGATCGCTAGTTGGATACTTATCAACTATTTCCTGCATACACTTTTCCCATTTGACAACTAATTGTTGTCCGGTCTTTCGTCTACGATAAAACAAATAACCATTCTGAAGATTATTCTTTTTCAGATAAGCCATATCAATAAAAGACATTCCACGGGTATAAAAACTAAACAAAAACATATCCCTGGCAAAATCCCAATGAGGCTGCATCGACAAATCCAATTGTTTTATTCTTTTGATTGCTGATAATGATATGGCAAAAGAGAAAATACTTTGCTTGACCTGATGTCAAAACTATGCCGGTGAATATGCCTTACGCATGTCGGGATCACTTCTTCTGCCTGTCCGTCAGTAGGTGTTCCGGGCTTCTGTTCCAGCTTCCCGTTTATCATCTCAATCTTGTTCTTGATTTCTTCAAACAAAACATATACATTATCTTTTTCCATATTTTACCATCTTATTTTACGTTGTTTTTTCTTTTTCTTCTTTCTCAAATAATCGTCCGGATAGCCTTCAGGTTGTTCCGGTTGCGGGTTCGGTGTGAACAGACCTAAAGAACCGCTGTATAATTCATTGCCATGCGATTCCTGCTGATATACCGGTTCACTCTGAACAACTACCTGTCTTTCTGTTTCCGAATATGAAGGTGTCTTTAACGCGGCATCTATCTTGGAATAGCTGAACTGTCTGTCAATTTTGGAACCGCTGAAGGAATAACCGTTCATGATGAACACGACACCCTGTACTTCATCGGATTTTCCCTTGTATTTGAACCGTACATCCACTCCCTGTTCGCTTAATCCGGCAATCAGTTCCTTCCAGTTCCCGGCCTTTCTGACTTCCGTTTTAAGCAGACTGTAAAGTTCATACTTTGTCTTGTCCGGTTCCCTTAAACGTTCAGTCTTGACATGATCCTTACCTTTGGCCATGTGTAGCCCATATTTCAAGGTCAGTTCCTTGCAGATGCGTGCACTCCGTAACCGCTCGTTTTTGTCGGATATGGTCCTGCCGTCATTATCTATCCGGTTGTAGGCAATATGTATATGAGGATGTTCCTTGTCGAAATGTCTGGCTATAAAGAACTGTGTGTTCCTTATGCCCATCCGTCCCATGTATTCCAACGCTATTTCTGCCATAATCCGGCTGGTCAGCCTGCTTTCATCCTCTTTGGAAAATCCCAGTGCAATGTGTCCGACCGGTCTGGATACTTTCGGATTCATGCCGGCCTGTGCTTCGAAAGCCTTTGTAATTGTGGTAACATCCTCAATGAACAAGCCGGCATGTGCGATAATCCTGGCATTCTTTTTACTGTCAATGATATAGTCGGTAACCTCACGGAATCCGCTTCCCTTTACAATCTTCGCAATCATAGCAGGATATGGTTCAGCAGTTCTTCGATTCTTGCCACCTGTACACGGCATTCCAGCTTTGCCGTCTCGAATCCTCCGGCATTTGCCTTATGAGCCAGCTGGTTCAGATTGTTCGCCATACCGCATAGCTTACGGATATAGTCGGAATGTTCCACCGTAAGTCTTTGCCGGACATATCCCTTACGGAAACATTCCCTCAGGTATTCGCTTGCCGATATGCCTGCGCTTCTTGCCCTGCTTTTCAGTGTATAGTAATCCGGTGTCGCCAGTTTCACGGTAACACGGTATTTCAATTTGTCGGTCGTACTCTTGGGAGGACGGCCGCCCCTGTTGTTTCTTTCTGTATTCTGTTTCTTTTCCATCTGTTGACTATTTTATAAAATGAATGTACTGATTAGACCAGCGGGATGAACCTCTCACTGCTTCCTGTAGTGGGAGCAAGCGGTTTCGGTCTGCCCGAAACACAAACTTGCTCCACTAAAAACCAGAGTCCCGCTATTTTGAGCGTCTCTGAATATGCTCCCTATAAATTGGGGAGAAATAATACCGTTGTCGGTATCATCTTATGGAGGGGACAGACCTGTTTTTCCGTTTCTGTTCATCATGTATTTTCTCATTTTGTTTATTATATCCCGATATATCTCGGAATGAATTGTCTGGCAAAAAAAGAATATAAGTTTCCAATAGTCAAACAGTTGGTCGGGATGTGGCAACAATGTAGCCTGTTGCACTTTGCATATAGGGCAATCGGTGTGGAATGCGGTATTTTTCCTGTTTGATGAAACAATGAACTAGGGAGTCAAACTGTTAGTGATTTATTGACTTGAATATTTACTGACTTAATGTCGTATTGTCGTACTGTAGTAAATATTCATGTCTGTGAATTATTGAAGGAACACTTCTTTGCTTCCTTATCTAATCAATGGCTTGGAAAAGTGATGAAGTAAGATTACATAGAAATAAACCATTCCTTATCCATTACTATGGACCTTTATTGAATCAGGTTCATAGATATTTTATTCTGTAAATCGTTATTGGATGGAGTCCCTGAATATAGGGATATTTGCAGAAAAGGATATGAAAGTGGCCTCATAACTAGGATAATCAGCGCCACATGCTGCCAGTTAGGCGGAAACCATTGCCTTTCAGAATATATGGCTTTTCTTTGTCGCAAACAACGAAAAAAGAATAAACATCAATCAACAAAAAAGGAAACGATATGGAATTTGTAGGAATAGAAAAACAACTGTTTGAAGAATTGGTGCGTAAGTTTGAATACTTTGAGCATCGGGTCATGGAAATTTGCAACCGGGAGAACGACAGGACGCTGCACAAGTGGATGGATAATCAGGACGTATGCCGGTATCTGAACATCTCGCCCCGTACCCTGCAGACACTCCGTGATAACGGTACCCTGCCTTTTTCTCAAATCAATCACAAGATATTCTATAAGCCGGAAGATGTGCAGGGTATCATCAAGAAAGTTGAGGACAGAAGAAAAGAGGCTCTTTACAGAGGACGTAACATATAACAGTTAAACAATAACCACTAAATCCATAATAACATGAGTGAACTGAGAACAGACAGCAGAGAATGGGTACACCGTATCATGGGAAGTCTTGACCGTATGCTGGTCGGGATTGAGAATCTGGCGGTCGGAAACCGTCCCGTACTGGGCGGTGAACGCTATCTGACCGACAAGGAAGTGTCGGCACAATTGAAACTGAGCAGACGCACGCTTCAGGATTATCGTAATGAAGGGAGAATATCCTATTATCAGTTGGGAGGTAAAATCCTTTATCGGGAGAGTGATATTGAGAAAATGCTTCAGGAAAATTATCGGGAAGCATATATGAGTGGTAAATAAAAGATAAGCATAAAGGCTGTGTGCCGGTCTGGATGAACCGATGTCACACAGCCTTTATGCTTGTATGATGTACGATTATACATCTTCCGGCATGGGGATGACAATGATAGACTCATTGCACCGGATTCCGTAGAATACGTCACGAACCCGCCCCTGTTGGGGTAT
>ENA-OPBX01001340-OPBX01001340.1-human-gut-metagenome-genome-assembly--contig:-NODE-1340-length-12775-cov-3.730031_pt1 | contig 12775 bp, 9 predicted proteins | sample MGYA00241075_ERZ501466 | MGnify/ENA primary metagenome ERZ501466 (study PRJEB25962, sample SAMEA2042633) | human gut metagenome | biome: human gut; feature: human-associated habitat; material: faeces...
CATTTACAAGGAAATAAAATGTCAGAAGTGAAAATGAAAATGATGGACGGTAACGAAGCCGCCGCTTCGGTCGCCCATCGTATGAACGAAGTCTGCGTCATTTACCCGATTACCCCGTCGTCGCCGATGGGCGAATGGGCCGACGCATGGTCTGCCGCCAAGCAGAAAAACCTGTGGGGCGTTGTGCCCGAAGTTCAGGAAATGCAGTCCGAAGCCGGTGCCGCCGGCGCCTGTCACGGTTCCGTTCAGGCCGGTGCGCTGACTACTACCTTTACCGCTTCCCAGGGACTGCTTTTGATGATCCCGAATATGTATAAGATCGCCGGTGAGCTTCTTTCTTCTGTAATTCATGTATCGGCACGCTGCGTATCTTCCCATGCGCTGAATATTTTCGGCGATCATTCGGATATTTATGCCTGCCGCCAGACCGGTTATGCAATGCTTTGCTCCAATAACCCGCAGGAAGTTATGGATCTCGGTGCAGTTGCGCACCTCTCCACACTTAAGAGTTCCGTTCCGTTCCTTCATTTCTTTGATGGTTTCCGTACTTCTCACGAGATCCAGAAGATCGAAGTTTGGGATTATGATGATCTGAAAGATATGGTGGATATGGAAGATGTTAAGCGTTTCAGAGCGCACGCTTTGAATCCTGAGCATCCTACGCTTCGCGGCTCTGCCGAGAACTCGGATATCTTCTTCCAGCACAGAGAGGCTTGCAACAAGTATTATAACGATGCCGTAGAGACCACGGTTATGTATATGAACATGGTTAATGAAAAGATCGGCACGGATTACAAGCCTTTCAATTATTATGGCGCAGAGGATGCGGAACATATCATTATCGCTATGGGTTCTGTTTGCGACACGATTGCTGAAACCGTAGATTACCTCAATGCAAAAGGCGCTAAAACAGGCCTTGTAAAAGTACATCTTTACAGACCGTTCTCCGCAAAATATCTGCTTGACGTTATTCCGTCAACCGTAAAGAAGATCTCTGTTATTGACAGAACCAAAGAGCCCGGCTCCATCGGCGAACCGCTTTATCTGGATGTTGTTGCGGCATTCAAAGGTTCTCAGTTTGAGACAACCCCGATCTATCACGGCCGTTACGGTCTTGGTTCCAAGGATACTGTTCCCGCGCATATCATTGCAATCTATAACAATATGACTGCGGACGAGCCTAAGGAAGTATTTACCGTTGGTATTACGGATGATGTTACCAATCTTTCCCTTGAGATCGGCGAAAATGTGGATACAACGCCTGCCGGCACAACCAGTTGTAAATTCTGGGGTCTCGGCTCAGACGGTACGGTTGGCGCCAACAAAGACTCCATCAAGATCATCGGCGATAATACGGATAAATACGCGCAGGGCTATTTCTTCTATGATTCCAAGAAGTCCGGCGGTATCACGGTTTCCCACCTTCGTTTCGGAGACAGCCCAATCACTTCTACCTATCTGATTAACAAGGCAAACTTTGTTGCCTGCCACTGCCCGTCTTATGTAACAAAATATGATATGGTTCAGGATCTTGTGCCCGGCGGTACATTCCTTTTGAACTGCATCTGGACTCCGGAAGAGCTTGACAAGCAGCTCCCCGCCGCTATGAAGAGATATATCGCCAATAACGATATTAATTTCTATATCATCAACGGCATCAAGATCGCGGAAGAAGTCGGCCTTGCCGGCAGAGCGTCAACGATCCTTCAGTCTGCGTTCTTCACCATTTCCGGTATTCTTCCGGTAGACAAGGCAATCGAACTCATGAAAGCAAAGGCAACTGCCAAGTTCTCCAAGAAGGGCGATGCGGTTGTTGCTGCAAACCATCAGGGTATAGACAGAGGTTCCAAGGAAGTTATCAAGGTAGACGTTCCGGAAAGCTGGAAAACTGCCGTGGATGAGGAAAAAGAACTCGTTGTGAATACAGACCGTCCTGAAATGAAGAAATTCGTTAAGGATATTCTGGATCCCGTTGATCACCAGAAAGGGGATAAGATCCCGGTTTCTAAATTTGTGGATATGGCAGACGGCGTTTATCCGCAGGGTTCCTCTGCGTTTGAAAAGCGCGGCATCGCTGTAGATGTTCCCGAGTGGGAGCCTGCTTCCTGCGCGCAGTGTAACAGATGCGCAATGGTATGTCCGCACGCTGTTATCCGCCCGGTTGCCCTTACGGCTGAGGAACTTGCTGCCGCTCCGGCAAATACCAAGGCAGTAGATCTGAAAGTTCCCAAGGATTCCGGTCTGAAATACGCAATCATCATTTCAACGCTGGACTGCACCGGCTGTGCATCCTGCGCAAATGTTTGTCCTACAAAATCACTTACCATGAAGCCGATCGCTTCTCAGATGGAGAATCAGCCTGTATTTGACGCACTTTGCGATATTGATCCGAAACCGGAAGTTGCGTCGGATAAAACGATCGTTTCCACCCAGTATCTCAAGCCTTATCTTGAGTTCTCCGGCGCGTGCGCAGGCTGCGGTGAAACGCCTTATGCAAAACTTGCTACCCAGCTTTACGGCGATAAGATGTATATCGCAAACGCTACCGGATGTTCTTCCATCTGGGGCGGCTCCGCGCCTTCAACGCCTTACACGGTAGACAAGAACGGAAACGGCCCGGCTTGGTCAAACTCCCTGTTTGAAGATAACGCTGAATTCGGCCTTGGCATGTTCCTTGCGCAGACGCAGATCCGTGCAAGACTTGCGAAAGACGCGCTTGCGCTTAAAGATACCGGCATCGGCGATAAAGTGCAGGCTTATCTGGATACATTCCATTCCACACGCGGCAATGACGCGCCTGCAAAGGATCTGATCAAGGCTCTTGAAACCACAACGTTTGAGGGCGAGCAGAAAGCCGCTGCTGAGGACTTCCTTAAGGATAAGAGCTATGCTGCCAAGAAGAGCCAGTGGATCTTCGGCGGCGACGGCTGGGCTTATGATATCGGCTTCGGCGGACTGGATCACGTTCTTGCGCAGAATCAGGATGTCAATGTTCTTGTATTTGATACAGAGGTTTATTCCAATACCGGCGGTCAGGCTTCTAAAGCAACGCCAACAGGCGCTGTTGCTCAGTTTGCCGCATCCGGTAAGGTAACCAAGAAGAAAGATCTTGCAAAGATCGCTATGTCTTACGGTTATATCTATGTTGCGCAGGTAGCCATGGGCGCGGATTACAACCAGTGCCTGAAAGCGTTTAAAGAGGCGGAGGCTTATAACGGCCCGTCCCTGATCATCTGCTATGCGCCTTGTATCAACCACGGTATCAAGATGCCGTTTAACCAGGCGGAGCAGAAGAAAGCGGTTGCAGCAGGCTACTGGAATCTGTTCAGATTCAATCCGGCGCTTGTTGAGGAAGGCAAGAATCCGTTCACGCTGGATTCCAAAGCGCCTACAGCGGATTATATCGAATTCATCAACGGAGAAACACGTTACTCCTCCCTTAGAAGAAGTTTCCCCGACAAGGCGGATAAATTGTTCAATATCGCTGCTGAAAATGCAGTTGCTAAGTACAATGATCTTCTTCGCACGGTTGAGTATTACGCTCCTAAAAAAGACTGATTTGGCATAATTCATAAAGATCAACAAGTTTTTATGTAATTTGTTGAAACAATATGTTAAAATCAACGAAACGGGACTTCACAAGAAGTCCCGTTTTTGTTATAATGTTTTTATATATAAAAAATGTAAAGGATACATTTGCTGGGAAGTGATTGCTGTGTTTGAAAATATTAAAAGGATATCCATTCCCACGCCGGATAAGATCAATCTTAATCCGCTTTCCATTAATTTTGTGGGCGAAACGCTTTGCGATGAGAAATTTGATATCAGCAGGGATTGCAGCGATCTTACTTCCTTTGAATATATTGTGGATGGGTATGGCACGCTGGAGATCAACGGCAAGGTGTTTCATCCTAAAAAAGGCGATATCTTCTTTTTACCTATGGGCAGTAAGCATCATTACTATTCTCAAAAGGAAAACGGCTGGCATAAATATTTTATTTCTTTTTACGGAAAATTGGCAGATGCGCTGATAGAGAACTATCTGCCCGCGGATACGTATATATTTGAAGGCTGTTTTCTGGAAAAAAACTTCAGCCATATATTTGATATTGCTTTTAATACGGAAGATCTGGCGGAGGCGGAACAATTGCTCCGGGTAGAACTGTTTAAGATCTTTTCCGCCATTTATGAAAAAAAGGCGGTCGGTCAGCTTGATTTTGCCGAAAGGATCAAACGAAATATAGATAATCATCTGGATGACGAATTTAATCTGGACGCCCTGTGCAGTTATATGAATTATTCAAAAAATCATATTATTAATGTCTTTTCGGAGAAATTCGGCAAAACGCCTTATCAGTATTATCTGGAATGCAAGATTAATCTGGCTAAATATTATCTGCTGAATACCAATATGAGGGTAACGGAAATCGCATATGCGTTGTCTTATTCTAATCCGCAGTATTTTTCGATTTGTTTCAAAAAATTCACGGGATATTCGCCAAGAGATTTCAGACTGAATGCAAAAATGTGATAAATTATACTCTTTTTGTGATATTTAACCAAGATTTATGTGTGATTTTGTGATACTTTATTATATAAGGTTTCTTAAAATGCGCAAGTGTTTAGAATAGTATATGGGAAAGAAGGTGATTATATGGAAAAACTTGCGTTTTATCTTGTTACAGATACTCATTATTATGATACTTCTTTTAAGGCCAGCGGGCCTGCATATGAAAGACGAAGCAGAACGGATCAGAAATGTGTTGCCGAAACAGGCGCAATCATTGATTCCGGCTTTGCCCAGATCGCCGCGGATAAGGATACGGATATCATTCTTATTCCGGGCGATCTTGTTTATAGAGGCGAATATCAGAGTCATGTTGGCTTCAGAGAAAAACTTTATAAATTAAAAGAGCAGGGGAAAAGAATCTACCTGATCACTGCCCGCCATGACTATGCGGAAAATCCCGTTGAGTTTGACGGAGAAAAAGAGATCCCGGTCAGGGGCATGGATCGCAAAGATCTGCGTGATTTTTATAAGGATTTCGGCTTTGACGAGGCAATTTCAGAACATAAAAATTCCATGTCTTATGTGGTTCAGTTACAGCCGGGTTACAGGTTGCTGGCGCTGAATTGTGACGGCGACTGTAAAGACTTTAAAGGCCTTTGGGATGATCAGATGCAGTGGGCGCTTGAAGAAATCAAAAAGGCGCATGATGCCGGGGATTACATATTTGCAATGACCCATTATCCGCTGCTGCCGTTTTCACCGGTTATGAATTTTATAGGCGATGCAAAACTGACAGATTGGGAAAAACGCGCAAACGAATTTGCCGATGCCGGTATGAATCTGATCTTTACCGGGCATATGCACGCGCAGGCGCTTACTCAATATAAGACCGCAAAAGGCAACACGATAACCGATATTCAAACGGGCTGTTTTGTCGGCTGCCCGTGCGCTTACAGGCGCGTTGTCATTGACGATGAAAACGTAACGGTAAAATCATTCACCATTGATGATTTTAACTGGGATAAGGGCGGCAGAACTGCTGCAGAATATTTTCAGTGGCGGTTTGACAGAATGATCCTCGATATTGTGGACGCTATGGCGGATGATTTTGCGTTTTTCACACGGCTTTTCGGAGGCCCGGAGAAGAATAAAAAATTAAAAGTGCCTGTTACCATAGCGGGCAGAATCCTGAAAAAACTGACGCTCGGCGGGGTCGGCAGGATTTTCTGCTTTAAAGTGGATGATTCTATCCGCCACAGATTGCTTAAGGATACGATCGTAGAATTCGTAAGAAATATTTTTGTGGGCAATGAGCCTTATGTAAAAGGCACGCCTATGTACAGCGCGGTTTCAAAACTGTTTGACAGGCTTTCACCGGTGCTGCGGATCGTTCAAAACAAACTCGGCAAAAATCAGCCGCTGCTCGCGGATGTCAAAGGTTTTGTTCTGTCCATGATCGGCGATGAAAAGCAGATGGATTATGAGGCGGTTTTGAAAAAATAATGTTTAAGGGGTAATTTTTTATGGGAAATGCTGTTGCGCCGCCTTTGGCGCAGGACAAAAAATATGTTAAAGCAAAAGAATTCGTGCTGTATCTGTTTGCCGTATTCTTTTATACCAATATGACGGGCATGATCGGATCTTACAGAAGCGCTTATCTTGTTAACGTGCTTAGCTGGATCAAAACCAGGTCTCGCTCTTTAACATGCTTGTGAATATCATCCCGTTCGTTCTTAATTTCTTTATAACTATGTATATAGACGGCAGAAGACCAGGCAAAATGGGTAAATTCCGCCCGCTCGCGCTGGCAGTTGCTATTCCGTGCGGCGTTCTGCTCGTGCTAAGTTTCTGGGCGCCGCCCGCGCTTTCGGGAAATCTGCTTCTTGTGTATGTAACAACAATAGCCGTTCTCTGGGCGGTTGCAACCAATTTCGGCGATTCTATCAATAAAGTTGCGTTTGTTCTTACGCCCAATCTTAAGGAGAGAGATACTGTTATTTCTTTCAGAAGTATCTGTTCCGCCGTCGGCAACTCGGCGCCCCTTGTTATTATACTTGTTATCGGCATGATTTGGAAAGATGAGGGCACGCAGTATATTGTAGGCGCGGCATTGTGCGGCGCGATCGGCACGATTCTTATGCTTGTAGGCACAAAAGCAATAAAAGAGCGCGTAGCATACAGCAGTGAAAAGAAAAATCCGCTGATCGGAATTAAAGACGTACTTGTGAATAAGTATGCGTGGGTCATCATTATTTCCGAGTTTCTTAAGAACTTCAGGCAGATCGCTACATATATGGGCGTTCTCCTTGCCGCGGCGCTTCTCGGCGGCACAGATCAGTTTCTCTGGTTCGGCCTGCCCACCGGTATCGGAACGGCGGTAGGTATGCTTGCTATAAACTTCCTGCTTAAAAAGTTCAACTCCAAAGTGCTTTATATTGCAAGCGGTATCTATTCCGTAATCATAAACGGCATTGCCTTTGCAGTCGGCTATATTTATTTCAACAACCCAAGCACGGTTTTGCAGATCGTGTTTATCGTATTCCTGTTCCTGATCGGCCTTCAGTTCGGCGCGTCAAATCTGCTGCCGTCTATGTTCCAGGCTGATGTGCTGGAAGACATTGAAGTAAAGACGGGTGGTAAACGGCTTGACGCAACTTTGCCTTTTGTCATCGGTATCTTTACCATGGTCAGCGGCACGATCGCGCAGGCGCTTGCTCCTATCATACTTTACGGTGATCATTCCATCATCGGTTATATCCAGCCCACAGATCTGGTGCCGGAACCGGAGCAGAGTTTGCAAACAAGAATACTGCTGCTGTTCTTCTACACCGTTTTCCACGGCATTATGATGTTCCTTGCCGGCGTACCTTTCTTCTTCTATAAACTGACCGGAAAGCGCAAGGAGACTATCCACAATAAAGTGCTTGAAATGAGAGCGGAATTTGAAAAAGAAAGTCAAGAATCATAAGTTGTAAAAAATAACCGGCTCTGCCTTTTGGCAGAGCCGGTTTTCTGTGCGTGCCTTTATTTCAGCGTTTCAAATTTGGGATAATATTTGAATTTCGCTTCGCCCAGAATCTTGTTTTCAGCAACATAGGTGTTGTCCCAGAATCTGGAATCGTGCGATTCGTTTCTGTTGTCTCCCATACAGAAATACAGGTTTTCCGCAACGGTGTATTCGCCGCTTGCGCTGATATCGCAGTATTTATCAATGAACTGCGAATACCCAACGCGCATACCGTTTTCAGCGTAGCAGAAAACACCGTCCGTTGTGATCGCTTCGCCTTTTTCCGGAATATAGAACGGACCGTAATCACCGATCGGATCACCGTTCGTAATGAAACTCTGGTCGGTTTCGTAGGTGTTTCCGTCCTTATCGGTGATAAAGGCGGAGCCGTCCACGATCGTTACCGATTCGCCGGGCAGCCCGATCACACGTTTTACAAAGATCTGACTCTCATCATCCGGAAAGTAAAAAAGAATGATATCGTATCGTTCCGGGTCGCTGTTTATATACGCCAGGCGGCTGGCAATGATCCGGTCTCCCTCGCCGATCGTGTTTTTCATGGATCCCGTAGGTACCACGGCGTTGGCGAAAACAAAAGATTTCAACAGCAGCGCAACAATTACGGCAATAATGATCGGCAGCAGAAAATCGATCGTTTCCCTGAATTTGCTTTTCTTTTTTTTCTGCTTTTTGCCTTTTTTGCCGCCGCTTGATTCCTCCGTTTGCGCGCTTTCCCCTAAGCCGGTGGAATCATCGTTTCCATATGGCTTTTGCTCGGAATTTCCCGCCATTTTATTTTCAATGGCGTCAATCTGTTTTGTGGCGCTGAGTTCGGGCGATATGCTAGTGTTAAAATACTTTGCCCCGCAGTTGGGGCAGGTGATCCAGTCGCCGCTTTCTTCAATGCCGTCAAATCCGCATTTTTTGCATTTCATTTAGTTTCTGCGCCTCTTTCTTGATTTCTTTAATATGCCGCCGATCTCAACGATATCGTTGTATGGCGTGGCGGAATGGATCACTTTGAATCCCTCTGCGCCGCTGGTCAATTCGCAGGAAAGCACGGCTTTTCCGCGTTCTTCGTATGCCGAGCAGTCAAGTGAACTGTCAACATATAATTTTACCATTCTGTTTTTCTCTCTCACCACCGTAACCGTGTGGCTGGAAGAACGGATCGAGTTTTCAGATCGCAGTGTCAGCGTGCCCATATGCACGGTGATCATGCCTTTGTCCACGCGTATCAGGATATCGTCGTTCTGGCAGATCACGCCGTCATTGCCGTCATAGTCAAAAACAATGGTAAAATCATTTCCTTCGTCTGCGCCGGTGTATCTTTTGTCCGTTTTCCCAAACTGGAAGATCTTTACTTCAAAGGGCGCAAGCGTCAGGTTGATCTTGTCGTTATAGTTATACAGGTCTGAACTCTCTGCTCCGTTTTTATTCAGAACGTTGAAACGGCGCACATCCTTTAAACTTTCCGGGCAGCCCATTAGCTTGTTTAGCGTAAGCGTCAGCGGCGCCGCCTCATGCGTGGGATTGCGAAGCCCGATTATGCCTTCGCCGTCCTGCGTCCACGCTGCGTAGCAGTAAACATTGTTGTCCGCCGGGTCGCCGCCGAGCATCATCGCGTGTTTCAAAATGGGATGGTTTGCGCGCTGCCAGTTCAGAACGCGGGCAAGGATGCGCCATTTTTCATCATTCATCATGGAGTGGGAAATATACAGTTCATTCAGCGCGGCGCCGCGGCAGGCGTTCCAGAAAAATGCCTTTTCAAACTCGGCGTCCGTGTAGTCCAGATGCGCCTCACGGCCGTAGATCGGTTCGTGATTATATATGTTTCCCATCGGGAATTGTAATCCGCGGTTTACAATAAAATCATAGTAAACAGAATCCCTGTAGGTCATTTCGGCGTCCGCCTGGGATTGCTCACCTTCCGGATAATTTTCAGCAAAGCCGATATCTTTGCTGTTTTGCAGCCAGATGGAATTTACATACTGCAGCCACCATGGCGACGGATTTACATAGCACGTAAAGTTGATCCAAAGATCCTTGCCCTGTGCGCTGCGCGTTTCCCTGAGCGCCTTGAATATCTTGATCCACCTGCGCCACAGTTCCGTAATGTAATACATATCGTGGTCGCCGCCGGTAATATGGTCATGTTTTGGGTTCTTACACGGTTTCAGCGCAAATCCGTCCAGTTTCCAATAGGCAATATCGTTTTCCCTTGTCGTCTGCACCAGAAAATCTTTCAGTTTGTTCAGATAGGTTTTGGAGCATACGCAGATGTCGTCGGATTCTGCGTTGTAGTAACCGTTTCCGGCGCGCTCGATCCGCTTTGCAAATTTGGAGTTGAAGTTATATCCGCCGCGCGGCCCGAGCCACAGCCCGAAACTGCTGCCAAGGCATTTGGTCAGATAACTGAGGTCTAAAACGCCGTTTGGAAATCTTTTTTGGTTAAAGCTCCAGAATCCGGCTTTGTAATTGTTCCAGCCGTCGTCAATCACATAGCCGTCCAGCGGGGGCACTCCGTTTGAAGAGAGTTTGCTTTCCACCTTGTAAAACGCAGCCTGCGTGTTGTCCGCGTCAATATCCATCATCCTGTCATACCAGGTGTTGTACTGCACACGAAACGGTGATTTAACGGCAATTCGGTCAATATATTCAAAAAACGCTTTTTTCAGATCCACCATCATGCCGCTCTTTGCAGCGCCCATTACCGTGGTGGGGCAAACGATTTTGCGCTCCGCGCTCTTTCCTATAAAATATACGATCTCGCCTCTGCCGTGGAATACGCCGTTTTTTGTTCCGGGAAATACGCAGCCGAAGAATAAACTGTCAATATAAAACGGCTGGCCAAGGTTGGAGTAAAATTCGTCCGTTTCGGTAGCGCCGCCGTTTGTCGTATAGGACGTTTTTGAATTAACGATCCCGATGTTTTCCAGCATAACGTAATCAATGGTTTTCGGCTCGCTCTGCTCAATGGCAATCTGCTTTTCCAGCGTTTCTCCGTCAGAACCGATACGGTAACTCATCGTTACGGTTGTATGCATCTCTTCTTTAAAACGGAAAAAGAGTTTGCCGTCCCGTTCTACAGCCTCGCCCACGGCAAGACTTTTGGAGGATAAGGTATCTCCGTCTTTAAATCTGATCTGAAATTCACTGCCGCTGCCGTCCGGGATCAGGTCCATACCGGAATACGTGTTTTTGATCTGGGAGGCGTATAAAAAGCCGTCCGTAACATTAAATTCCCTTTCCAGTTTTTTGCTTTTCAGTTTAAACATATTCAGTTCCTTTTCATTCTTGCGTGTTGTTTTTCTTTTCTATTTCGTCCAGCGCTTTTGCAAGCTGGTCCGGGCAGGAGGTTTGCTTGAATCCGCATTTGATTCCGGCAAGCGTGTTTTTAACTTCGTCTACTTTTCTGCCCTTTACAAGCGCCGCTATGCCTTTTAAATTGCCGTTGCAGCCGCCTGTGTAACTTACATTCTGAATGGTCTGCCCGTCTTCGTCTATATCAATGGTGATCAGTTTGGAGCAGGTGCCCTGCGTTTTATAGGTATAGGTCATCGTTTCAACACTTCCTGTTTATGTATAATTAATAAAATATATATTATAACACTTTATAATTATAATCAATATTGTATACCTTTTCAATAACAAAATATTACTTATTTTTGAATTTATCAAAATTATCACGACTTTCATCTTGAAATGGATATTGCCTTGTGCTATGATTAAAATAATTTAAAAAACAGAAAAGCCGCGGATATCTTGCCCCGCCTTGCAGGGTTTGTTTTCCGCGCTTTTTCCGTAAAATAACAGAAAAAGGGGTATTTATTTATGGAAAAGATCAAAGTCGGCATCATCGGCGCCGGCAGAATCGGGCAGGTTCATGCCAAGTCAATCACCTATCATATTCCGCAGGCACAGATCGTTGCAATTTCCGATATTTATGAGGAAGGCGCAAAAAAGGTTGCAGAAGAACTCGGTATTCCGAATTATTATAAGGATTATCATCAGATCCTGAATGATCCGTCTATCGACGCGGTGCTCATCTGTTCTTCAACGGATACGCACGCCGATATCGCGTGTGAGGCGGCCGCGGCAGGCAAGCATATTTTCTGCGAAAAGCCGGTTGACCTTACCGTTGAAAAGATCAAAAAAGTGATTGACGCCGTGGATAAAGCCGGGGTCAAACTTCAGATCGGGTTCAACAGAAGATATGATCACAATTTTGCTTACATAAAAAAACTGGAGCAGGACGGCAAAATCGGCAAGATCCAAACGATCAAAATCACGAGCCGTGATCCCGAGCCGCCGTCCATCGATTACGTTAAAGTTTCAGGCGGCATGTTCCTGGATATGACGGTGCATGATTTTGATATGGCGCGCTTTATCGGCGGCGAGGTAGAAGAGGTTTATGCCAACGCTACCGTTATGGTGGATCCCGCGATCGGCGAGGCGGGGGATGTGGATACCGCCCTTGTTGCCCTTAAATTTAAGAGCGGCGCCATCGGCGTGATCGATAACTGCCGCAAGGCGTCTTACGGATACGATCAGCGCTTGGAAGTGTTTGGCTCCAAAGGTCAGGCGTCCGCGGTCAATGACACGCCTACAAATGTTGCCTTCATTGATGAGAACGGCAGCGTTTCCGATAAGCCGCTCTATTTCTTCCTGGAAAGATATATGCAGTCCTTTACGGATGAGATGACCCAGTTTATTGACTGCGTTATAAATGATAAGCCAACCCAGACCACCGTATATGACGGGCTGGAGGCGCTTCGTCTGGGTCTTGCCGCAAAGAAATCCGTTGCGGAACACAGACCCGTAAAACTTTCTGAGATCGAGGGATGCTGAGCATGAAAAGAGAAAGATTAACCATGTCCCAGGCGCTTGTGCGCTTTCTTGACAATCAGTATATTGAGTGTGACGGCGTGGAATCCAAGTTCGTTTCCGGCATCTTCGGCATTTTCGGCCACGGCTGCGTGGTAGGCGTGGGCCAGGCGCTGGAGCAGGGCGGTCACAACCTGAAATTTTATCAGGGCAAAAATGAGCAGAATATGGCGCTTGCCGCCGTTGCTTATGCAAAGCAGATGGATCGAAAAGCCATCATACCCTGCGTTTCCTCCATCGGCCCCGGCGCAACAAATATGGTAACGGCGTGCGGCTGCGCAACGGCAAACAGGATCCCCCTGCTTGTTCTTCCCGGCGATACATTTGCGTGCCGCCAGCCGGATCCGGTTTTGCAGCAGGGGGCATTTTTT